>Ga0209443_1002322_pt1 | contig 11284 bp, 10 predicted proteins | sample LauGreBMM110DCMD_2_FD_187571 | JGI IMG/M metagenome (GOLD analysis project Ga0209443, IMG submission 187571) | Freshwater lake microbial communities from Lake Michigan, USA - Su13.BD.MM110.DCMD (SPAdes) (version 2) | ecosystem: Environmental > Aquatic > Freshwater > Lake | place: Lake Michigan... | reverse complement strand
CCAAGGAATTTAACCAGGAAGCCGATGGCACCAATATCCGGGTTTTGCTGAATGGCGACGGAGCCGATGAACTGTTCTGCGGTTACTTGTACATGAAAGCGGCGCCGGATGACAACGCCTCTGAAATTGAAACGACCAGTCTACTGGAGAATTTACACTATTTCGACGTCTTGAGATCGGAGCGATGCATGGCGGCAAATGGCCTGGAGTCACGGTCACCCTTCCTTGATCGGCAGTTGGTTTCGCTAGTGCGGTCCCTGCCCACCCGGATGGTGCGCAACGCACCTGGCGTGGCCGAGAAGCATCTGCTGCGCAAGGCATTTGAAACGAGCGGGTTGCTGCCCGAACGGATTCTGTGGCGACGCAAAGAAGCATTCAGTGACGGGATGAGCGGGGCGGATTCGCTGGTCGACCGGAACAAATCCTGGTACGCTATTTGCCGGGAGGTTGCAGTGAAAGAAGTAGGGGAGCCGGTGGAAACCGCCGAACGGCGCTGGTACCACAAAATATTGCGAAAAACGCTGGATGCGGCGGCAGTAATGTGCGCGACGCCACACTATTGGATGCCAAAATTTGTGGAGAATGCTACGGACCCGTCGGCACGCACTTTGGCGGCGTACTGAAATAACGCTGCTTTTGCAAAATAAAAAAAAAGCAAAATACATTTTTTTAAAAAACTTTAAAAAAATATGAGCAGCAAAAAAGACTTGGTTAAAAACTTGACCAAAGAAATTACAAGAATAGGAACAGCGTTTCTGGAATTTCAAAGAGACAAAAGTCCGGGCGATCTTTACGATTATTATGAACATTTCCTGTGGATACAGGGAAATTATCAGTACTCGGAGGAGGAACACACAGGTTACCAAAACCTAAATTTTGCTTCAAAAAATTTTGATTATTTAATGCTTAAAAAAGCATGGATTGTTTTAAACGAGCCAATCGAATCAAACGAAGATATTGCAAATAGAATTAATTTTTTAACTGTTCTGTGTGCTGCTTTGCAAATATTTATAAGGAAAGTGTGTAGCGACAATAGGTACAAGGACAACCACATTTTTAACCTAAAATTTAGCGGTATTTACCTGGAGTTGAATTGCCCGGAAATATACGATCAATTGACAATGCAGGAACTAAGGTTAAATGATTTGAAAATGAAAATGTCGAAGCGGTATGGACTCGCCAGAAAAACAAGGTATTTTAAAGGAAATAGTCAAGAAAAAATGCAGGTTGATTTGTTAAAAGTCTGGAAAGAAAAGGAAGAAGAGGAACCCGAGGTCCGTCGTCCTCCGCCTCCTCCTCCTATGGTAAAACTTCCGAAAGGAGAGCGGTCAGTTAACGCCGAAAAAGAAAGAATTCAGCGGGAAGTTAACGACAAAAATGAGTGGCGTTGTGTAAATCCTTATGTTTGGAAAGATAACAAGATAGTTGTCCCGACGGGAAAAACAAGAAGCCAGGCCATGAATGAAAGCTGTGCCACAAGTGGAAAAATTAAAAAAAATTACAGCGGAGAGTACATTGGATATGACTTTAGAACCGGAAAAGAGAACTGTGTAAGGGGTTGTTCGCGTGGCCAAAGGGCAAATTAAAAAAATTTTGTGTTTTGGCAGCGCAAAAGTTTTAGAAATACAAAAACCAGCAGACAATGCTGTCGCAACAATTCATTCCCAATGCCCATCTTTCAAGCCAGGAAAAGGCCGAGCGGCTCAATAGACCGGCGGATTCCGCAATAAAAATGGGAAATCTTGCCAAGGCATTGTTGTTGCGCGTTTTTTTATTTCCCGGATGCCGGGTCGTGGAGTTTGGGTGTGGACCTGGCTCAAACATCTTGAAACTTGAAATTGCCCAGCCTTCGGCGCTTGTCTTTGTCGACATCTGTGCCACCAGTATTGCCGAAACAATCCGTCGCATTGAGTGCCGTCGCAACGAGCCAACGTACCTGAAAAATTACAGGACTGCTGTTCTGGACTTTACGCAGCTTTTTTCCGAAGAAACAAAACTTCTTTATTTTTCCGATGCTCCTTACAATTTTGTACTGTCGCTCTATTCGCTACAGTACAGCGGCAGAAGTGGCGCTGCGCTCTCTGATTTTTTTGAAAACTGCAGCTCTCTTCTTGGTCCGGGTGGAATTTTCATCGGTATAATGCCCAATGCCCAGCGATTGCGACAAGCGGTAAACAGTGGAGAAAATGTGCTGTTTCGGGTCAAGGTAAACAACGAGAACAGAGCTATTTTTTTTTCTGGACAAAGCGGCGTTCCTTATGAATTTAACATTTCCGGGAAGGTTTACCACGAGTATACACTTGCGCCGGCAGATTTGGTGGCGGTGTCGTCCCGCAAAAAATTTTGCGTGCAATTTGTACTTTCAATGGCTGATTTTGTTTCTCGCTATTCTAATTTCTACAAAAAGTTGGCTTCTTCGCTCCGGACTTTTATGTTACCAAAAAGGGGCAATGATTTTGGTAACCAGGACTTTGAGCTGTTTAATCTGTATGACGTCGTTGTTTTGCAACGTGGCTAGTTGCTCAAATTGTTTTTTTTAAAAATTAATTTAATAAAATGTTAGTTTTTAAAAAAAAATTTTTAATCAAATAATAAAAAATGGAAAAAAAAAATTGTACACCTATTTTAGTAGCTCTTTCTGCGTTGCTCTTCATATCAGTGATTGTGATAGTCGTGCTTTCACTTAGTTGCGAAAAAAGTAATAAAGAGTCTCACGAAAGTTACCATAGCGCCGCAAACAACTTGTCGCTACAGAGCCTCGACAAGGCCGCGCTAAAGCGCTTGATAAACGGCGCCCCAAAAACAGACCTTCATCTTCACATCGAGTCCGGAACAAATCCTCAGCTTGCCTTTCGGATTGCGCAACGCAATAACGTCGTTCTGGGAAGCAGCGCGTGGCCCTGGAAAACCCCAGATGACCTTATTAAGGCCCTGGATTTCAAAGATTTGGAATCGTTTCTTTTGATTTTTTACGCCGTGTCTGCAGCCATCCAGAAGCCAATCGATTTCCAGGAGCAGGCAGAAAATGTCGTCAATACCCTCATCGCAAACAATGTGGTGCACGCGGAAATTTTCTTCGATCCGCAAACATTTACCTCGCGAAACATTTCATTCAAGACGGTTGCGGACAATTTTAACATCGGCCTTGACAGGGGCCGGGCGCTCGGTCTAAGCGTGCGTCTCATAATGTCGGTGCTGCGCGACAGCCCCGTAGGCAAGTCGTCGGACACTGGCTCTTGTCTCGCAGGATTCCCCGACATGGCCCATAGCACTGGCTGGTCGGCCGTGAAGCAGACTGTCGACTATAACAAACAGACTGCTAATCCCATGTGGAAAATTATTGGCATCGGTCTCGACTCCAACGAGGTTCCCTACCCACCCGAACTGTTTAGCGATATTTACCAGTACGCGGGCCAAAACGGCCTCTTTAAAACCGCGCACTGTGGCGAAGAGGGTCCCGCGGCCTACGTGTGGACCGGCATCCGAGAAACCCAGTACGGTGGTCTTGGTCTGGCGCGCATTGACCACGGTGTGCACTGCGGGGACGACAAAAACCTCTGTTCGTATCTCGCCTCGCCAGTAAACACATCGGGGGTGATGGCCGCATACGGCGAGCCCCATAAAATACCGATCACCTTCTGTCCGATGTCCAATTACCGTCTCAAGGTTTTTCCTGACCCAAGCACTATTAACATCGCCCCCCTTCTTAATCTCGGTGTCATGTGCTGCGTAAATGTCGACGATCCGATGTACACCGGAGACCAGAACGCCAAAGAAATGCCATCAAAATGGGTTAACGCGTCCTGGGAGCTTTTGATTGACAGCTGCATGGAGACTTCGAAGCGAATTCCACTAACCTTTGGCAACCTGAAGGAACTTTTGGTGAATGGGTTTGAGGCAAGCTGGCTTTCGCGCTACCAGAAGATGCAGTACATCACCAAGCTCAACGAATATTTTAACCAAAACACCCCGTCGCTCTTTGACTACCTGAGCCCTCAGGTTAAGGTTGGTTTTTAAAAAACACAAATTTAAATAAAATTTTTTTTAAATACGAAACGACGTTGCGTTTTTGTAATAATTTTAGTACAATATAAAAATACGAAACGCCATTTCGTTTTTTTGTAAAAATTATGTTAAATAAAGTTTTTAAAAAATAGGTTATTAATTCAAAAAATACAAATAAAAAAACACAAATTTGAATAAAATTTTTATTAAAATACGAAACGACGTTGCGTTTTTGTAATAATTTTAATACAAAATAAAAATACGAAACGCCATTTCGTTTTTTTGTAAAAATAATGTTAAATAAAGTTTTTTAAAAATGTGTTTTTTATTTAAAAAATACAATTTACTTAAAAAATACAAATAAAAAACACAAATTTAAATAAAAATTTTGTTGAAATACGAAACGACATTGCGTTTTTTGTAATAATTTCAATATAATATAAAAATACGAAACGCCATTTCGTTTTTTTGTAAAGTAATTATGTTAAAAAAATTTTAAAAAAATGTGTTTTTTATTTAAAAAAATGTGTTTTTTATTTAAAAAAAATGTGTTTTTTATTTAAAAAAACACAAATTAAAAAACACAAATTTTAATAAATTTTTATTAAAATACGAAACGACGTTGCGTTTTTTGTAAAAATTTTAATACAATATAAAAATACGAAACGCCATTTCGTTTTTTGTTTTTTTGTAAAAATAAATTAACATAAAATTTTAAAAAAATGTGTTTTTTATTAAAAAACCCAAAATTATTTAAAAACCCAAAAAAAACACAAATTTTAAATAATTTTTATTAAAATACGAAACGACGTTGCGTTTTTTGTAATAATTTTAATGTAATATAAAAATAGAAAACGACGTTGCGTTTTTTGTAATAATTTTAATACAATATAAAAATACGAAACGCCATTTTGTTTTTTTGTAAAAATTAAGTTAAATAAAATATTTAAAAATGTGTTTTTTATTAAAAAAACACAAATTAAAATAAATTTTTTTTATAATACGAAACGACATTGCGTTTTTTTAATAAATATTATAATAAATTAAAATGTCTGAAAGATATTTTTTTGTTTTTTTTATAAAAATTATAATAAATTAAAATGTCTGAAATATATTTTTTTGTTACTTTTATTTGTGTATTCACGATTGGGCTTTTTTATCTCATATGCTCAATTTTTAATAGTAATGAAAAGTGTAAAAAACTGGAAATGTACAACAGTTCAGAAACCCAACCGCAAGGTGAAAATGAAGAGAATAAAGATAATAACCTTGACGGCTACAACACCACAACCTTTGATAATTTGGGGACAATAGACGAGTTAACAAAAAAATACATAAATTTTTCGATTGTTGAAAAGTTACTTCATAATAAAGCCACCATAAATATAAAAATTTTGACGGAAAATTTGCTAATTTTAAAGGATTTTTTGGAATTGCATAAAGTACAGTACTATCTTGACTGCGGAACCCTTTTGGGGGCGGTACGCGAAAAAAATTTAATAAGTGGCGATTCGGACGCGGACATAACATGTTCAAAAGAAGGTGTTAAAATAATACGCTCAAACTTAAAAATGTTGGAAAACAAAGGATTTATTTCTTATAGAAACTCAATTGGTTTTTGTAGTATGTCGCTTATTCGTAACGCTGAATACATTGATATTTACACTTTTGATGAAAAAATTCCATTTCCCTTGATTTTATACCCATTTTTGGGAACGTACTTTTTTGTACCGGAGCACCATCACGAATTCCTAGAGGAGTTGTACGGCACTGACTGGATGACGCCATCAGATAGCAAGGGCCCAGGGAATTGGGAAAAGGGAATGCCACTGTACAAGAAAAAATATGGCGTAAACCATTAATAATTTTAATATAATATAAAAATACGAAACGCCATTTTGTTTATTTGTAAAAATAAAATTATTTAAATAAGTCTAAAAAAATGTTTTAATTATTAAAAAATGTTTTAATTTTTAAAAAACAGAAAAAAACACAAATTTTAATAAATTTTTGTTAAAATACAAAACGACATTGCGTTTTTTGTGATAATTTTAATACAATATAAAAATACGAAACGCCATTTCGTTTTTTGTTTTTTTGTAAAAATAAATTAACATAAAATTTTTTAAAAATGTGTTTATTTATGAATTAATTAATTAATTAATTAATTAAATATAGGATTCGATCGCATGTTTAATTTTGTGTTTCTTTTTGTGACAGGTGAATGTGCGAAAAAAAATTGCGAAAAATTTGACAAATGAAAGGAAAAAATCACTACAACTTTTTCATTCGTTTCTAACCCTAAGACAGACAAGTAATGCTTTCGCTTTTTTCCTGAATTTTTTTGTATTGATTAATTAATTGCTTCTTTTTTTTCTTACAGAATAAACCCCATCAACAACAACAACGGCAACAGCAGCAGCATGCAAGACATAGAAGCCTGGTTTACCACTGATGCTAAGAAGGCCGCCAAGGTGAGCACCCCCATCTCGTTTGAGATTGCGAAAGAGGCCGGAGTCGCCATCACCAAGGAGGGCCCCGTCGCCTACGAGGCTGGCCACTACCTGGTCTTGAATGGTCTCTCGCCTGCATATCCAGTCGCTCCGGCTGCTTTCGGCGCCCTTTATGATGTCTCACCGGAGCATCAGGGAGTTGCCACCCCCAAAGCCATTGAGAAAATGACTAAGCAAGCGACCCAGGACGGCAGCATCATGACCAGCGACTCAGAAACGACCAAGGCGTACATATGCCACAGAAAAATTTGCAGCGCAAGAAGCAGCAATACCTCTTCAATGCATGGAGGCGCCTATTTGGAGGATGGCGTTGGATACTGCACTTTGTGTGATGAAAAATTGTAATAAAATAAAATTAAACAAATTTGCCTTTTTTTATATACATATATAGATATATCTAGGTAAATTAGAGTGAATTATTAATTAAATACTAGGAATCGGCGTAGTTTAATAAAATCTAGATAAAGGCCTGATGCACAACGCTATTTCGTTTTTTTGTAAAAAATTGAATTAAATAAAATTTTTTAAAAATGTGTTTATTTTTAATAAAAACACAAATATAAAAACACAAATTTTTATAAAATTATACTTACAAACGAAACGACACTTCGTTTGTAAGTATATTTTCAAGACAATATAAAAAAACGAAACGCCATTTCGTTTTTTTGTAAAAATTAAATTATATAAGTCTAAAAAAATGTCTAAATTATAAAAAAACACAAAAAACACAAATTTTAAAAAATTTTTATTAAAAAAAACAAAACGCCATTTTGTTTTTCTTTCTTTATAAATCTATTTTTATTGTACAATTTCAAAGAAAAATAATTTTTTCGGCACACAATACAATAGTATTGTGGCTATCGTAGCCCCCAATCGACTGTCGCTTTCTTTTTGAGCCAATGGGTGAGCTCTGCTTAATTCGACGGTAGGTTTGTTTCATGTCTTCGGAAATTCGCCTCTTGTTTTTCACCATGAAATCATTGATTCCGTGCCGATGATACCACCGAACAAAATTCATTTGGGCAACAGTGGTGGTGAATTTTGTGTCATTCAACGAAAATGTAACAGGAATCCCGCTTGAAATTCGACTAAATGGGTCAAAGAGATAGCGTCCACCGGACTCGCGCAGCGTCAAATCATAAAGCTGGCGGATGTCGTACTCTCCGGCTGGGCAGAAATTTTTTTTGGCAAATGTAGTCAAAACGTAATCGCACATTCGACCGGAAATGTTGTTTTTGCCCTCAATGAATGGCACAAGCTCAGTCTCAATTTTTTCTAGAGTATAGTATTCGGCAAGGTCTTTAAATAAATTAGAAGACCGGCGATTGCACTTTTCGGTGGAAGACGCAGTAAAAACGCCGTGTCGCATCGTTCCCAATCACCAAAAAATTGTTGATTGTTTTTGGAAAAACACAAAAATAAATTTTTACTTGGTATCATTTGTCTTAATAAATCTATTTTTTTATGTAAAAAGCGGACAATAAAATTTTTACATATATACTTTTTCACACTGTTTTATCTCGCCATTATTGTTTATTAATAATGAAACTATATCGACTCGTCTTTGGGACTTTGCAAAGTCAATTGCACTATATCCATAGGTTGTTGTAAGGCTAGGATCAGCACCATGGTCTAGTAACATTCTAATAAAATCAACGTGACCACCAAACACTGGCGTTTCGTTGCTCCTTGTACTTCTTGTGTTTATAGTTTCCAATCCAAGTAGAGCATCAACCAATGGCCAGGTTTCCGTTGCGGGCTGCAAACGAGAGGGCTACGTAACAGGATTTATTTTTTGCAGTGCAATCTGCTCCATTTGCCAACAAAAAATCGACAAGTTGAAAATTTTTTGTTTTTGTGTTTTCAATTTCTATTTACAGTTATAAAACGTGTTTTTCAAAAAAATTTAATAAAACTTTTTTGTTTTTTTTAAAATTTAGCGGGACGTCCCGTTTTTTAAAAATTTAACGGGACGTCCCGTTTTATTAGCTATAAATGCTTTGTTTTTTATTTTCACAGGTACCATTTTTTTAATGAAGACATTTTTCAACCCTGTTTCAACGGAAAACCTTATTTTTGACGAATCGCTTTACATTAACTCACTGCCCGTAAATCTTTCTTTGAAATCCAGTAATCTATCTTTGCAAGAAACGGCTAATCAACGACTGCCTAAAAAAAAAGCCGCCAAGCCAAGAAGAAGCAAATTTTCAATGCGCAGGCGGACAAAGCGCTTTTCTGATGCTCAAACTATTTTTACGGTTCTTGGTCTTAGCGATGTTCAAAAAACGGCGTCTGGAAAACTTCTTTTTTTAGTAGAGTGGGACGTTTTTCCAGTTCATTGCACCTGGGAACCGGAAGCAAACCTTCTTGGAGCTGATGTTGTTGCAATGAAATACTTGCTTTTGCAAAATAAAAATTTTGAATAAAAATAAAATTAAAAAAAATTTGCATTGTTTTTTATATTTTATGTTGTGTTGTTTTTGTAAAAAAAAGTAAAGAAATCAATTTAAATAAATTTATTTTAAAAAAAATTTTATCACGACAATTTTTTTTTATGTAAATAAAAAATGAATCGCGAAGCACTGTTATATTGTTTTCAGCATGACCCGCGTATGGAAGATATATACAAAAATGCAATGCAAAATTGTCCTGAAGCAAAAGCAGCGTGTCTCGAAAATGCAAGCAATTGTTCTGATTTACAGCTAAAGTGTTATGAAGAAATGCCAGGCGCAATAGCCATTTTACAACAGATTGCCCAGGACTGTAAAAATAGCAAAGGCTCGGGTGGGAATGAAATGCTTTGCTCTATTGATATGGCAAATATGACACCTCAAATGACCCAGTGTATTGCTACGGACCCACGTCTCAATATTGTAATGGATGATTGTGCGATGAACACAGACGGAAGCTATACCCAGATAATTAGGGAGTATAGCCAGGCTATACTACGTGACTGTAGCGAAGTTACCTATGGTCCGGAAAGGGGATCGATGCACCCCTGTCCTTTGAGCAGTGATGTAAAATATTACTGTGATTTAAGAAATGAAGTGTGTAACAAATTTACCAAGGAAAATTGCATTATTCGCCCGGTTCCCAGCAGCTACTACCTGTACACAGACAAAGACAACTGCGAAATGGGATGCAATTCGTTTGAGCGTGGGCCAAATTTTGAAGAACCAAACACGCCTGGATGGTACAATGACCCGGGTAATCTTGGAGTCAACAACGAACTTGGAACCCCTTTCCAGGCTTTGCGCACTGTATAAAAAATTTTTTTTAAGTTTACAAAGACTTAAAAAGTGGTAAAAAAAAATCCTTAAGAAAAGCCAAAAAAATGGGCAAAGGAAAAGAAAAAATCCCGGCAACGTTGCGCAATGTAGTGTGGGTAAACCAGTTTGGAACAAAAAACGAAGGCGTCTGTTTCTGCTGTGTTATAGAAAAGATATCAAAGGCGAATTTTGCAGTTGGACACATAAAGTCCGAGGCTAGTGGGGGAAAGCTACATACGTCAAACCTGCGACCAATATGTACCCTGTGTAATAGTTCGATGGGTCGTACCGAAATGTACGAATTTATTAAAAAATACGGACTCGGTGGCCTAAAAAATATTGAAGCCGAGGCAAATGCAAAAAAAAATCCGCCGGCAAAAGGAAATTGTGTTTTTCTATAATTGTAAGACTGATTTTTCTTTTATTTTAAGGATGGCAACCGAGGCACTGGTGTACGCACGCATCAGGGAAATTTATCGGCATCCTACCAAGCTTTTTCCTACACAACAGCCCCAGAGTCTGGAGCGAAGTAATATGGATGCGGTTTTCAATTCGAAAAATTACGTCGTTTCCCAGAAATCAGACGGTCATCAAGTTGCACTTCTTTTTACCAAAATAGACAGACTCGGGCCGGTGTGTTGTCTTTTTGATCGGCGCGAACGGCTTTTCTTTTACGAGGTATTCTGCCCAGTTGACCTTTTTGATAATACTCTTATTATTGGGGAAAAAATCGATGACCTGTTTCTGGCCTTTGATGTTGTATCGTACTGCGGGCGGTCTCTGCTGCACGAGAACTATCGCACCCGGCTAGAGTCGTCGAATTTTTTTTCAGAGCGTGTTGAGACCGGTGAAATTGACTTTCGTTCTCCGAAAATCCAGTACCGCACAAAGCCAGTCTACTCTCTCGACGATTTCATAAATAGTTTTGTTTCGGTTTCGGCCGACGATGGCCTTATCTTTATGCAGGTTGAGCAGCCGCTAACAAGGACACTGCCTTTAAAGTGGAAGCAACAGCACACCGTCGATTTATTAGTTGAAGCTACGCGGTCCGCCAGCGCACCATTTCAGTACATTATTCTTCAGCCGCCTGGAATTGGCGACGGCATACGTTTAGACACCGAGAGTGCCCTGTTGAAAACGGTTGAAGATTTGGCGACCGGCAGTTCTATTTGCAAGTTTAAGGTTGTGGTAGAGTGCCTTGTTTCATTGAATGGTGTCGCCCGCTTCATACCAGTTAAATTTCGCCATGATAAAATTGGGGCTAATCTTGCGGCGACGGTTCTGAGTACTATTAAGTGTGTTGAGGAAAACATTACTCTTGATGAAATTATTGAGAGGTTTCATCGGTGTAAATAATTTAATAAAAATGCGAAATTTATAAATTTAAAATTCTATATTTTTTCAAAAAATTTTAATAAAAAAAATTTTTTAAGGGCGAAATTTTATTTTTTGAGATGAAGATTTAAGCTCCCGTGGCTCCATCATAGTGCCAATGTT
>Ga0209443_1002317_pt1 | contig 11289 bp, 13 predicted proteins | sample LauGreBMM110DCMD_2_FD_187571 | JGI IMG/M metagenome (GOLD analysis project Ga0209443, IMG submission 187571) | Freshwater lake microbial communities from Lake Michigan, USA - Su13.BD.MM110.DCMD (SPAdes) (version 2) | ecosystem: Environmental > Aquatic > Freshwater > Lake | place: Lake Michigan... | reverse complement strand
AGCAATCATTTGCCATGGCACAATATTAGAATGGTGTTCTAAATTCGAAATTAGAATCTTATCCCCTTTTGAAAAATTAGCTCGACCAAACGTCTGAGCAACTAAATTGATGCTCCCTGTCGTTCCAGCGGTCAATATGATTTGATCCGAGGAAGGAGCATTAATAAATTCTTTTATTTTAGTTCTCGTTAATTCATAAGCGTTGGTCGCACGTTCAGCTAGCGCGTGAAGACCCCGATGAATATTCGCATTATCTGATGCATAATAATGAGATAAGGCATCGATGACCGACTTAGGTTTTTGGGTTGTCGCTGCATTATCAAAATAAATCAGCGAAGAGCCGTTGACCTGTTGGTCTAACACCGGAAAATCAGCACGAATTTTATGTATATCTAAAGTCATTATAATAAGGTTAAACCTAAAGAAGCCTGTATTTTATTCACAATCTTATCAGACAACTCTGCACGAATTTCTTCATGTTCTAATTTGTCTATCACCTGCTGAACAAAAGCTAGTAACAACAAAGTCTGTGCTGTGGCTTTTGAAATTCCTCTCGAACGCATGTAAAAAAGCGCCTCATCGCTCAACTGTCCCGTGGTTGTTCCATGTGAACATTTAACATCATCCGCCCAAATTTCCAATTGAGGTTTTGTGTTCATCGTCGCTCGATCTGAGGCTAATACATTTTTGCAACTTTGAAATGCATTTGTTTTTTGAGCATCAGGACGAACAAAAATTTTGCCATTGAAAACGCCAGTCGCATTTCCCATCAAAACTCCTTTGTATAATTCATTGGACTCCGAATGAGGCATTCGGTGATCAACGACCGAGTGAGTATCCATTAATTGGTCTTCCCCCGGAATGTATAAACCATTCAAATTAGAAACAACTTGTGGGCCATCAATATAGAAATGCAGGTTATTGCGCAAATAAGCTGCATTAATCGAAAATGTAAATGCATCGACCAACGAGCTTTCTTGTTGGAATATAAACGTATGATCCACATGCGTAATACTTTGCTGCAAATCTTGATCTTTAATCAAAGTAAGATGGGCATTTTTTGAAACCCAAATCTCCTGCACGAAATTCGACAAAATCGCATGGCTAGACTCAGAACGTTGTTGTTCAAACCAAGTAATTTCCGAATCTTCCTCTAAATAAATGAATAATTTAGATTGAACGGCGGTGTCTTGTTGGCCCGACACTAAATAATGATGCAACAAAGGCTCCACAATTTTAACCCCTTTCTTGACCCATAAAACCGCATGATCATTCACCAAAGCTTCATTTAAATCATACAAGGAATTTTGATCCAAAATAGGATTTCTTGCCTTCCACACTGAGTCGAATGCAGGATTTTGAGCCATAAATTCCGACATAGGCAAAAGAGCAATCCCCTGCGGTAAAGCACCTTCTGAATGAGTATTCCCATTTAATGTCTGAATAATGGCACTATGTTTCCATTGGGGCTTAGAAAAATCAACGCTTAATTTTTCAGGCGACCATTTCCAATCGCGCTCATTCAAATGTTTTAAAGAGGCATATTTCCATTCCTCCCATTTGCTGGTCGGAAAACCTTTGTCAATAAATTTCCCTAGGGCCAATTGCTGAGCTTGGGTCAATGAATCTATCGTTTTGATACTATCTACTAATGTTTTCTCTAACATTTTATTTAATCTAAGGCAGAAATAATCCAATCGTATCCTCGCTCCTCTAATTCTAAGGCCAAATCCTTATTGCCTGATTTCACAATCTTTCCTTTGTAAAGAACGTGGACAAAATCAGGAATGATGTAGTCCAAAAGCCTCTGGTAATGCGTCACTAAAATCGTCGCATTTTGAGGTGTCTTTAACTTATTAACTCCTTCAGCCACGATGCGAAGTGCGTCGATATCCAATCCAGAATCCGTCTCGTCCAAGATGGCCAATTTAGGCTCTAGAACAGCCATTTGGAATATTTCATTTCTTTTTTTCTCTCCACCGGAAAAGCCTTCATTGAGGGCTCTGCTTAATAAAGTTTGGTCTATATTGACATAGGCCATTTTTTCTTTAAACATTTTCAAAAACTGAACGGCATCCATCGCATCTTGACCTCGGTAGGCACGAATTTCGTTGATGGCCGACTTCATAAAATTGGTGGTAGAAACGCCTGGAATCTCTACAGGATATTGAAAAGCTAAAAACAAACCCTCTGCCGCACGTGCTTCCGGCGATAAGTCTAATAAATCTTTGCCAAAGAATTCCACAGAACCTTCGCTTACTTCATAATCCGACCTTCCGGCTAAAACAGAAGCTAAGGTTGATTTACCTGAGCCATTAGGCCCCATGATGGCATGAACTTCGCCCGCATGAACTTCTAAATTAATTCCGTTGAGAATTTCCTTCTCCCCTATTCTTGCATGTAAATTTTTTACTGAAAGCATATACTGATAATTTTACTTAATGAATTACAAAATTAAGGCCATAAAATTTCAAAAACCATAGTTAATTTAGATTCGCTCTAAATAGTATCGTTTTTATCAAAAAAAAATTGATACATTTGCATTCATACATTTTCAAATCTTTCAAAGACATGATCACAATCACGGATTTAGCTGCCAGTCGAATTAAAGAATTAAGATCTAAAGAGGGTTTAACGGAGGATTTTAATATTCGTGTAGCGGTAGAGGGAGGCGGTTGTTCCGGTTTGATGTACAATTTAGATTTTGCCTCAGCACCACAGGCGAATGATATGATTTTTGAGGACAAGGGTGTTAAAGTGATGGTGGATAAAAAATCAATCTTATATTTAGCTGGAACCGAATTAGATTTCTCGGACGGTTTAAATGGCAAAGGTTTTCAATTCATTAACCCGAATGCGTCTCGTACTTGTGGATGTGGAGAAAGTTTCTCGATCTAATTAAAATTGTATTTGGGCTTGCTTACTATCCAAAATGTAAGGAGTTAATAAGTTGAAAACGTGAAAAATGGGCAAACCCATCACGGTATAAAAAGAGCCATCCAATTTTTCAATTCCAGCCATTCCGATAAAATCTTGGACACCATAGGCTCCCGCCTTATCTAATCCAAATCCACCTTTTACGTACCAATCCACTTCCCAGTCACCTAAGGCTCTGAAGGAAACCATGGCCGAATCCGCGATAGAAATGGTTTCATTGGGCGTAATGAGTGTAATTCCCGTTACGACTTCATGTGTTTTTCCCGATAATAATTGGAGCATCTCCCTAGCCTCAGACTTATCATTCGGCTTATTCAAAATGAATTGATCCAAAATAACCACGGTATCAGCAGCTAAAATGATGGCATGTGGGTTAATATCAGCCAAAACCCTCGCCTTTTTTTCCGAAAGAAAAACGGGTACCTCATTCAGGGGCATATCTGAAGGAAAAGACTCATCTATATCCGAGGCTACCACAGAAAAAGCAAATCCTGCTTGGCCTAAAATCTCACGCCTACGAGGTGAATTGCTAGCTAAAATGAGTGGGAAACTTAAACTGAGTGTCGATTGCATAGCTCAAAATTAGCCCAAAATATGAGAAATATATTTGTTGGCAAAAAAAAATAATTTAAAATCACTTGTAATTAATGTATAAACATTTAATTTTGCGACATCTAATTAGGTACGATGTCCATTTCAGATGAAATAAAGCAATCAAGCTTCAAAAATGAGGAAACCAAAGCGGTAATCAATTTGATTTTTACGGGCAACTTCATCGTACAAAGGCAGCAAGCATTTATGAAACCATTCGGAATTACGATGCAGCAATTCAATGTACTAAGGATTTTGGAGGGTCAGAAAGGCCAAGCGATCAGTGTATTATCGATCACAGAAAGGATGTTGGACAAAATGTCGAATGCTTCACGCTTGGTCGATAAACTATTTGCCAAAAAATTAGTTTCGAGAATACAATGCGAAAAAGATCGCAGGGCGGTCGACGTGTACATTTTACCAGCAGGTTCAGCCTTAATAAATCAAATTGAAGTGCATTTGGATGAATTCAGGAAGCAGATAAGCCAATTAGGAGAAGAAAATTTAAAACAATTAAATGAATTGTTGGATCAATTCAGAGCTAGTATTTCTTAACAATTAAAAATAAACAATATGTCAATTATCGATTCGCTATCATGGCGTTATGCAGTAAAAAGAATGAATGGGAACAAAGTTTCTCAAGACAAATTAGATACCTTATTAGACGCGATTACTTTATCGGCTTCAGGTTTTGGCTTACAACCCTATCAAATATTGATGGTGGAGGACGCTGATTTAAAGGCTAAAATTCAGCCGATTGCCTATGGACAGCCTCAAATCGCGGAATCGTCTCATCTACTTATTTTTGCAGCTTGGAATGAAGTAACCGAAGCGCACATTGACGCTTATATGAATTTAATCGCTGAAACACGCGGTATGTCATTATCAGACTTAGGTGATTTCAAAGGGGCCATTGCCGGATCTATGAAACATAAATCTAAAGACCAACAAGCACAATGGGCTGACCGTCAGGTGTATTTAGCGATGGGCAATGCATTAGCTGCCGCTGCTGAGTTAAGGATCGACACTACGCCGATGGAAGGATTTATTCCCGTAAAACTAGATGAGTTATTAGGTTTAGAGGCCAAAGGCCTACATTCCGTCCTTATTTTGGCAATCGGAGAACGCGACGAAGCGACAGATTACATGGTCAACGTGAAGAAAGTAAGAACTCCGAAATCGGAATTGTTTGTCCAACTGTAAATCATTGAAAAACTAAGTTCACAATATTGACTGAATTTAAATAATATAGAAAGAGGCTCCCATAGTGGAGCCTTTTTTTGTGGGGTTAAGATGATCAGGTTACCAAACTTATTTTTTTCAATAAATAACACCGGACAACGTAAAAGTTTAGTGGTAAATAAGGGTTATCTCATTATTTAAGTAATTAGCCTTAAATAAACTTCGACGATGAAAAAATCTATAAAACTCGCAAGCCCATACTCCGATACATTCAACTATCAACTTCAATATTTTGCTGACCAATCACCTCACGCTTTATTAGAATTAATAACATTTATTCGTAAATTAGTTTTATGAAAAAGCAGGAAAAATATCATTTAGATGTGGAGATTGATAAGCTTACAAATAGTATACTAAACACTATATCTGGCGACAGTTTCCCGACTGATGTCAATCCTGTTACGAGAGCGGATTTAAAAAAAATGACCATTCAAAATAGATGGTTTTTCAATTGGGCAAATTAGTTGAGCACTATGAAAAGACTCTAGGGGCAACTCATATTGGCGGAAATAAAATGGTTATTTTTCCACAAGAGGCACTGAGACTAATTAGAAAATATTTTCCAACATAAACAACAATGACAATGGCACACATTAAAGAACCAAAAGGCATAGACTTGGTAGTTGATCCAACTCCGTTAACTGCAGAAGAAAGAAAACAAATAAGTGAAATTATTGCCTATTACAATTCAACGGGAATAAAAATGCAAATACAAAAAAAGAATAAGAAAAAAATAGCCGCGTAATTTTATTATTGAAGACTACCCTTTTAGGACAGCACAATGCGTATGTAAAAATACAATTTTGAAAGCTATTCACAACATTTACATTTAAATGGTTCAATTCGATTGAACTGTGAATGCGTATGTAAAAATACAATTTTGAAAGCTATTCACAACCGAGCCGACAAGAAAGGATTTAAAAAGAAAACTGTGAATGCGTAGGTAAAAATACAATTTTGAAAGCTATTCACAACTGGTACACACAAGATACCGACAAGCAGATTACTGTGAATGCGTAGGTAAAAATACAATTTTGAAAGCTATTCACAACGAATTATTATTATGAAGGAACAACTCGTAAACTGTGAATGCGTAGGTAAAAATACAATTTTGAAAGCTAAACCAGTTTTTTAACTGATCATTTGATCCAAGCCTTTCGCTGGTTTCAAACCCAATTTCAGTCCCTCCGAAATCATAAAGTCCCAACCCGAAGCAAAATCATTCCGGATCAAGCCATCTAAAATAGCTTCACGAATGGCGATTTTAATAAGGCCCACTTCCTTTCCGGGACCCATGTCAAATACATCCATTATCACCTCTCCAGAAAAAACAGGTTGAAAACTACGCAACGAGTCACTGGCCTCTACCTCTCTCAACTTATCTTCCACCGTATCAAAATTCCGTAAATATTTTTTAACCTTATCCCCATTTTTAGAAGTAATATCAGCCCTACACAAAGTCATTAAAGCTTCCAATTCATCCCCCGCCTCAAAAAGCAATCTCCTTAATGCTGAGTCTGTTATCTCTTCTTTGGATAAGGCAATAGGACGGAGATGAAGTCGGACTAATTTCTGCACCAACTTCATCTTCTCGTTTAAAGGTAATTTGAACCTTTTGAAAATAGTAGGAACCTGCCTCGCTCCCATTTCCTCATGGCCATGAAAAGTCCACCCTTTTTGCTGTACAAACTTCTTGGTTTGAGGCTTTGCAATATCATGCAAAATAGCCGCCCAGCGCCACCAAAGATCATTTGTGTTTTTTGAAATATTATCAAGCACCTGTAACGTGTGATAAAAATTATCCTTATGCCCCTTCCCTTCTTCCGTATCCACACCCTTCAACTTCATAAATTCTGGGAATATAATGGGCAAAATTTGACATGCATCTAACAATAAAAATCCATACGAAGGCCGATCTGAAAGTATGATTTTATTCAACTCCTCCGAAATACGCTCCATCGAAATAATCGACAATCGATCTTTCTCCGTAGTTAAGGCTTCAAAGGTTTCTGGGAAAATGTCAAAGCCCAACTGCGTCGCAAAACGAACCGCACGCATCATGCGCAATGGATCATCCGAAAAAGTAATTCCAGGCTCTAAAGGAGTTCTAATTATTTTAGCATGTAAATCATCAATCCCTCCAAATGGATCCAATAAAGTACCCCAAGTGTCTTTATTGATCGAAACCGCCAATGCATTAATCGTAAAATCTCGCCTATTTTGATCATCCTCCAAACTACCCTCCAAAACCAAAGGCTTCCGAGAATCCCGCTGGTACGATTCCTTTCTCGCCCCCACAAATTCCAAATCCCAGTCTTCCACTTTCAACATGGCCGTACCAAAATTCTTAAAAATAGATACCGATTGCTCCGATAAATTAAATCGCTTTGCCACTTCTTCAGCTAATCCGATTCCTGAACCCAAACAAACGATGTCAATGTCTTTACATTCACGAGCCAATAAGCTATCTCGGACAAAACCTCCCACCACATAGGTTTCTAAACCCAAGAAATCTGAGGCTTCCCCAATGATCTTGAAAATTGAATTTTCAATAATTTCTATGCCGGATTTCATCAAGATCTTATCATCGTATATTCACCACCTAATCCCAATTTAATTATTTTAGAAGATTTTAACCCTCCCTTTTTATCCGAATTTTCTGGTTTTAAAATATAATCCACCTGCGATTTGATCGATTCAGAAATACTGGCAAAATCAGTCGGCGATGGAGCCCCTGAAATATTAGCTGAGGTGGAAACAATTCCCCGCTGATAGCGATAGACCAAACCCTTACAAAATTCATCTTTCAATAATCGGATTGCGATGCTGCCATCGGGGCCTAACATATACTTACTGACGTTTTTGCCTTTAGGATATATAATGGTTAATGGATCTTCTGCGAACTCAGCTAAGTCCCAAGCAATTTCTGGCACCTGCTCCACATATTCACTTAATTGCTCAATTTTAGAAATCAACAAAATCAATCCCTTATTTTCTGGTCGATTTTTTATGTCAAATAGTTTTTCAATGGACGCATCCATACGGGCATCACAGCCCAAACCCCAAATGGTGTCACTTGGATATAAAATTACACCTCCGGACTTTAAAGAGGCAACCGCATCTGCATATAGATTCAACATAATGGGCACAAAGGTAAGATTTAATTCCTCATTTATTAAGTCAAATCGCAATATTTGATCCAAATTGGCTACCTTTGTTGCTTATTGGGGATCATTAAATCCAATTATTTTATTATGTTATTAGTACAAAAACAATTAATTGAAGCCCTACAAAATGGCTTATCCTCATTATTTCAAATTCAAGCAAACGACTTGGTTTTGCAAGAAACCAAAAAGGAATTTGAAGGAAGCTATACATTTGTTGTTTTCCCTTTTACCAAGCAAGCCGGTTTAGCACCCGCGGCCATTGCCGAGAAACTAGGCCAATTCGCCTTGGAAAACTATTCAGGCGTTAAAAAATTCCAAGTAGTTCAAGGCTTTTTAAACTTTAGCTTTACGGATGAGGTTTGGATAAATGCATTAAACAAAATAATTCAGGGCTCACAAAAATTCTCTTTAGATAAAAAAGGCGAAAAAGTATTAATTGAATATTCATCACCCAACACCAATAAACCGCTACATTTAGGCCATTTAAGAAATAATTTTCTTGGATTTTCTGTGGCTCAAATTTTAGATGCGGCTGGATATGAGGTCATCAAAACAAATTTGGTCAATGACCGAGGGATCCATATTTGTAAATCGATGCTGGCATACCAACTCATGGGCCAGGGAGAAACACCCGAAACTAGTGGATTAAAAGGGGATCATTTGGTTGGAAAATATTATGTGGCCTTTGACCAACTCTATAAAGCTGAAATAGACTTATTAGTTAAACAAGGTTTAGATCCTGAAAAAGCAAAAAAAGAAGCACCTATACTTCTAAAAGCACAGGACATGTTGTTGGCTTGGGAACAAGGAGTTCAAGAAGTCATGGACCTTTGGAAAACAATGAATACTTGGGTTTTTGCAGGTTTTGAGAAAAGCTATGCACAAATGGGCGTTCGTTTTGATAAAATTTATAGGGAGTCGAATACCTATTTACTAGGTAAGAAATTGGTCGACGAAGGGTTAAAAGATGGGGTGTTTTATCAAAAAGAAGATCAATCTGTTTGGATCAATTTAGAGGATGAGGGCTTGGATGAAAAATTAGTTTTGAGAAAAGATGGAACCTCCGTCTACATTACCCAAGATATGGGAACGGCTCAATTGAAATTCGAGGATTTTGGAGCAAAAAAATCAATTTATGTGGTCGGAAATGAGCAAGATTACCATTTTGAAGTCTTGTTCCATATTCTAAAAAAATTAAATAAACCTTATTCCCATGGCAATTTCCACTTATCCTACGGGATGGTCGACCTACCCAGTGGAAAAATGAAATCACGTGAAGGCACGGTAGTTGACGCGGATGATTTAATGGCTGAAATGGTACAAACCGCCAAAGAGCGAACCATGGAGCTAGGGAAAACAGATGGATTTACGGAAGATGCGTCGAACGAATTATACCAACAACTTGGCATGGGGGCTTTGAAATACTATTTATTAAAAGTTGACCCAAAGAAGCGAATGATGTTTAATCCAGTAGAATCCATTGATTTTCAAGGGAATACGGGACCATTTATTCAATATACGCATGCTAGAATCTGCTCGATTACAAGAAAAGCGAAAGAATTAGGCATTGACCTCATGGATACCCATGCAAATAGCTCCGAACTAACCGTAACTGAAATAGATTTAATCTATATTTTGGGGCAATATAAAAGTATCATAGAGTCAGCAGCAGAAGCATTTTCTCCATCCTTAATCGCCATGTTTGCGTATGATGTAGCGAAGCAATTCAATAAACTTTATAATGAATTAAATATTTTGAAAGAGGAGGATGAAAATAAACGAAACATTCGATTAACTTTGGCAAACATTACAGGCAAAACAATTCAGCATGCTTTTTCGTTATTAGGAATAGTTTCACCCAATAAAATGTAATGAAACGTAAGTATATCATTTTTTTAACCTTTTTAATTTTGACCATCATGTTAGCAAGCTTTATGAAAATTGGATCTATTTTAACGGCATTAGCATTGCCATTCACCCAAAACACAGTTTTAACACGTCCAAACCAAATGGAAACAACCGCTGAAAAGAACTTTCATCAATTTAAAATGAAGACCATCGACGGAAAAGTAATCGACTTTTCTCAATTCAAAGGAAAGAAGATTATCATATTAAATACCGCATCGAAATGTGGTTACACTCGACAATATGCAGATTGGGAAAAATTCCATCAGGCAAATAAAGACATTGTAGTTTTGGGTTTTCCAGCCAATGAATTTGGTGGACAAGAGCCAGGAACAAATTCTGAAATAGCTAGTTTCTGTCAAAAAAATTATGGCGTCTCTTTCCAAATGATGGAAAAAGTGGTTGTCAAAGGCGGCGAGAAATGTGAGCTTTACAAATGGCTTTCAGAAAAAAACCAAAATGGTTGGAACGAAAAGGAACCAAGTTGGAACTTCTGCAAGTATGTGATCAATGAAAAAGGAGAATTAGTTAATTTCTTTGCCTCTGGAATTGTTCCAACAAGTCCTGAATTCATTGCTGCATTGAATAAATAATTCACATGAATCGATGGATTGAGGCAGCAAGACCTCGGACCTTACCATTAGCGATAGCAAGTATTTTATTAGGAAATTTTCTGGCCTATGCGGCCGGAAAATTTTCTTTTTTAACGGCAGCTTTAGCTATTTTGACCACTTTGCTACTCCAAATCCTTTCGAATTTTGCAAATGATTTTGGAGATTCAAAAAACGGAGTAGACAATAAAAATAGAAAAGTAGCCTTAAGAGCTGTACAGACTGGGAAGATTTCTCCTTCCGAAATGAAAAACGCCGTCATTATTGCAGCAAGCCTTTCATTTATTTCAGGAATAAGTCTTTTGTATTTTGCTTTACAATACGCTAATCCACAAACGATTACCGCTTTTGTCGGGCTAGGTCTGCTGGCTATTTTAGCTGCAATCGCTTATACGGTTGGCAAAAAGCCCTATGGCTACATGGGACTGGGCGATCTTTCAGTATTTCTATTTTTTGGTTGGGTTGGCACCTTTGGTACCTATTATTTACAAACTGAAATTTTAAATTATTACATTCTAATTCCTGCTTCTGGTTGTGGATTTTTATCTGTTGCCGTATTAAATTTAAATAATTTAAGGGACGTCGAAAATGACCGAAAGACAGGGAAAAATTCCATTCCGGTTCGCATAGGTAAAATTTACGGGTTCTACTACCAAAAAACAATCATGTTGTTAGGTGTCTGTACCTTTATTATCTACTTAATGTATCAAGGAAAACCCATTCAATTGTCACAGAACATTATCATCATGGCCGGATGGTACCCTTTAGTTCAAATCATCAAGCAATTGAATTCAAAAATGACCCCTGCACAGATAGATCCTTACTTAAAAAAGACT
>Ga0209443_1002316_pt1 | contig 11292 bp, 9 predicted proteins | sample LauGreBMM110DCMD_2_FD_187571 | JGI IMG/M metagenome (GOLD analysis project Ga0209443, IMG submission 187571) | Freshwater lake microbial communities from Lake Michigan, USA - Su13.BD.MM110.DCMD (SPAdes) (version 2) | ecosystem: Environmental > Aquatic > Freshwater > Lake | place: Lake Michigan... | reverse complement strand
GGTCAAACACTCCCCATGCAAAAATCCTTTTTGCCATAGATATTTTAAAATGGCCGGCATTCCACCGATCGCCAACACATCCTCCATGTAATATTTTCCAGAAGGTTTTAAATCAGCAATCAATGGCGTGCGATCTGAAATATCTTGAATATCCTTCATGGTGAAGGATACTCCCGCTGAATGAGCAATAGCCAAATAATGCAAAACTGCATTGGTTGAACCACCTAAGGCCATCACCACCGTCATCGCATTTTCAAATGCATGTCGACTCATGATATCCCTCGGACAAATATTTTTTTCCAATAATACTTTCATCGCCGCGCCGATCGCTAAACACTCTTCTTTTTTCCCCTCATGCGTGGCAGGATAGGAAGAAGAATTTGGCAAAACTAAACCCATTGCCTCCATTGAAGATGCCATGGTATTAGCTGTATACATTCCTCCGCAAGCTCCAGCACCTGGAATTGAATTTCGAATCACTCCCTCATAATCCTCATCCGAAATCGTTCCTGCATATTTCTTTCCTAAAGCCTCAAAAGCCGAGACAATATCCAATTTTTCTCCTTTGTACATTCCAGAACGAATCGTTCCTCCGTAAACCAACATCCCCGGGCGGTTCAATCTAGCCAAAGCCATCATAGCTCCCGGCATATTTTTATCACAACCCACCACGGCAATAACGCCATCGTACCATTGCGCGCCCACTACATTTTCAATGGAATCAGCAATAATATCTCTTGACGGAAGTGAATAACTCATTCCATCATTGCCATTCGTCATACCATCCGAAACGCCAATGGTATGAAAAATAAGTCCGACCATCCCATTTTCTTGAATACCTTTCTTCACATGAACTGAAAGACCATTCAAATGCATATTACAAGGATTACCTTCGTAACCAGTGCTTGCAATACCAATTTGCGCTTTGTTCATATCTTCAGGAGTCAAGCCAATGCCATAAAGCATTGCCTTTGCAGCTGGATTCGTAATTTCTTGCGTAAGTGTTCTGGAGAATTTATTTAATGACATAAGGCAATTGATCAAATTTTTTCAAACTACAAATATAGGTAAAGCAATTTGTTCTTCCCTAAATTTTACCAAATAAACTATGGTAATTTAACGAATAACAGAATTAATTAGCATAAAATCCTTAAACAACGGCAGGTTTATTCTCTCCTACTTGTTGGCGCCACATCGCATAATACAAACCCTTTACCTCGAGTAAACTTTCGTGATTGCCCTGCTCAACAATCCGACCTTTTTCCAGCACATAAATCCTAGTCGCGTGCATGATCGTCGACAAACGGTGGGCAATTAAAATCGTTAAATGCGCAGAAGCCTGAGATACGGAACGAATTGTTTCTGAAATTTCCTCTTCGGTCAACGAATCTAATGAGGAAGTGGCTTCGTCGAACACCAATAAATTAGGCTCTCTTAATAATGCCCTGGCGATACTTAAACGTTGTTTTTCGCCTCCAGAAACTTTTACACCCCCCTCGCCAATCATCGTATCCAATCCTTTATCGGCCCTAGCTAACAAGCTTTGGCATGCGGCCTTATCCAGCACCGACATACATTGTTCGTCGGTCGCATCTGGATTTACAAACAATAAATTTTCCCGAATAGACCCTGAGAATAGTTGGGTATCCTGCGTCACAAACCCGATCTTTTTTCTTAATTGGTCGAAATCAATCGCATCTCCAGATTCTCCATTATAGAAAACTTGGCCTTGTTTGGGACGATATAAACCCACTAATAATTTAACCAAAGTAGATTTGCCGGCGCCGGATGGCCCTACAAAAGCAATCGTCTCGCCGCCCTTCACATCAAAACTAATCTCGTTCAAAGCTGAAGTCGTCGCAGATTGATGTTGGAACGAAACTTTATCAAAAGCTAATCGGTCTATCTGCTTAATCAAAATTGGATTTTCTGGCTTACGCTCCGTTGGGATATTTAAAATTTGTTCAAAATTCTGCAAAGAAACCTCAGCTTCTCGATATGTATTCACCACATTTCCAATTTCTTGCAAAGGATTGAAAAGGAAGAAAGAATAAATATTTAAGGAATAAAATTGGCCTATGGTAATCTTACCTTGATAAATCAAATAAATCAACACTACCACCATCAACATCCGAAGCAAATTGACACATGTCCCCTGGACAAATGCCATCGAACGAACATAGCGTACCTTTTTCAATTCCAATTTTAAAATCTTATCCGTCGTAGCATTCAATTGGCTTATCTCCTGCTCAGCCAAACCTAATGACTTCACCAACTCAATATTTCTCAATGACTCGGTCGTCGAACCCGCCAAACCCGTCGACTCTTTCACAATCTGAATCTGAATGACTTTGATTTTCTTACTCAAAACCGAAGACACATAACCGATCAAAGGACCTGTGACTAAAAACAAAGGCATCACCATCCAATGCACCGAGAATGCGTATACCGAAATGAAAACCAAAGCGATGACCGACTGGAATAAAATGTTAATTCCCAGGGTAATCAATTTCTCTACATCGGTGCGGACTTTTTGAAGCTTACCCAAAGTTTCACCTGATCGTTGGTCTTCAAAAGTCTCATAAGGTAGCTCAAGTGAATGCCTAATTCCATCCGAGTACAAATTAGCTCCCACTTTTTGAGTCACGGTATTGATCATGTAATCTTGGAAATTTTTCGCTACCCGACTGACAAAAGCCACACCTACAGAAGCCAAGGCCAAAGGCCAGATTGCCGCAATAAATTGGTCCATGGTATGCGTATCCGAACGATACACGGCAGCCACATCGTCAATGATCCTTCTGAAAATATAAGGATCCATCAAAGAGAAAATCTGATTGGTCGCCGCAAGTCCAAGTGCCGCCATGACGCGCCAACGGTAATGCTGTAAATAGGTAAATAATAATTTCATATTTTGCTGAGACGCGAAATCACATCTAAAAAATGTAGAGACGCGATACCTCGTGTCTATTCTCCTGAATTAAAACCTGGTCAATGCCATCTCGGCTACCGTTTTGCCAATGGACAACGAAGAAGTCGCCGCGGGGCTTGGAGCATTTAAAATATTGATCACTTTCGGATCTTCCACAATGGAGAAATCGTCCAATAAACCACCATTTCGGTCACATGCTTGAGCACGAACCCCAGCTCCCCCTTCCACTAAATCGGTTATTTTAATCTCAGGAATTAATACTTGGAGTGCCTTCGTAAATGCCTCCTTAGAAAAGCTGCGATACATTTCGCCTAAACCCGTTTCCCAGTATTTAGTCGCCACCTTTTGAAAACCAGGCCATGTTAATGTATCCCAAAGCTCCTTAAAGTCAACGCCTAATTTTTTATATCCTTCTTTTTTAAATGCCAAAACCGCATTAGGCCCTGCCTCCACGCCACCTTTCATCATGCGAGTAAAGTGAACCCCTAAAAATGGGAAATTAGGATCCGGAACCGGATAAATTAAGTTTTTAACCAAGTATTCTTTGTCGGCCTTCAACTTAAAATATTCCCCTCTAAAGGGTACAATCCGAACATCCAAAGGCTCTTTCTGCGTCCATTGGGCTACTTTATCGGAATAAAGTCCGGCGCAATTAATGATTAATTTTGCTTCGTAGGTCGACTTATTTGTTTCGACAATAGAGTAGGTTAAGCCCTTAGTTATATTGACAACTTGCTCGGCCAAATGCAATTCACAGCCTTTAATTTGTATTCCATTGGCTAATTTGACCGCCATCACTCGATAATCAACAATTCCTGTTTGAGGCACAAACATTCCCTCCACACCTGTCACATGAGGTTCATGCTCCCTCATTTCACTCAAACTTAATTTCTTTAATCCCCCCAGCCCATTTTGAATTCCTCTTTGATATAAATTCTCCAATGCACCACGCTCATGTTCAAAACTTGCGACTACAATCTTACCTGTCAACTCAAAAGGGATGTCTTCTTTTTGGCAATAATCAATCAGTTGATGATATCCCTCAATACAGTTTTTTGCCTTCAAAGAACCGGGTTTATAATACAAACCCGAGTGGATTACACCCGAATTATTACCCGTTTGGTGCATAGACACCATATTTTCTTTTTCGAAAAGAGCGATTTTTAAATCAGGCTTAGATTCTAATAATCTATGCGCAGTTGCTAAACCTACAATACCACCACCTACAATAATTACATCAAAAGCCATCGGAATCATTCATTTATTGGAGGGCAAATATACGAAATTCAGATCGGAGATTGGGTATAAAATTATCAAGAGACTGAATATTTTAGGTAAATCAAAAGGTTAATTTTTTGTAGCTTTGCCACGCTCCTATTGGTCTTTCGTAAGCCGTCAACTAAGGAGATAAGAAGCTAAGAAGCAAAAAACAAATAATGAATCCGGGAATTGAAACCTTGTATAAGATTGCCAATAAATCCAAAAGAATGATTTTGGGTTTAATGTCGGGTACTTCCTTAGACGGTTTGGATATTGCTTTATGTGAATTTGAGGGTTCGGGATTAAGCACAAAATTTAAATTAAAACAGTTTGTTTCGCTGCCCTATTCTTCTGAATTCAAGGAGGGCATACAGGCTGTATTTGCGAAAGAAGAGATACATTTTCCTAGTCTCAGTACGCTCAATGCTGAAATTGGAATTAAACATGCGGAACTCATTTTAAGCGCACTGCAATCGTGGGGGATTACAACAGAAGAAGTAGATCTCATTGCTTCGCATGGACAGACCGTGATGCACCGACCCATGCGACATGGAAAGCAGCCGAATTCCACCTTGCAAATTGGCGATGGAGATCATATTGCTTTAAAAACAGGCATTATTACCCTTTCAGATTTTAGGCAAAAACATGTTGCCGCTGGCGGAGAAGGTGCTCCATTAGCGATGTATGGCGATTACTTTCTGTTTTCAAAAAAAGGCGAAAATCGCATCCTACTGAATATCGGCGGGATTGGGAATTTTACTTTTCTGCCGGCGAATCAGGATCCTAATTTAATTCTTGTAACGGATACTGGCCCCGGAAACACCTTGATTGACGCCTGTGTACGCACCCATTTTCCGGGTTTTTTCTTCGACAAAGATGCTCGTTTGGGAATGCAGGGAGTCTTGCATACCGACTTGTTACAAGCATTAATGAACTTAGATTTTTTTAAAGAAGATTTTCCAAAAAGTACAGGGCCAGAATATTTCAATTTGGAAAAAGTCGAACAATTGATTCAGGCGAACCAATGGACATTAACCCCAACAGATTTAATCAAAACGTTGACTGAATTTAGTGCGCAATCCATGGCTTTGGCGATTAAAAAATATGTCCCTGTAACTCAAGCCAATCTTTATGTGAGTGGAGGGGGAAGTCAGAATCCACTGCTGATGCAAAGAATTTCGGAATTATTACCTGAGATAAAAATGGGATTTAGCTCGGAGATCGGCATACCCACAGATGCCAAAGAGGCTGTTTTATTTGCTTTGTTGGCCAACGAAACCATCATGGATGCTGGGGCTACGAAGGTGCGTCGACTCGGGGATTCTCCTTGGGTAACGATGGGGAAAATTTCATTGCCATTTTAATACATGTATGAAGCAAAAAATTGAGGATTATATTCTGTTTGAAAATGAGGATTTTATTGTCATCAATAAGCCATCGGGGATTGCGACGTTAGACGAACGGAAGGACGTTTTTGCCCCTGCTATTTTACGTATGGCCAAAGAATATAGCACAGATGCGCAGGTTGGCCATCGATTAGATAAAGAAACCACCGGCGCTTTAATCATTGCCAAAAACCCGGAGGCCTACCGCCATATTTCCATGCAATTTGAGCATCGGGAAACCGCTAAAAGATACCATGCCGTAGTGGAAGGAATGCATAACTGGGATGGTATGTTGGTCAATCTCCCTATCCTCCCTTTAAAAGATGGCAAGGTGATTATTGACCGCAACAAAGGGAAAGATGCGGAAACTTGGTTTCAAACATTAAAGGTCTACAAAGGATTTACGTTAGTCGAATGCATGCCCATCACCGGCCGCATGCATCAAATCAGGATTCATTTAACCTGTTTAAAAGCACCTATTGTGGCTGATGAAATGTATGGCGGACCTGATGTTTATGTATCGGACTTAAAACGAAATTATCATTTAAAAAAAGACTCGGAGGAATTGCCCATCATGCGCCGAGTGGCCTTACATGCTTTTAGTTTGAGTTTTAAATTAATGGATGGAAGCCCGATGACCGTAGAAGCACCCTACCCAAAAGATTTTGGAGTACTGATCAAAACTTTGGAGAAGTATTCGTAATTTTACCGCCTCGGCTTCATAGTTCAATGGATAGAATGTAGGTTTCCGGTACCTAAGATGAAGGTTCGATTCCTTCTGAGGCTACATGATTTAAATGGTATTAAAAGAAAAGTTCTTTTAAGTCAATCCAAAGAATAAATACGTTTTAATTAAATAATGATTATTAAGAAGAAAATTTTATTCTTTACTAAAGACCTAAATCGGACAGGAGCAGAAATGATACTTTTCAATATTATTGAAAAGCTAGATCGAACTAAATTTGAAATAGGAGTTGTTATTTCCCATAAAGGAGGCGATTTAATTGACGATTTACCCAAAGACATAAGCCTATTCTACTTAGAAAGTAAATTTAATCTTTGGGATAAAGTAAGATTTCATCTAGGAGAAGATGTCATGCTTAATCGTTTAAAAGAAATTCAAAATAAATTCAAAAGTGACATTTGGTATATTAATACAATTACAAATGCACTCTTTTTAAAATATAGTAATCATTTCAGTGTATTTAGTTTTTTACATGTACATGAAAACCTATATAGCCTTGGGGGCTTAAGTATTAAAGAGACACAAATTATATTAAATAACGTAGACCATTTTGTTGCGTGTTCTGATTTGATTGGTAAGCAATTATCATCCATAACAAATAAACCAAGAACAATTATTTCGTCTTTCATTGATAAAAATTTCATTGATTCATGCTTGTTGGACTATACAAAACCCGCAAAAAACAAAATAAAAATTATTGGTTCAGGTACAATTTGCCACATTAAAGGTGTTGAAATTTTTGTAGAAATCAGTAAACTGTTTAGCCCATTAGCATATGAATTTGTTTGGATAGGTAAATGGTCCAATACAGGATATTCAGAAGTTCTTAAGAGGAAAATAAGCTCAAATGGAAATTCAACTATAAAAATAATCAACGAAATTAATCCTCAGGATTATATTCGTGAAATTAGCTCTGCGGACTTATTTTTATCCTGTTCAAGGGAAGAAAGCTTGGGCCTTGTGATGATGGAGGCCATTTATTGTGGAGTGCCTGTTTTGGCAACCCACTCAGGTGGATCTTCACTCATCGTGAATGACCAAAATGGAAAGGTTTGCTTCGACTTTCGTCCTGATACGCTGGCACAAGAAATCAAAGTCCTTTTAAATAAGTCATTTGAAAAATCAGCTATGAGAAAGTCTATTTCTCAATATGATTGCGAAGAAGAAATCAAAAAACTAGAAGTTCTACTAGCTAAAATATAATTACCAAATATTCGCTAAATCAGATTTAGTATAGGTATGATCTCTAGTCACATAGACCGTATTCGCATTTTGTTTTTTCAATTTCAAAGCATCCCCCTTTTTAAAAATGCGCATCAAAAATGCTACGGGAGTTAGAAAAATAAAAAACACGAGGGTCAACAAGATATTTCCATTGATTCGGCCCAAAACCATGGCAAATTTAGCCCATGCTTGAGATACCAAATGAGCAAATCCATTAGAAATCAGGCTTAAAACGCCTATAATTAATGCTGCCGGTAAAAAATAAATACCACCAAAAATATAATGCAAAGCCAGAAACCCCACCACAATGGACAGTATCGTCTGAGCCTGATTTGTTTCTTTCATCGACATGCTCCTAAAATAACGTATAAATGAATGGTGCTAAGGCTGAGCCTCCACCCACAACAATTAATAATCCCATCAAAAGAAGGACAAGGATGATCGGCATGAGCCACCACTTTTTGCGCTCTTTAAGAAAATTAAATAAATCTGATAAAAAATCCATAGCGTTATTATTTATTAATCTAATACAAATTCATTTCTCCAATCATCCGTTTCTTGCCATGCAGGTTGGTCTGCTTTTGAGAATAAAAGATTCCCGACAACCAAATAGTCCATTTCAGTACGCATTAAGCAACGGTAAGCATCCTCCGGTGTATGCACAATCGGTTCGCCTCTCACGTTAAAACTGGTATTGACCACCACGCCCACTCCAGTCAAGGCCTTGAAATCAGAAATCAATTGATGGTATCGAGGGTTCGTTTCCGCATGAACCGTTTGAATCCGAGCTGAATAATCTATGTGCGTAATCGAAGGCAAATCAGATCGCAAAAAATACAATTTGTCCATCATCGGAATTTGCTCATAATTGGCCGGCAAAGGATTCCTTCTTTTAGGAAGAACGCCATGTACCAATAACATATACGGCGAAGGGGTTTTACACTCAAAATATTCAGCAACATCTTCCGCTAATACAGACGGAGCAAAGGGCCTAAATCCTTCTCTATATTTAATTTTTAAATTCAATTTCTTTTGCATTTCAGGATTTCGAGGGTCTCCTAAAATACTTCTACCTCCTAAAGCCCGTGGACCAAACTCCATTCTTCCTTGGAACCAGCCAATCACATTTCCCTCAGAAATCAATTTAGCTACCTGTGTGGACAATTTGGAAAATTGATCAAAAGACTGATTGACTGCTTTGTACTTTTTAGCCATCAACTCCGTGTCTAAATCCGAAAATTCAGGACCTAAATAAGAGCCTGACATAGCGTCCATCCGCAAAGAATCTACCGATCTTTGCTGTTCAAAATAAATATAATTAGCCGCCAATGCAGCGCCTAAAGCTCCTCCCGCGTCTCCCGCTGCTGGCTGTATAAATACATTTTCAAAAATTCCTGCCTCTTGCAATTTACCATTGGCCACACAATTCAATGCCACACCACCCGCCAAAACAACGTTCTTCGAACCTGTTAATTTTTTAGCCTCTTCAGCCATTAACAAAACAATCTCCTCCGTAATTTCTTGAATCGCTAATCCTAAATCGCAATGGCATTGCTCCAACAGCGCCTCAGATTCCCGAACGGGGAAGCCAAACAATTTTAGCCAAGCATCATCATGAACCATGCGTAAACCAGTGGCATAATTAAAATATTTTTGATCTAACCAAATGGATCCATCAGGCTTTATGTCCACCAAATGATCTTTGATTAATTTTTTATACTGTTCCACCTCTACCGAACCATGCCGACCATATGGCGCCAGGCCCATCAATTTATATTCTCCCGAATTAACTTTAAATCCTAAAAAATAAGTAAAGGCAGAGTACAATAAACCGAGAGAATGAGGAAACTGAAGCTCCTTTAAAATCTTAATTGAATTTCCATGTCCATGACCAATCGATGCCGTAGCCCATTCTCCCACACCATCTAATGTCAAAATCGCAGCATCCTCAAAAGGGGATGGATAAAATGCACTGGCCGCATGCGATAAATGATGCTCTGGAAATAATAATTTAACCTTCTTTTTGTCAAACGATTCGATGGCCAAAAGTTCCTGATACAACATACGCTTCAGAAACATTTTTTCTTTTAACCAAACAGGAATAGCCATTAAAAAAGAACGAAGGCCTTTGGGCGAAAACGCATAATATGTTTCTAATAAACGCTCCATTTTGAGCAATGGCTTATCATAAAAAACAATAGCATCTAAATCCGATAAACTTACTCCGCCATATTCCAAACAGAATTTTACTGCGTTGGCGGGAAATGAAGGATCATGTTTTTTTCGAGTGAATCGCTCTTCTTGCGCTGCCGCGATAATTTTACCATCTTCAATGTAAGCCGCAGCTGAATCATGATAAAAAGCAGAAATTCCTAATATTTTCAAGAGCAATGAATTAAGTCAGCGCAAAATTAATTAAAATAAATGGTGTGAAGGCTTATTTGAATTTTAAAATTTTCTGACTCTGTTCTGAAATGATTTTTCCTACTTGGATGGAACCTTCGTTTGAAAAGTGCATTTCATCGAAAAAATAGGCAGAATTTTTAGGAAGCAAATACGCTAAATCAATTAAATCAACTTTATTTTGAAGGCAAGCGTTGCGAGTTGCTTCATTATACAGTTCCAATTTTTTCCAATACAATTGCCCATTCATCTGTTCAGATACTCGATGTATAGCCAGATCAATTCCCGTTTTTGGATCCACTCCTTGACCAAAAAGCAAAGGTTGAGTTAAAAAAACAGGCTTGATTTTGTATTGCAAACAGATATCGATCAAAGATTGAATTCTTTGTTGGTATGCGGGCACTAATTTTTTCTGAGCATCCAACACATTTTTTGAAGCCGTTGAGCTTAAGGTTAACGTATCCGATTTTTTTAAAATGACTTTCTGATCGACAAATATTTTTTGATTGCGGGCTTTGACCGCTTTTGATACATTGTAAATTAAATTAAATACCTCGCTATTGTTCGATAGGGTTAAAAAAGCATTTTTAAACCAACTGTTTTTTTCCATGTTTACGGAAGAACCTTTTAAATATCGCCCATCAAAATCATTTAGATCAGAACGGTCCATGTCATTGACACCCACCAGAAAATACACATATTCTGGTTTTTGTTTAACGATAATATCCTTCAATAAAATAAGATGACCAAAAGTCGAATGCCCATTTAATCCGGCATTATTGACCCAAAATTTTGGATTATTCCGACGGGTCTCTTGTTGGAACACCTGCGGCCACGCCTTATTTTCAGTGACAAAAAAACATTCTGTCGTACTTCCACCCACTACAATCGCCTTGACAAAAGAGGGGTCTTTTGGCATTTCCTCGCCTCGATATCCTAATGAATTTTTATTGTGAATGATTAGTGAATCATAATCTGGATACTCATTCGTGAAGGAATATTGCTGATGAATGGGCAGGACAATCTTATCCCCTTTTAAGCGAAAAGGGATTGGATTGTAAATATGTAAAACAATCTCCAGGGCTATTAGCGTAAAAATGACTACGTAAAGAATGTATCCGATTTGCTTCATTTAATAGACAATAAAATCAAAATTTATAAATTTTTATAGGCAATTATACCCTTAAGATTGAACTAAAATGCAAATCGGTTACGGTGGAATAATTACTTAAAAATTAATCCGTTCTTTTTCTATCACTAATGGCCTGTTTTTAACCTGAGTTAAAATAGCTGAAATGTATTCACCAATGATCCCCAGAAAAAACAATTGAACTCCGCCAAAA
>Ga0209443_1002312_pt1 | contig 11298 bp, 10 predicted proteins | sample LauGreBMM110DCMD_2_FD_187571 | JGI IMG/M metagenome (GOLD analysis project Ga0209443, IMG submission 187571) | Freshwater lake microbial communities from Lake Michigan, USA - Su13.BD.MM110.DCMD (SPAdes) (version 2) | ecosystem: Environmental > Aquatic > Freshwater > Lake | place: Lake Michigan... | reverse complement strand
GCGATGCTTGCGCACAAGGCGGAGGAGGAAGGCGTATTTGTGGCAGAGACCATCGCTGGGCAAAAGCCACATATCAACTACCTCTTGATCCCTGGAGTGGTGTACACCTGGCCAGAAGTGGCTGCTGTAGGCTACACCGAGGAGCAGCTGAAGGAGCAGGGAAGAGCCTACAAGGTGGGTAAGTTTCCTTTCTTGGCTTCCGGCCGTGCTCGTGCATCCATGGATACGGATGGGATGGTCAAGGTACTGGCGGATGCAAATACAGATGAGATTCTTGGCGTACACATGATTGGTCCAAGAACTGCCGATATGATTGCCGAGGCAGTGGTGGCAATGGAGTTTAGGGCTTCAGCGGAGGACATCGCGAGAATGTCCCATGCGCACCCGACCTACACTGAGGTCTTCAAAGAGGCCTGTTTGGCTGCCACGGACAACAGGGCATTACATATTTAAAAAGGTATAGCAGTTTGAAAAAGCCATTTTCGTCTTTGGAAATGGCTTTTTCTTTTCCTCAAAATTGACTTAATTTCTTCATGAAGTTGAAAATAGCAATCCTAGGCGCAGGCAATTTGGCTTGGAATTTGGCGCCAGCACTCGAAGATGCAGGCCATGAAATCACGGAAGTCTATGCGCGAGAGTTGCATAAAGCCAAGGAAATCACGGAGCGGATTTACAGCGCGACGCCGAAGGATGATTTGGACTTTTCGGAAAGTAAGGCGGAACTATTTATTCTAGCCATCAAGGATGACGCGATAGCAGAAGTGGCAGATCAGGTGATTTTACCTGAAGGGAGTATCTTGGTGCATACCTCAGGAGCCATTTCGGTGGAGGTGCTATCCCAGAGTTCGGCCAGCTATGTTGGTGTATTTTACCCGCTGCAATCCTTCACCAAAGGAAAGAAGGTAGACTTTGAGGAAGTACCGTTCCTGCTGGAGTCCGAGGATGAAGGCACCCTGCAGCTTTTGAAAAAGGTAGCAAAAAGCCTTTCCCAACTCGTCTACATCCTACGAGCCAAAGACCGGCAAGCGGTACATGTGGCGGCTGTTTTCGCGAGTAACTTTTCGAACCACATGCTTCGAATTGCTGAAGAGATTCTGCATCGGCAGGGCTTGGATAAGGAGATGCTCAAGCCTTTAATCATTGAATCAATCTCCAAAAGCCTACAGCTGGGAGCAAGAAAAGCCCAAACCGGCCCTGCTATTCGGGAAGACTACGAAACGCTAGAGACGCACCATCATTTTTTGGCCTACAACAAGCAACTTGCCGAAATTTATCGGCTGATTTCTCAGGACATAATTGATAGCTAAATCTTAATTTTAGAACTCAGCCTTCGGTCGAGTTCAAGTAATGTATGCAGCAGGACATTAGCCCCATTGGCGATGGCTTCTGGGCTAGAATATTCTTCTGGGGCATGGCTGATGCCATCCTTGCTTGGAATAAAAATCATGCCCATGGGAGCAATTCTGGCCATTTCTTGTGCGTCATGCCCAGCGCCACTGGGTAGGCTGAGTGTGGTCATTCCTAGTTTCTCCGCCTCCTGCTTAATGATTTTTCGAATTTCCGGATCTGCGAGGGCGGGTTTGCTGGCCACTTCGATGTGTTGGATGCCTAGGCTGCTGCCGCTTTCCTGTGCAAGCTGCTTGGCAATCGCCTCCAATTCTGAATAGAGTTTCCATATTTTTTCGGAGGACAAATCCCGAATTTCCAAATTGAGTTTTACTTCACCAGGAATCACATTGCCTGCGCCAGGAAAGGCTTGAATCTTTCCTACGGTACCCACTTGCCGCCCTTCGTCTCGGGTGATGACTTCATTCACGGCCAAGATAAATCGTGCCGCCGGTAGTAGGGGATCTTTCCGTGCATCCATGGGCGTAGTTCCGGCATGATTGGCTTTGCCTTTGAAGGTGAATTCCCACCATTCAATGGCGACGATGCCTTCGACCACACCAATGTCCAATTTTTTGGTGTCCAGGTTGCCTCCCTGCTCAATATGTAGCTCCAAAAATGCAGCGATATCTCCCTTAGCACGAGCTATACTTGAAATTTTGCTTGGGTCTCCACCCAAGAGCCGAATGCCTTCTGCATGAGTCATGCCTGCATTGCTCTTGACTTGAAGTGCAGCGTCGCTTAAGCCTCCAACAAGTGCCCGGCTACCGATGACGCCACCCTCCTCATTGGTGAATACAATCACTTCCAAGGGGTGCTCCGTTTGTATGCCTGCTTCCTGTAGTGTTCGGACCACCTCAATGGTACCAAGCACACCTACAGGGCCATCGTAGTCTCCTCCATTGGGAACTTCATCGATGTGCGAACCCATGCTGATGGGCTTTAGCGCAGGATTTTTTCCTGCTTTTCGCCCGATAATATTCCCTGCATAATCGACAGACACCTCCAAGCCTGCATCTGCGAGCAGCTGTTTGATAAAGGGTCGCGCAGCAATGTCGTGGATGGAGTAGGCGATCCTATCAGATCCACCCTTCTCATTTTTGCCATAGCTGGCAAGGGTGCTGAGCGATTTTTGAAGGCGCTCAGAGTTGACTTTAAGGTCTTGTGCATGGGATACAGCCTGTGTTGCCAGCAAAAAAAGAAGAAAGAAAAGGTTCTTAACCATTGCAATAGAGTTGTGTGGGTATAAATAAATATGCAAAAAAAAGTCCTTCACTTGGAAGGACTTGGTTTTTATTTTAACCAGGCAAGGCTGACTTCATCAGGGGCTTTGATTCGATCGGCAAGCCGCATGTAGCGATCCGCCAAGTTGGCAAGATAGTCTTGTGCTTTTGAAGCCGCAGTATCCAATCCAGTTAGAGACTCTATTTTCCAGAAATCTACCAAGTGCTCAATGATACGTGCATAATCCCAACCTGTATAAACGCCTATTTTTTGGGTAATTTCTGAAAAGTCTTTGTAGATGCTTGGTCGACTACTTCCTTCGCCCATTAGGACTGCAGGCATGACGATATTTTTCCGCATCATTTTTTCGAAGGCTGTTATTGCTCCACTTGGATCAATCTCGAAAATTTTGGACATAAAGCTCTTGTAAGCCTTTTCATGTCTTGCCTCGTCTCCAGCAATGGTTTTACAGATTTTTGAGAGGACATGATCCCCTGCCTTGTCTGCAAGTTTGCCGGTATTCACGTGTGAGATCTTAGTTGCACGCTCTTGAAAAGAGGTGTAAATCATAGCCTGATAGGGGTCGGCGTCTGATTTAGGGTCAAAGCCATTGGTGATCAAGCGGTGAATAGTTTGCTCCACAGCACGCATGTCTACCCTGCCTGTGAGGTACAAATACTTGTTAAGTAGGTCCCCGTGGCGGTTTTCTTCCGCAGTCCATGCCTTGGACCAACGTACCCATCCCGATGGGGAGAGCAAGCTTCGGTCCACATTGATTCCTTCCAACAAGTTGAAGTAGGTTTGGTAGGAAGGTAAGGCTTCCTCCGTAACCAGATTGCCTATCAAAGAAGTTAATACCGTGTCAGGAATCCCTGCAGCGCGTTGCTGGAGAAGCTTTACATCTTCGATCGCCTCTGGATTGGCAAAGTCGGGTAAAAAGTCAGACGGCTGCCAGCAATCTTCCGGATCAAAAAGGACGGTATCTACGGAATGGCCAACGAAATCATCCAATTGAGAGATGACCTCCATGTTTTTTTCCAGTTCGTAATTGATTTCTTTAGCGTTCATCTAATGGATGTTTTATTCTATGTTGAATGCGTAAGTGCAGCGAAGGTAATTGAATAAATATCGAAAATTGGGTTTTAAGCCTGAATTTGGTCCAAGGATTCCACAAGCGGTTAAAAAAAGGCTCGATTGCTTTTCTTAAATTCTAGTTTGGAAGTAAGAAAACCAAAAACCTAGAGGTGTGCTATTAAAAAATAACGCACTTATTTAGAACTGGAAGTGGATAGAAAAGTTCAATAATTTGTCAGTTCTTTTCCTTAACGCTACGAATAGGGAATTTTGAATAATAGATTTTTGATTCCTTTTTCAAAGGTCTTATATTCCCAAATCTCAAATTCCATTTTGTATGATACGCTATTTAATTTTTGGAATAACCCTGTTTTTAGGAAGTGCTAGTATAGCACAGCAAACCTCAATTGACTACAGGAAACTTTCCGATGCCGACCGGCTTCAGGCTGCAAAAGAAATAGCCCAAACTATGATTGTAGTGGATGGACATGTGGATCTTCCTTATCGGATGAAGGTAGGGGGATTTACACTGAAGCGAGAAGTGTTAGATGTGTCTGTAAGGACTCCAGATGGTAATTTCGATTACCCTCGCGCCAAAGAAGGTGGACTGGATGCTCCATTTATGTCGATCTATATTCCTGCTGCCAATCAGGCTATCACGGGGGCTTCAAAAGCACTTGCCGACACCTTGATTGTGATGACCGAGCGGATAGCAGCTACTTTTCCAGATAAATTTGCCATGGCCTACAGTCCCGCGGATGTTCGTCTGAATTCTGCAAAAGGGCTTATTTCGCTGCCTATGGGTATGGAAAATGGAGCTGGTATTGAGGACGACCTAACCAATGTGGCCTATTTTCACCGGAGAGGCATTCGCTACATCACGCTTACGCATGGTAAAGACAACCTAATCGGTGATGCGAGCTACGACAACACAGCTACCTATGGTGGCCTGAGTCCATTTGGAGAAAAGGTAGTTGCTGAGATGAACCGTGTAGGGATTATGGTGGATTTGAGCCACGTTTCAGACAACACCTTTCGAGATGCGCTTGCGGTCACTAAGGTGCCGGTGATCGCCTCGCATTCTTCAGTGAGAAAGTTTACCCCAGGCTTTGAGCGCAACATGAGCGATGAATTGATCCAAGGTCTCGCTAAGAATGGAGGGGTGATGATGATCAACTTTGGTGGAGCTTTTCTGGATTCTGCATACACATCAGGTGCAGCTCAAGTGCGCGAGCATCTGGTCAATTGGTTGGCAGAAAACAAGCTGTCTCGATCGGACCCTCGGGCGCAGCAATACATTGAAGAATATACAGCTAAGTTTACTCCCTTTCCAACTGTAGCGCGAGTAGCAGATCATTTTGATCATGTGGTCAGCTTGGTCGGCATTGATTACGTGGGCTTGGGATCAGACTACGATGGGGTGGGAGATTCCTTGCCAACAGGCTTGAAAGACGTTTCCATGTTCCCCAACCTCTTTTCGGAGTTGCTCCGTAGGGGATATTCAAAAGAAGACCTAGAAAAAATCTCCTATAAAAATGTATTTAGAGTTTGGCAAGCAGTGGAGGATTTTGCTGCAAGCCAAAAGTAGGGAGTCATTTGATAGCGGGCCTCTTGTTTGTAGTGGATTGGAAAGAATTCTATTTTTTTTCAAAAGAGCCCCTTTCTTTTTGGAAGGATTGGTAAAAGGATAATTTTTAGGAGAGCTTGGTGATGGTAGTTTTCAACCCGTAAAAGGCAGGAAATATTCCAGTTTTTCCGCCAAAAATTCATGATTTAAGTCAGTTTTTATCCTCCTATCCATTCGAGGTAATTCCCTGAATGGATTACTTCAAAACTTGCCTCCGGATAGGCATTTGCCCATCCTCTGGGGGGTTTTGGAGACTTATTCAAGTTGTATTTAAATTCATAACTGCGAATAGTTTCTCCTTCTGTCTCCACCCAATCAAGTTCCTGTTGATCATAGGTACGCCAAAAATAATTTGTGCAATGGAGCTGTGTGTAATTTTGAAATTTGATTCGTTCCGCTGCTAAATAATTTTCCCAAAGTTCACCAACATCTGCTCGTAAATTCAACTTGTTAAAATTTTGGATTAAGGCATTTCTAACCCCATTATCATAGAAATACCATCGATTATTTTTGACAATTTCTTTACGGAGGTTTTTGTTGAATCCACCAATTCGATAGACCACAAATACTTTAGATAGCATGTCTAGGTAGCGTTCTACCGTATTCTTAGACATTCCCAGCTGTCTGCCTAATTCTTCGAGTGATACTTCCCTTCCAATTTGAAAAGCAATCAATCGTAGCAAAGAATAGAGTTTTTGCGAGTTTTTGACCCCATCTACTTTTAGAATATCCTTTAATAAGTAGTCATTCATGAGTTGGTAAAGGTAGGATTCCTTATCCTTCCATTCAGAATACTGGCTCAGTTCTGGATATCCTCCAAAAATCAATCGTTCTTCTCTATTCTCGAGAGTTGTTTTGAAATCTTCAACTTTAGCAAATTCCAATTGTCCTAAAGGGAATAGATTCAACGTGTTCATTCTTCCGACTAGGGGCTCGCCGGCTTGCTGATGCAGGTCAAATGCCGAAGAACCAGATGCAATCACACGGATGTCTTCAATAGTATCTACAATTAGCTTGAGAATCATTCCAATGTTTGGAATGTGTTGGGCTTCATCAATCACCAATAGCTTCTTTCCTTCAAGCAATCGAGAATAATTCGCCACAGACCGTTCTTGAATTAGTGCCGCATCATGGACATCCTCCCCATTTAAGTTGAGAATTTCTTCTGGATTAAAAGCTTTCAAGTAGTTCCTAATAAATGAAGTTTTTCCAACCCTTCTAGGGCCAATAAGCATCAAAACCTTGTTTGGCCTTAGATTTTTCTCAAAAAGAGATTGAATACTTCTGGGATAAATAGTCATATTTTAACGAAATTCAGACAAATCTGAATCAAATTTAGTTGTTTAAATTCAAAATTTCAATTATAACTGACGGAATTTAGCTAAATACCGTCAGTTGACTGACGGTATTTAGCTAAATTCCGTCAGTTATATGGTTTTTAAACTCTATTCCCTTAGTTCTGTTTCTACTAAAAACCCATTTCAATGCTCCTTACTTCTTCGGATGTTCCAAGTGAAATATGGCAGACCGTTCTCCATGAGTTGCATCGCGGTCCCTTGGACCCCAAGCATCCTTTTCGCTACTTGACTTTGGCCACTGCTGGAACCCATTTTCCTCAGGTGCGCACGGTGGTGCTGCGGGAACTAACTTCCACCTTGGATTTTTTGGTGTATACAGATGTTAGATCTGTTAAAGTGCAAGACATGTTGGAAGTGCCAAGGATAAGTTTGCTTTTCTACCATCCCAAAAAGCAAGTTCAAGTTCGTGTTAAGGCCCTAGCTACGATTCATGTGGATGATGAGCTTGCTCAGGAACATTGGAAGAAAATTTCGGAGAAGAGGCAATCCGAATACACAAGTAAACTGGCGCCAGGCACACGGATAGAAAATCCGGACTTGGGCTGGGAGACCGACATAAAAAACGCACATTTTTCAGTGTTAAAATTCAGCCCACTTTCGATAGAAGTGCTCCAACTGGCTAAGGATGGCCACTTACGAATACAGTTTGAATTGGCTTCGCGTTGGCAGGGAAACTGGATGACGCCCTAAATCAGGCAAAAAAAAGTCCCGAATTGCTCGGGATTTTGAAATGGGTTAGACTTTCATGATGTCCACTTCTTTTTTAGCGAGCAGCTCGTCGATTTTTGTGGAATAGGCGTCTGTAAATTTTTGAACCTGTTCTTCTGCGTGTTTGATTTCGTCCTCAGAGGCACCCTCTTTTTGAAGTTTGCGTAAGGATTCATTGGTTTCTTTCCTCACGGAGCGAATGGATATTTTTCCTGTTTCACACTCTGATTTTGCGCTTTTAACCAGGTTAATTCTTCTTTCTTCCGTCAATGCGGGAATGGTCAGGATGATGACTTCCCCATTGTTTTGAGGGGCAAAACCCAAGCCAGAATTGATGATGGCCTTTTCAATTTCGGAGATGAGGTTACGCTCAAATGGTTTGATAGCAAGCGTCCGTGCATCGGGCGTAGTAACAGAGGATACTTGTGATAGGGGTGTGGGAGACCCATAGTACATCACAGAGACCCCATCCAACAGGTTAGGCATGGCCTTCCCGGCGCGAATTTTTACTAACTCTGAAGCAGTGTGGTCTACTGCTTTTTGCATCAATTCCTTGGCTTCGTCTAAATACAATTCGATTTCTTCCATGATTCTGGTTCAGTCTATACAGTGATCAGAGTTCCTATTTGTTCTCCCAGTACAAGTTTGGTTAGGTTCTCAGACTTATTCATGTCAAACACGATGATGGGGAGGTTGTTTTCTTGGCAAAGTGTAAAAGCAGTCATGTCCATGACATTGAGATTTTTTTTGTAAACCTCTGCAAAGGTAATGTTTTCGTATTTGGTGGCTGTCGCATCCTTTTCTGGATCCGCGGTATAGACTCCGTCAACGCGTGTACCTTTCAGGACTACATCGGACTCAATTTCAATAGCTCTCAGTGCTGCAGTGGAATCAGTGGTAAAATAAGGGTTGCCGATGCCAGCTCCGAAAATCACAATTCTTCCTTTTTCTAGGTGGCGGATTGCTCTTCTTCTAATAAATGGCTCACAAACGCTTTCTATTTTGATTCCAGACATGAGTCGGGTGTAAAGTCCAATTTGTTCCAAAGCACTTTGAAGTGCCATTGCATTGATTAGCGTGGCGAGCATGCCCATGTAATCCCCTTGAACTCGGTCTATGCCAGACTTTTCAGCCTGCACTCCTCGAAAAATATTACCTCCACCAATGACGATGGCGATTTCTACGCCCATGTCCTTTACTTTTTTAATTTCTTCCGCGTATTGCTGCAAGATTGCTGGATCAATGCCGTATTTTTTTTCGCCCATTAGAGATTCTCCGCTGAGCTTGAGCAGAATGCGTTTGTATTTCATGGAATGGTAGGTATAGCTTGGATAAATTCGTTCTCGCTAAAAGTGGAAAAGGGACTGAAAAATCAATTTTCCAAAAGTTCTATTGGCTGAATCATATATTCAACCTAGCAAATATACTTTCTTCCTATTAGAAATTAGAAACTCTACTAAAAATGAGGCGAGATTCTTCAGTTAATTTAGAAAAAGGCGGAAAGCAATTAGAACTGGATAAGTACCTGGTTTTTTTCTACGGATTGTTTGAGCGAGACGTTCACCGCTTTCACAATTCCATCACCAGGGGACTTGATGCTATTTTCCATTTTCATGGCTTCTAGGATTAGTACTACATCTCCTTTTTTGACCAAATCTCCAGGGGCTACCTTGAGATCCAGGATCAAGCCCGGCATTGGTGCTTTGATTTCTTTAAGGATTCCGGAAACCGAGGAATTCATCCCCATTTTTTCTAGGAGAAGGTCGAAACGGTCTTTTATTTGGATGGTGGTTGTTTTGTGGCCTAATCGGATTTGTAGGGTTTTGGCCTCTAGATCTATTGCTAGCAGTTCTGCTTCAAGGGATTGAGTTCCTTGGATCAGGTGGATTTTGCGGTCACCCATCCATTTCAGATCCCAAGTGATGGCCTGCTGGTTGACGCGAGTTTCGTCTCCATTTTTTTCAACCGAATAAGTAGTGTCTTGAAGTATAACTGAAAACATTCTTGCTATTTTGCTTTTCCAATTAAAGTAACCAATGCTTGGCCCCTTAGAATTTCTTCAAATATGATTCAAAAACCTGTTTGTCCAAAAATAAATTTAAGCACCTTCCTTCTTTCGTTTTTGCTCCTTGCCGTGATGGTAGGTTTGGAAGGATGTAAATCATCCTCTGGAACAGTGTCAGATGGGGATGGGGTATGGGATACTCTTGCTGTGGAGGAACAAGATTTTTGGATGGAGGAGGAGGCGATTCCCTATCAAGAAGCGGCCACGCGCAGCATGGATCTGGTTCACATGAAATTGCAACTTGAATTTGATTGGAAAAGTCAACAGGTTAAAGGTTTGGCCCAACTATTCCTAACTCCTTATTTCTATCCTCAAAAAATGGTTGTTTTGGATGCCCAAGATTTTGAGGTGGAATCGGTAGCAATAAGTAGGGGGACCGACTATTTTGAGGGGCTAAATTACCGCTATGATGAGAAGGAATTGCAGGTGTATTTACCAGAAGAATTGGTTCCTGGGGACACGGTCGAACTTGCGATCTACTATGTGGCATTTCCTGAAAAAAACTCAGGAGAAGGGTCCGCGGCAATCACCGATACAAAAGGACTTTACTTTATTGATCCCCTAGATACGATCCCAGGCAAACCGACCATGCTTTGGACTCAGGGAGAGACTCAGCACTCCAGCAAGTGGTTTCCAACCATCGACAGGCCCAACGAGCGCCTCACACATGACATTTGGTTAACCGTGCCGGACAGCATGTTATCCATCAGCAATGGACGCCTCATCCAGCAGGAGTCCTTGGGAAATGGGTTGCGAAAAGATCATTGGAAAATGGATCTTCCCCACGCACCCTATTTGGTAGCGATTGCGGTGGGGGATTTTGCAAAAGTGACTGCTTCCCATGGGGATTTACCCTTGGGATATTACGTAGAGAAAGGATTTGAAAAAGGTGCGGCAAAGGTTTTTGCTTCCACTCCCCAAATGATTGGCTATTTTGAAAAAACACTTGGGATTCCTTTTCCTTGGCAAAAATACGATCAGATTGTAGTTCGGGACTTTGTGTCTGGAGCCATGGAGAATACTACGGCTTCTATTTTTATGGAAGAATTACTTCTAGATGAGCGAGAGGCTTTGGATTCAGAATGGGATTACATCATAGCACACGAACTTTTTCACCAGTGGTTTGGGGATTTGGTTACTGCCGAGTCCTGGTCCAATCTCACCTTGAACGAGGCTTTTGCAAACTATAGTGAGTACTTATGGAATGCGCACCGCTATGGCCAAGATCAGGCAGATTTAAAGTTGGTTGTGGAGAAGGAGGGTTATTTTGCCGAAGCAGAAACTGCTCCAAAAGAATTGATTCGGTTTAACTATGCCGATGCTGAGGATCTCTTTGATGCACACAGTTACAATAAGGGCGGCTTGGTGCTGCACATGTTGCGTCGTCAGCTGGGAGATGCCGCGTTTTTTAAGGGTTTGAACTTGTATTTAACACAGCATGCCTTTAAGGCGGTGGAGGCTCATGACTTACGACTGGCCATGGAGCAGGTCAGTGGACAGGACTTGAATGGATTCTTTAACCAATGGTTTTTTGCCAAAGGACACCCAGAGTTGGTTATTGCCGTCGACTATTCGCAGCCGGAAAACCTACTTCTTCGTTTTTCACAAGTTCAGGACAGTTTTGAATTCCCGGTTTTCCAATTGCCCATCACGGTCAGTTGGTATGAGGGGGAAGTACGGAAAACCAAATTAGTTCAACTAACCAAAGCGCAGCAGGATGTTGCCTTGGAAAATGGCTATCCGATCTCTTTGGTCTATGTGAATGAGGGGCACGAAATAGTAATGAAGGGAAATCAAGTGATGAGCAATTCCCAGTATTTGCAGCAATTTAAGGAGTCCCAATTAGGGGTTGCGCG
>Ga0209443_1002310_pt1 | contig 11299 bp, 6 predicted proteins | sample LauGreBMM110DCMD_2_FD_187571 | JGI IMG/M metagenome (GOLD analysis project Ga0209443, IMG submission 187571) | Freshwater lake microbial communities from Lake Michigan, USA - Su13.BD.MM110.DCMD (SPAdes) (version 2) | ecosystem: Environmental > Aquatic > Freshwater > Lake | place: Lake Michigan... | reverse complement strand
GATAATGGATACGGCGCTCAAAACGTAACTGAAAAAATCATACTGTGCCGTGTAGGTCGTCTCCACAAAAACAGATGGTAGCAGCATTGCAAATGCTGAGGATAAATTTGAAAATATCCACAAATAAGATGTAAAAAATGTTGATTTATGAACGGAAAAATAAATAATTATTGAAAATGCCACTAAAGAAGAAGCATAAAGAGTGCTCAAATTTTGTATTAAAAAATTTAAATTCATTTAAATATCACCATTTTTATATTTAAAAATAAATATTTTTAAAATTACGAAGATACGAATAAACTAAATTTCAGATTATTATCATCTTTTTGTTCTATCGACATATCACCATAGTGGTAGGCGGCAACTCGCTCTGCGACAAATAATCCTAAATTGGTAGTCGGCGGTGCTGAAGTATCGGTGAAGTTGAGTTCAGTGTAGGCGGGCAATGTAGGCAGTTCTCGACTGCCTGACTCAAAAATAATTGAGAATGTGGCGCCGAGCTTAACGTCATCGGCATCTATGGAGGCCCTGATGTAGCTGTCGTTTTTCGCGAGGGACAGCGCATGCTCAAGCAGGTTATGCAGGGCTACACGCAACAAAATCGGTACACAGTCGACGAAAAAACTGTCTTCAGGCTGCGTTAGGACAATGCGTTCTTGCCTCGAAGGGCTACAATCCAGCCACGCCATGGCCAAGATTTCGAACGCGTCGGCTGGGTGTCGGTCCCATTTCTGGCCCCCTACGTTCAGCGAGCCTAGGAGGATTACATTAGACAGGGCCAGTGTGATGCCATCCAGCGCGACGGTGGCGCGGTCCAAGGCATGCTCTGCACCCTTAAATGGCGCCGATAAATACTCCAATGCGGACGAGATGGACTGGAGAGATGCCTGCGCATTGTTGATCGGCGTGCGGACCTCGTGCGTCAAAAGTTGAATAAAATCCAGCCGCTGCTCCGAGAGGTCCATAAGCTTCTGGGACTGCCGCGTCGTTTCTGCCGTCAGCCCCCAAGCCCTTAAATTCCGGCGATCTAGGAAAGCCAAAACCTTGGCCTGCCGGGTGAAAAGCATACCTGTAAAGCCCAATTGGAGGACAAAAGAAATGCCGACCACTGATGTTTCAGATAAAAGTTGCATCGTTGAACTGCCGACAAAAGTCGTGTCTGCACCAAATGGGTGAAGGGTGAAGATGCGAGCCGCCAACAGTATAGCGCCCAAGGCCAACCCTAACAGTAGCGCATTCAGTGGTATTTGATTTGAGCCTACCCAATATCTGTTTCGCCTTAGGGCTAGGATGCTCGCGAGCGTGAGTATTAGCCCGATTAGTGCGACAATAAGCCCACGGTAATCTGAAAGAGTGTCGAAAAGGGTGAGTGGCGCTGCGGCGATAACGAGGAGGATCAAACCATTACTTAGTCTGTCCCTGATAATGCCCTTAGTCTGAAAACCAAATGCCGCGTATCGAATGGCACCCCCAAGTAAAGCCAAAAAGGCAGAATAAGGTGCAAGAAATCGACTGGCCAAACCAGGGACGTGATCCGGCGCGATGACGAACGACAACCCTATTAATGTGCTTGAGCCTATCCACAACGCCACCTGCGTTCGATTGTCTCGCCGGATCAACAATAACTGGCAGATTGTGAAGGCAACTAACTGACCTACGTACGCGTAAGTAAGCGAGCTCAAGAACTGGGCTTGGTCCACTTAGCCGCCGTCTCGGTTACCGATCACCTCAACCGGTTCACTGATTTGATAGCCAAGCCCGTGAACCGTTTTCAGAGGTGAAGGCTGATCCGTGCCGTTTTCAATTTTTCGCCGCAGTCGAAAGATAGCTGAATCCAAATTCCGGTCGTCGATGTTCTGCACAATCCCCGCGGCGTCAGCCAAATCCTGTCGCGACATTGGATTGTTAAAGTCAGCGCACAGGCTGCTTAAAATCTTTAATTCGACTGGCGTTAATTCAATGGCTGACCCGGCGGGTGAAACAAACTGCGAGCGGCGGCTATCGAGCCTCCATGGCGTGCTGGCAGTCGATTTAAGCGCTGTGCGGCGGCAAACAGAGGCAATGGCGTTAAAAACCTGATCAAAGCGTACGGGCTTGTTTATGAACATGTCTGCGCCCGCGGTGAGCGCTGAGTTAAATGCGTCTGCACCCATGCGGCCGCTGATCACCAGAATGCCCGCAGAAGTTTGGCCCCTGATCAAGGTAATGAGATCGACGCCGTCGATCCCGGGAAGTCCCAAGTCCAGAATGTAGAAGTCAAATGATGACAGCCTTTTGGACTTCAGCAAAGCTTCCGCAGTCGCAAAGCCGGCAGATGGCAAATCGCGAACGTTAAGATACTGGCCAAGGAACTCGACAAAGTCGTCATCGTCATCGACAATGCAAATGTTTTTGGGAGCATTCGGGATCATGAATTATTGGCTCCAGTGATTTTAAAAGTTCCGCCAACCTCCCTCGGAATGGTGGTCAGATCTAAAATGAGGGAGCTCATAGCGTGAGCCAGACCAAATATTGATCGCACACTCATCGGCGGGTGTCCAGCGCAATAACTGCCGGCTTTGAGGCGAGAGATGATGGTTTCAATGCCGGAGCGCTTCGCCTCACGGAAGTCGCCGTGAGGCAAGATCACTTTTTTATCTTAATCACAACGCGGCGGTTCGCTGCCCGGCCTGCAGCGGTCAGATATGAGGCCACTGGCAACCTCTCTCCCCAAGAAATGGTCGACATGCGGTTAAGTGCGACGCCCTGCTCGCTAAAAAAGGTGCGTACGCTCTCCGCACGGCGCAGGCCCGCAACGTCGTTTCGACCTGCGGAGCCGACAGCATCTGTGTGCCCCTCAATTTCGATAAAGAGGTTGCGGTTGCCCGCCTTTAGGCGACCCGCAAGTTCGGTGATCCGCTGCTTTGCGGCCGCATCCAAGCTCACCGAACCCATAGCAAAGAGTAAAGTATCCGTCATGACTGTCTCGTAAAGAAACTTACCTTCGGCCGTTTTCTGGGCAGTTTGAGCGGTTTTTTCAGCGGCCTGAGCCGTGCTCAAGGCTACCTCGGCGACGCCCTCAACCTTCGTTACGCGTTCCGCCAATGCAATTTCAACGGCCAGGCGCCTTTGCTCGAGCGCGGAAATCTTATTTACTACCTGACGATCCGTGGCGCAGGCATTGGTCAGCAGGCATATCGCCGCAATCGAGAGAGTTTTCTTCATGTCTTCCTCCGTTAGGCGTTTCCGATAGTAAAACGGGCCACCCCTGTCAATCAGATATTAAACACATCTGATTTTATGGCACCATAAATTGTTATTGACGGGTGGGTATGATATTAATAGTGGGCTCGAGTGGAACAATCTGATGATCATCGGGTCAGGTGCGCTGCCCCCGTCCGCGGGGGATCAAACTGTCCATTAACTTCAGGTTCAATCAAGGTATTGAAAAAATGCGAAAGTTATTAATTTTCCTGGCATGCCTGTCGTCGAGCTCTCTGGCATCTAACAGCGTCACCCAAACTGACTGGCGGATTGTTAACTGGAGCGACGACGTCCTGCTTTATGTTGACCACAACAGCATTCAAAGGTCGAAGGCCCTCGTCGCCTATTCCGCCAAGATCGTCTTCCTGAAAGACGCGTCGCTGTATGAGGTTGTCTCTAAAACTGAAGTACATTGTGATACGAAGGTGTCGAGAAACCTGACAGTTTCCGCAGTGTCGAAAGCCGGCCGAACGACCACTGAAAAGGCGAGCCGCATTTGGCGCGCGGTGGAGACAGGCACCAACGTTGAGCGGGAAATGCAAAGCGTTTGCCTGTAATGCCCGGCTTTTCCGCGCTGCCTAGCTGCGGCGCTGCGGAGGTTTTGGATGTCGGTGGCGCCAGACAGTCCGTGTCGCCGCGCGTATTGCGATGCCTCATCACTCCATGGCCTAATGCGGTCGCACCTTACTCTTAATTAATAGCGGCCTCTGCCGATGCCTCGTCATCGGCATCCCACTATGTGGCCTCGCGTCACGCCTGGCCGACCGATTCGCGCTCCACGGCTCCTAAAATTAGACGCGCCGCCAGGGCGGGCCGCATTGATGTTTTCGCGAACCAGTTGGACAGAATATCAACAATATAGCCATATTATGGTGATATATATGTAAGAAATGGCACACTTTGTGAATATCTAAAAATATATCTTTGACATCTGATCAAATCTGATTATTTAAGCTGTATAAGTTAGTGTAAGCCCAATCAGGATAAAGACGATGCATAGAATTTTTCACCTGTCAGTGATGGCGGCCATATTATCGGGCGGCTCCGTTGCCCATGCGAATGGTTTGAACGAGAACACAGCGTGGCAGTTCCAGACTACGGCCGAACTCGCGAACCGCGCGTACATTGAGGATTTAAGGCGCAAGCAGGAGTCGGGCTTTTACAACTCGCCGGTGTATAACTCCTTCATTGACAATCAGAACAACTTCAATTGCTCGAACGCCGCAAATGCTTCAGGCAACGCGGGTACCAACTCCACCACGGCGAATACGCCCAATAACTCGGGCGCAACCGGCTCGGCCACCGGCAACTCAAGCACGGCTAGCACGTCTGCAATGCAGCAGCCCTTTGAAACTGTCCTGAACAACGCGCAGAAGAACTCAGGCCTCGTCGCCAGCGACGTGGTGGGAGACAGCCTCGCATCGGCATCAAATAACCTCACAAGGCAGGTGCTGAATTCTGCGCAGGACAATCTTGGCGTCCAAGACGCCAGCGTAAACGGCTCCAATGCGTGTGCGTTTGCGAGCGTCACCGGCGTCTCCAAGTAAATTGTGCCTCGAATTGTTTTCCGAAGCCCTACAAGATGAACTCGCGACGATGGTCCCGCTCCGCGCGTCCAATTTTCGTGGCTTCGTCGGTATTTTTTCTGGCCGGTTGCAGTCTCTCGACGATCGGCGTTCAAACGCAGCGGATCGCTCCAGGTGAGGCGCCGATGCAGATAGGGACCCCCGTCCGCAACAATGTGACGCCAATGGAGGCGGCGCTTGGCTGCTATGCAAGATCGCTCTCGGCCAGCGGACGCGCGCCGTTGGTAATTGGCGTCGGTGAAATCAAAGATTTTACTGGCCGATATTCGATCAATGAGGGCAACGTCATCACTCAGGGCGGCTCGCTCATGCTCTTTTCGGCGCTAGGAAAGCTGGGCGGCACGGTCCGCATTGCGGAGCGCTACGACAGTACGATTTCGGACCGCGAGCTGGGCTACATGGAGCGCCGCCAGCTGGGCGATGGCGCGCAGCACGAGGTCGACGGAAAAAAAGTGCCGTGGGTGCCTTACTATGGCGGCACCATTCAAGTGTCGGATTATTATATTGCCGGCGGCATTTCCGAGGTGAATTACAACATCGCCTCGCGCGGCGCGGAGGCCTCGCTTAACAATATTGGCGCCAAGGGCCGCACATACACACAGAGCGTAGCCATTGACCTGCGTATTGTGGATACGCGCACGCTGCTTGTCGTCGATGCGATCAGCCTTTCAAAGCAGTTCAGTGGATATGAAGTCGGCGCAAACACGTTCCGTTTCTTCGGCCTGGGACTGGTCGACATCAACGTTGGCTCAAAGGGCCAGGAGCCCCTACAACTCGGCGTCCGGGCAGCCATTGAAGAGGCCGCCATTCGGCTGATTGGCCGAGTGACGGCGGTGGACCCCGTGCCCTGCCTCGCGCTGCGGACGCAAGAGGTTCAGGCGCAAACGTCTGAGGAAATCTTTGCGCAAATGACCCGCGACGGGCAGGCGGCCATAGACGGCCTCACCCCTGTCGGTCCGATGGCCGAAGCGCCGTCGCAGCCGATGTTGCCGGAGGCGCCAATGTCTCAAGCCCCTGTGACTTTGCCACCCGAACCCACGCCCGCGCCCACACCGGCGCCTGTAAAGGCCCCCGCCCGAGCGCCGGCCCCGCCTCGGGTGTCGACGCCTAAGCCCGCGCCGGCCGGAACAGACGCGCGCGGCGCGGCGCCGGAGAGGAAGTCTCTGAATTCTGACACCAGTGGTAAGGCGGAACAGGCCGGTGAGATCGTCCAGATCCCGTTCGACATTAACGATGCCAAGCTCTCGATCCCCGCGCAGTCCGTATTGGACCGACTGTCGACCGCGCTGACGCGGGGACCTGTGTCCCTCGTGCTTGTCGCGCGGGACTCGGAAAAGCTTGACCCAGCACAACGGAGCCGGCTGCTTGACCAGCGCCTCTCCAGTCTCGTCGCCGCGCTGTCCAGCCGCGGCATCCCTGCGAAATCCCTGTCGATGACGTGGCGGCCCGCCGCCACGGACGCGACAATTTATAGGGATGGACCGGGTGTCCAGCTGCTGGCGCGTATTAAAATTACAAATTGATTACATTAGTTAACAAAAGGAATAATATCATGAGCAAGGGTATAACTAACAAAACGCGGCTTTTGCAGAGTGCGAGCACGCTCCTTGTAATAGTCGGCGCAGCCGGCATGGCACATGCAGCAGACGTTCAAGTTCAGGGTGTCGTGACGGTTAATGGTGACATAGTTGGATCGGCAAAACAAGCCAACACGACGGCAGCAACAGCAGCTTCGACGAATGCTGATAACACGTTGACCGTAACTGCGACGACCGACGGAACCGCGACGATCGATAAGGCTGTTAGCGGCGCCACGACTATTGTGAACACATCGACACAGACAATTTCCGATTCGGATGACGAAACAGCCACTGACAAGGTTGCTTTGGGCACATCGCAAAGCAGCACTGGTGCGGCCGCAATCGTCAACGGGGCAACAACCTCAGACACCGACGTCGTATTAACGACCGGTGTCACCGGCGGAAGCACAGTTACCTTGTCCAACTCGCTTGATGCCGCATCAGCGACAACGAACACCGCGACGCAACGGGTTACACTCGACAGCACTACGCTCCTGTCCACAGGCACCACTAGCGCCACTGCAGACACTGTAATAGATACTGTCGCTGACGTCGATGCGTCAGGTGCCGTTGTGCTCGGTTCGCTTCAGACGACCACCTTAACATCAACAATCGCTAACACTACGGGTTCAACGATTGCGCTGACAGTAGGGGGCGCTACAACAAGTTCGGCATTGGACCTTACCGGTAATACGCAAAATGCGAATGCTACCGGCAGCACTGCCGCCAATGCGATCGGTCTCTCCGGTACAACCGTTGGTGTCGGCATAGCAATCGCGTCGCAACAAGATAGCGACGCCGGTAGCGCTGTGACCGCGGCTACAACGGCCTCCACTGGCTTGACCGCAACGACGCTTGGCACTGGCTCAACCGCGACCGTCTCGGGCAACCTGATCCAAGCAAAGGCGTTGAGCGCCAATACAGACAATAACATGTCGGTTGCCGCGACATCCGTTACTTTGCCAGCCTCAGATGCGACTAAAGCAGCTGTGTTAACCGCGACCAGCGGAACGGTCAGCGGCGCATTTGCCACTGTAAACGATCAATCCGTTTTAAATGACACATCCGCCACGGTCGATGCTGAAACAGCCGGCTTGGTTAACTTGAGTACAACAGGAGCCGTTACGGGCGGCAGTGCGCTTGTGAATGAGGCAAACACCTTGACTGCACGTGCGCAGGGCGCGGTAACCACAAACACAACCAACCTGACCATCGGCGGCACATTAGGCCGCGGGACAACTACGACGACTGACATTGCCAATGGTGCAGTCATTGCCAACCTGCAGTCGATTGCCGCGGGCGCAGACGTCAATGCCGACGTCGATGGCGGTACAACCAAAATGATTACAACTACGGTTGGCGCTGCCTTGACTGACTCGTCAACCTCAACCTCAGCGAACCGTATTCAGGCACTTGCCGACGGTGCGGTTGCAACCAACCGCCTTGCGGTCTCTGCAACGACGCTCTCGGTCGCCCCGGGAGCAACCGCAACGCCAGGCGTTGATTACAATGGCACCACATCAAATGCGGACACAGCATTCGCCGTTGCCAACCAGCAGATTTCTGGCGTATCGGCGATCACCGCGGATGTTGAAGAGGCTGCTGGTGTTTCTGTGGCGGTTACCGGCGTAACCTCTGGGTCCGAAGTTAAAGTGGATGGTAATATTGTCGACGCCTCCGCGCTTTCAAATAAGGCAACCAATAGCCTCTCTCTGGCTGGAACGACTGTCGCTACCGATGCCGGCCTGCTTAACGTTCAAAATTCAGCGGCTGGCGTAACAGCGACTGTGGAGAAGGCTTTAGCTGGCACTGCATTAGACGCCGGTATTTCAACGACCCTAGCAGATATAACAAATAGTGCTTTGACCTCAGACGGGAACCTGGTACGTGCATCTGCGCAGGGCAATACAGCGGGCAATACGCTGATTGTCGCGGCAACTACGCTTGATGGCGCAAGTAATGCTAAACCCGTTGCTACCACTTTAAACACAGCAGACGTAAGTGCACTAGCTGACTATTCGCTCGCCAACTCCCAGATTTTGTCCGGCACAGGCATATTGGCAGCGGATCTCGGATCTAAAATTGCGGTCACCACGGGTGCTGGATTGTCATCATCTTTACAAATGGCGAACAATGCCCAGGATACATCTGCAACGGGTAACACCGCCACCAATGGGATCGGCCTCTCGGGAACAACGATGGATGTTGGCGCCGCGATCGCGTCACAGCAGGGTACGACCGCTACCGCTAATGTTACGGCGACGACATTAGCCTCTGCAAGTTTAACCGCAGCCTCGATGGGCACTGGCTCAACGGCGACCGTTTCAGGTAACGTTATTCAGGCGCGTGCATTAAGCGCCAACACCTCGAATGCCATCTCTGTCGATGCAACTACCGTCACCTTACCAACCGTTGAGGCCGGCGTATCGCCAGTGGCAACTTTGGCATCAACTGGCGGCACTGCAAAAGCCGGGTTCACAACGCTTAACGAGCAAAATGTGGCCGGGGACACGTTGGCAACTATCAATGCAGAAGCTGCGACAACCAGCGCGATCAAGCTTGCGGTGACCGGTGGCGTCACTGGCGGCAGCGAACTTGTTAATGACGCGAATAGCCTGACAGCGCGTGCACAAGGTGCGGTGACAACGAACACGACCAACTTAAATATCGGTGGCACCTTAAGCAGCGGGACCGCTGGAGTTATTGGTATCGCCAATGGTGCAGTCATTGCCAACCTGCAGACGATTGCTGCGGGCGCAAATGTCGAGGCTGACATTGGTACAACCACTGGCACAGCGGATTTGATTAAAACAACGGTTGGTGGCGCATTGACGGCATCTTCACTCTCAACTTCGGCAAACCGTATTCAGGCATTTGCCGATGGTGCAAATGCGACCAACAATCTGGCCGTTTCTGCAACGACGATTTCAGCAGCTGCCGAAGTTACGGGGGCGCCTAAAGTAGGAACAACTGCCGCCGGAGCAACTTCAACCGCGGATACAGCGTTTGCCGTTGCCAATGCTCAAATTGCGGGCAATGCAACAGTCACAGCCAAAATTGATGAGCCAGCGACGATCTCTTCATTGGTTACGGGGATAGCATCCGATTCCAACGTAACTTTAAATGGCAACGTCGTTGATGCCTTTGGTGTTTCGAACAAGGCGACCAATGGCCTGTCACTGACCGGTACAACCATTGCCACCGATGCAGGTATCCTCAACGTTCAAAGCTCGGATGCGCAGGTCGCATCGACGATCGGAACAGGAGCTGATGCTACTACCGCAGCAAGCCGAGCTGATGCAGGCGTCATTGCGGAATTCGATGCCAATGTTTCGGGAAGCGCAATTGCCGTGAATTCAAACGTAACGCGCGGCTCGGCCATTGGCAACGTTGGCAACAACACCCTGGCGGTAAGTGCGACAACGCTCTCGGGTGGCGGAACGCTCGCCTCTGCAGCGGCTGTGGGTAGCGTTGATGGCATCGCTACAGCAACTGGTGATTACAGCCTTGCCAATTCGCAATCACTGGGTGACGCCAGCTCGTCCACGACCAATGTCGCGGCCGCTTATGGTATTGACGCTGGTGGCCTTATAGCGGGTACCGCTTCCACAAACTCGCGTTTGAGTGTTTCTTCGAACAACCAGTTTGCAGAAGCCTTGGGCAACAGCGGTACCAACCGGATTGCGCTCTCTGCAACTGGTGCAGGCGCCGCTGCTGGTGTTGACCCAACTGCAGCATTGAGCAATGTTCAAGATGGCAACGCAGCGGAGATCGCCTCAACATCGAAAATGACGGTATTTGCAAACGCGGAGTCAAGCGCATCGTCTGTCGCCCTCAATGGCAACAGCAACACCGCCCTTGGCGTCATCAACAATGCCGTCAACAGCGTCGGCGTTTCCGCGGTTACGCTTGATGGCTCTGCTACCGTTGGCGGTATCGTCGCCGCCACCAACACGACGACGGCCGACTACGCGTTGAACTCCGTTCAGGGCGCATCGGGCACGTTAGCCAGCACCGCACGGTCGGACATTTCAAACCTCGACTTCGCCAGCACTGACAACACCGGTATAACTGGCAGCGCCATCACCATGACGGGCAATGCGACAACGGCCGAAGGTTCGGCTAACCGCGTGTCGAACGCGCTGTCGGCATCGGCGACTGATAACGGAGCAACGGCCGGGCTAAACAACAGCCAGGCAAGTGACGCCGATGTGACAGTGAACGCAGTATCGACTGTTGGAACTACGTTAGCCGGCGTGGGGATCGTTGTTGCTGCGACAAACAGCTCGATTTCGGTTGACGGCAACAGCACAACGGCCTTGGCCCGTGGTAACTCAGCCAGCAATGCGTTGAATTACAATGACACTTCCTACTCGGGACCAACGACCCTTGCAGCCATTACCGACACAACATCAGTTGCTGCTGCTATCTCGATGCGGAATGGTCAGACTAATAGCGGTGCACTTAATGCAACAAGTACGGGCGCAGCATATAACGTGTCGTTAGATGCCGCGGCAACAGTTGCAGCAGGGGCGTTAAATTCCTCTGCCAAGCTGGCCAACAACACGGTTGCGGCCAATGGCTTCGGTAACGTTGCTTCCAACAGCATGAACGTGACGACTGCTGGTGCCAATGCGCCATCGGCTGTAGTGTTGAATGCCCAATCGAACGACGCGACAGGTACAGTAACAACGCTTGCAACTGGCACCACATTCACGTTGGCTCTCAATTCCGACGGAATTGGCGCAACCAATTCCAATGCCATGATGACTAACAATACCGTTAGCTCAAATGCATACGGAAACATGGCTATGAACAACGTGACCATGGCTTCCTTTGGGGCTGGGGTGCCATCTAGCGCCGTCTCAAGCATTCAATCCAACTCTGCGG
>Ga0209443_1002308_pt1 | contig 11301 bp, 22 predicted proteins | sample LauGreBMM110DCMD_2_FD_187571 | JGI IMG/M metagenome (GOLD analysis project Ga0209443, IMG submission 187571) | Freshwater lake microbial communities from Lake Michigan, USA - Su13.BD.MM110.DCMD (SPAdes) (version 2) | ecosystem: Environmental > Aquatic > Freshwater > Lake | place: Lake Michigan... | reverse complement strand
TCAGAAGCGGTAATTAAAAAAGCAAAAGGTAACGCTTAATTCTTAAGAAAATGAGTCAAAAAATCAGAATAAAATTGAAATCTTACGATCACATGTTGGTAGACAAGTCTGCTGAAAAGATTGTAAAAACTGTAAAGAGTACAGGTGCTGTAGTAACGGGTCCAATTCCTTTGCCAACACACAAAAGAATTTTTACAGTATTACGTTCTCCTCACGTAAACAAAAAATCTAGAGAGCAGTTTGAATTAATGTCATACAAAAGACTTCTAGATATTTATAGTTCTTCTTCAAAAACGATTGATGCGTTGATGAAATTGGAATTACCAAGTGGTGTAGAAGTAGAAATTAAAGTATAACTTTATTTCATAATAATTTAAAAAACCGAGTTGAAATACTACTCGGTTTTTTTATATTTTCTAGGGAAAAATACTAGATTTTTATTATTCTCAAAAATAAGTTAACATTTATTTTTGAGAATAATAAAATATTTATATATTTGCACCCTTGAAAAAATTCAGCAATCGTGCTGAATAATCAATGTTTAATTAAATAATATGTATTTATGTCTGGGTTAATCGGAAGAAAAATCGGTATGACTAGCATCTTTGACGAGAATGGAAAAAATATTCCATGTACCGTTATTGAAGCTGGGCCATGCGTTGTAACCCAAGTCAGAACCAATGCAATTGATGGGTATGAAGCCCTTCAATTAGGTTTCGATGACAAAACGGAAAAGCATACAGTAAAAGCCGAAGAAGGTCACTTCAAGAAAGCTGGAACTGCTGCTAAGAAGAAAGTTGTTGAATTCCAAGGTTTTGATGCGGAGTTTAAGTTAGGAGATTCAATTGATGTAAACTTATTCGCTGAAGGTGAATTTGTTGATGTTGTTGGAACTTCAAAAGGTAAAGGATTTCAAGGTGTTGTAAAACGTCATGGTTTCGGTGGGGTAGGTCAAGCCACTCACGGTCAACATAACCGTTTACGTGCACCAGGATCTGTTGGAGCGTCATCTTATCCCTCTAGAGTATTTAAAGGAATGAGAATGGCAGGAAGAATGGGTGGAGATAATGTAACAGTACAAAACTTAAAAGTATTGAAAATTGTTGCAGAGAAAAATCTTTTAGTAATTAAAGGGTGTGTACCAGGGTGCAAAAACTCTTATGTAATCATTCAGAAGTAATGGAAGTAAAAGTTTTAGATACCAACGGAAAAGAAACAGGTCGTAAAGTAAATCTTGACGATACAGTTTTCGCAATAGAACCTAACAAACATGCTGTATATTTAGACGTTAAGCAATACTTGGCTAACCAAAGACAAGGAACGCATAAAGCTAAAGAAAGAGCTGAAGTTGCAGGTAGTACACGTAAAATTAAAAAACAAAAAGGTACAGGTACTGCTCGTGCAGGATCAAAAAAATCTCCTTTATTCAAAGGTGGTGGTACTGTTTTTGGACCAAGACCAAGAAGTTATTCATTCAAATTGAATAAAAACTTAAAAAGATTAGCACGTAAATCTGCTTTTTCTATAAAGGCTTTGGAATCAAATATTCTTGTTGTTGAAGATTTTACTTTCGACGCACCAAACACTAAAAAATTCATTAATGTATTGAATGCTTTAGGGTTAGAAAACAAAAAATCTCTATTTATATTAGGCGATTCAAATAAAAATGTATATTTGTCGTCGCGTAATTTAAAAACAACTTCTGTTGTAACCAGTTCAGAATTAAGTACTTATGCAATTTTAAACGCAAAAAGTTTGGTTCTTTTAGAAGGTTCAATTGAAGCGATAGAAGCTAATTTAAGTAAATAATTCAGATCATGAGTGTTATTATCAAGCCAATTGTAACTGAAAAGTTAACTAAAGATGGAGAAGTTTTTAACCGTTTTGGTTTTATAGTTGAAAAGAAAGCTAACAAAGTACAAATCAAACAAGCTGTTGAAGCAGCATTTGGTATTACTGTTGTAGCTGTAAGAACAATGAACTATAGAGCTGATAGAAGTGTGAAATACACTAAAAGCGGATTAATCAGTGGAAAAACAAATGCTTACAAAAAAGCAGTTGTTCAAGTTAAAGAAGGAGAATCGATAGATTTTTATACTAATATCTAATATACAACAATGTCAGTTAGAAAATTAAAACCTATTACCCCAGGTCAGCGTTTTAGAGTTGTTAATAGCTTTGACACTATTACAACTGATAAGCCGGAGCGTTCATTGATCGCACCGAAAAAAAACTCTGGAGGTAGAAATAGTCAAGGAAAAATGACCATGCGTTATACAGGTGGTGGTCATAAACAAAAGTATCGTATGATTGATTTTAAAAGAACAAAAGCGGGTATTCCTGCTAATGTTAAAACAATCGAGTACGATCCAAACCGTTCTGCATTCATTTCATTATTATATTATGCAGATGGAGCAAAAACTTATGTTATTGCACAGAATGGTTTACAAGTTGGGCAAACTATAGTTTCAGGAGAAGATGCTTCACCAGAAATTGGAAATGCTTTACCTTTAAGTAAAATTCCATTAGGAACAGTTATTTCTTGTATCGAATTAAGACCTGGTCAAGGTGCGGTAATCGCTCGTTCGGCAGGTACATTTGCTCAGTTAATGGCTAGAGATGGAAAATATGCAACAATTAAAATGCCATCAGGAGAAACAAGATTAATCTTGTTAACTTGCTCGGCAACAATTGGAGCAGTATCTAACTCTGACCACCAATTAGTAGTATCTGGAAAAGCAGGTAGATCTAGATGGTTAGGAAGAAGACCTAGAACAAGACCAGTAGCTATGAACCCAGTTGATCACCCTATGGGAGGTGGAGAAGGACGCTCTTCAGGAGGTCACCCACGTTCAAGAAAAGGTTTACCAGCTAAAGGTTATAGAACTCGTTCTAAGGTTAACCCGAGTAACAAGTATATTGTAGAACGTAGAAAGAAATAATTAGATATGGCACGTTCATTAAAAAAAGGACCATTTGTACACTTTAAATTAGAGAAAAAAGTACAAGAGAATATAGAAGGTGGTAATAAAAATGTTGTGAAGACTTGGTCTAGAGCATCTATGATTATTCCAGATTTTGTAGGACAAACTATCGCTGTTCACAATGGCCGTCAGTTCGTTCCAGTTTATGTAACTGAGAACATGGTAGGTCATAAATTAGGAGAATTCTCACCAACAAGATCTTTTAGAGGTCACGCTGGTGCGAAAAATAAAGGTAAAAAATAAGAAGTCATGGGAGTTCGTAAAAGAGAAGCCGCTGACGCAAGAAAAGAGGCTAATAAGCAAATTGCGTTTGCAAAGTTAAATAACTGCCCTTCTTCACCTAGAAAAATGCGCTTAGTTGCGGATCAAGTAAGAGGTCAGAAGGTAGAAAATGCTCTTAATATATTAAGATTCAGTCCAAAAGAAGCTTCAAAAAAATTAGAGAAATTAGTTTTATCAGCTATCGCCAATTGGTCAGCTAAAAACGAAGGATCTAGTATGGAAGACGCTGGCTTATTTATTAAAGAGATTCGCGTTGATGGTGGTATGATGTTAAAAAGATTACGTCCTGCACCTCAAGGTAGAGCACACAGAATTAGAAAACGTTCTAATCACGTAACTGTGGTTTTAGGAGCTATCAATAACACACTAAGTAATTAATTAACAGTATGGGACAAAAGACAAATCCAATAGGAAACAGACTTGGTATCATCAGAGGATGGGACTCAAACTGGTATGGTGGAAATGATTACGGGGATAAAATCGCCGAAGATTATAAAATCAGAAAGTATATCCATGCACGTTTAACGAAAGCTAGTGTATCAAAAATAATTATCGAGAGAACTTTAAAACTTGTAACCGTTACTATCACTACTGCTAGACCTGGTATTATTATCGGAAAAGGCGGACAAGAGGTAGACAAGTTAAAAGAAGAACTTAAGAAAATTACCGATAAGGAAATTCAAATTAACATTTTCGAAATCAAAAGACCTGAATTAGACGCTTACTTAGTCGGTAACTCTATCGCTCGTCAAATCGAAAGTCGTATTTCTTACAGAAGAGCTATCAAAATGGCTATCGCAGCAGCAATGAGAATGAACGCAGAAGGAATTAAGGTTCTTATTTCTGGTCGTTTAAATGGTGCAGAGATGGCGCGTTCTGAAGGTTTCAAAGAAGGAAGAATTCCATTATCAACTTTCAGAGCAGACATTGATTATGCATTATCTGAAGCACATACTACTTATGGTAGAATGGGAATCAAAGTATGGATAATGAAGGGTGAAGTTTATGGTAAAAGAGATTTATCTCCATTAGTAGGTATGGACAAAAAAGGTCCAAAATCTACTGAAAGAGGTGGTTTTGATTCAAAAGGAAAAGGCGGTAAACCAGCTCCACGCAAAAGAAAGTAATTTTTTAAATTAAAGACAAAATGTTACAACCTAAAAGAACAAAATATCGTAAGGTACAAAAGGGAAGAATGAAAGGTAACTCTCAAAGAGGGCACATCCTTTCAAACGGAATGTTTGGTATTAAATCTATGGATTCTTCTTTTATCACGTCTCGTCAAATTGAAGCATCTCGTATTGCTGCAACACGTTACATGAAAAGAGAGGGTCAATTATGGATCAAAATATTTCCAGACAAACCTATTACAAAAAAACCACTTGAGGTACGTATGGGTAAAGGAAAAGGAGCAGTTGAATATTGGGCTGCTGTTGTAAAACCAGGAAAAATTATGTTTGAAGTAGGCGGAGTGCCTATCTCAGTTGCTAAAGAGGCATTACGTCTTGCAGCACAAAAACTTCCTGTAAAAACTAAGTTTATCGTTGCTAGAGATTTCGAAGCATAATAAAAATTAATTATGAAACAATCTGAAATAAAAAATCTATCTGTAGCTGACTTACAAGCAAAGCTTGTTCAGGTAAAGAAAACGTATAACGACCTTAAAATGGCTCATGCTATTTCTCCAATCGAGAATCCGCTTCAAATGAGAACATTAAGAAGATCTGTAGCAAGAATTGCTACTGAAATTACTAAAAGAGAGTTACAATAATTGTATTCTGCTGAAAGATGGAAAAAAGAAATTTAAGAAAAGAAAGAGTTGGTGTTGTTACTAGTAATAAAATGGATAAATCTATTGTTATTTCAGAAACAAAAAGAGTAAAACACCCTATGTATGGTAAGTTCGTGTTGAAAACTAAGAAATATGTTGCACACGACGAAACAAACGACTGTAATATTGGTGATACTGTAAAGATTAGCGAAACGCGTCCTTTAAGTAAAACAAAATGTTGGAGATTAGTTGAAATTATTGAAAGAGCTAAGTAATTATGGTACAACAAGAATCAAGATTAAAAGTAGCAGATAACACAGGAGCAAAAGAAGTTTTGACTATCCGTGTGTTAGGTGGAACGAAACGTCGTTACGCATCTGTGGGTGATAAAATTGTAGTTTCAATAAAAGACGCAGCTCCTAACAGTAATGTTAAAAAAGGATCTGTATCAACTGCAGTTGTAATACGTACCAAAAAAGAAGTGAGAAGAGCCGATGGTTCATACATTAGATTTGATGACAACGCATGTGTGTTATTAAATGCTGGTGGTGAAATGAGAGGCACTCGTGTTTTTGGTCCAGTAGCTAGAGAACTTCGTGAAAAACAATTCATGAAAATTGTATCATTAGCACCTGAGGTGCTTTAATTCTCAAGGAAATGATGAAAATTAAAATAAAATCAGGTGACCTAGTAAGAGTTAATGCTGGTGATCATAAAGGACAAGAAGGTAAAGTTTTACGTGTACTTCGCGATAAATACAAAGCTGTTGTGGAAGGATTAAACATGGTTTCAAAACATACGAAACCAAGTGCAAAAAGCCCACAAGGTGGAATCGTGAAAAAAGAAGCTCCTATTCATATTTCTAATTTAGCATTAGTTGATGCTAAAACTAAAGAAACTTCTAAAGTAGGATTTAGAATGGATGGAGAAACAAAAGTAAGATTTTCAAAAAAATCTAATCAAGTTATATAGTTATGGGATACTTACCAAGACTAAAGGAAGAATATAAAAGCAGAATAGTTGCTGCTTTGAAAGAAGAATTTGGTTACAAAAATGTAATGCAAGTTCCAAAATTGGAAAAAATTGTTATTAGCCGTGGTGTAGGTGCTGCAGTGTCTGACAAAAAATTAGTAGATTACGCTGTTGATGAGTTAACTAAAATAACAGGTCAAAGAGCAGTTGCTACTATTTCAAAGAAAGACGTTGCTTCATTCAAACTAAGAAAAGGAATGCCAATTGGTGCTAAAGTAACTTTACGCGGAGAAAGAATGTATGAGTTTTTAGATAGACTTATTACTTCATCTTTACCTCGTGTAAGAGATTTTGGTGGGATTAAATCTACTGGATTTGATGGAAGAGGTAATTATAACTTAGGTGTACTTGAGCAAATCATTTTCCCAGAAATTGATATTGATAAAGTAAACAAAATTTCAGGAATGGATATTACTTTTGTTACCTCTGCTGATACAGATAAAGAAGCGAAATCATTATTAACCGAATTAGGTTTACCTTTCAAAAAGAACTAAGTTATGGCAAAAGAATCAATGAAAGCCCGTGAGGTTAAAAGACAAGCTGTTGTAGATAAGTATGCTGAAAAAAGAAAAGCTTTGAAAAAAGCTGGAGATTATGAGGCTTTACAAAAATTACCTAAAAATGCTTCGCCAATTCGTTTACACAATCGTTGTAAATTAACTGGTAGACCAAGAGGGTATATGCGTCAATTCGGTCTTTCACGTGTTACATTCCGTGAAATGGCTAATCAAGGGTTAATACCAGGAGTTAAAAAAGCTTCTTGGTAATCTCGCAAAAAGTTATTACTTTTGCAAACCAAAAAATAATTTTAATTGGTTAAAGGTTCAGGAAGTGAGTGCTTTTTGAAAACCATAATCGCAAATTTATACATATGTATACAGATCCAATTGCCGATTATCTTACTAGAGTAAGAAATGCAGCTAGAGTAAATCACAAAGTGGTTGAAATTCCTGCTTCGAACTTGAAAAAAGAAATCACAAAGATTTTATTCGATCAAGGATATATCTTAAGTTACAAGTTTGAAGATGCTACTGTTCAAGGTACTATCAAAATCGCTTTAAAGTATGATAAAGATACTAAAGAGTCTGTAATTAAAGATATCCAAAGAATTAGTAAACCAGGTTTACGTAAATACGCAAGTTCTACGAATATCCCAAGAATTTTAAATGGTTTAGGTATCGCTATCGTGTCAACTTCTAAAGGAGTGATGACTGGTAAAATGGCCAAACAATTAAATGTTGGTGGTGAAGTAATTTGTTACGTATACTAATTTTAAAGACCATATAAGATGTCAAGAATAGGTAAAAATCCAATTGCAATACCAGCAGGAGTAACTGTAGAAGTTAAAGACGCTGTTGTTACAGTAAAAGGAAAATTAGGCGAGCTTACTCAGGAATATTCTGATGTAACGATCAAAATTGAAGATAACAATGTTATCGTTGAACGTTCATCTGACCATAAGAATGAGAGAGCGAAACACGGACTTTATCGCTCATTAATCAATAATATGATTATTGGAGTAGCAGACGGTTTTACAAAAGAATTAGAATTAGTTGGAGTAGGATATAGAGCATCAAACCAAGGGCAAAAATTAGATTTAGCTTTAGGTTTTTCTCACAATATCGTACTAGAAGTAGTATCTGAAGTAAATGTTGAAACCATCTCGGAAAAAGGTAAAAATCCGATAGTGAAATTAACTTCATTTGACAAACAATTATTAGGACAAGTTGCTGCCAAAATCAGAGCTTTCCGTAAACCAGAACCGTACAAAGGTAAAGGTGTTAAGTTTGTAGGTGAGGAAGTAAGAAGAAAAGCAGGTAAATCAGCTTAAAATATAAAGTTATGTCATTAACAAAATCTGAAAGAAGACAAAGAATACAGTTTAGAATTAGAAAGACTGTAAGCGGAACTGCTGCTCAACCTAGACTTTCTGTTTATAGAAGCAATAAAGAAATCTATGCACAAATCATAGATGATGTAAACGGTGTTACTTTAGTTGCTGCTTCATCGAGAGATAAAGGAGTTACTGGAGGTACTAAAATCGAAACTGCAAATGCAGTTGGTAAATTGATCGCTGAAAAAGCACTTAAAGCTGGTGTTTCTACTATCTCATTTGATAGAGGAGGAAACTTATACCACGGACGAGTTAAATCGTTAGCTGAAGGCGCTAGAGAAGCGGGACTTAAATTCTAAGGTATGTATCAAAATTATAAAAACGTAGAATTAGTGAAACCAGCAGGTCTTGAATTAAAAGACCGTTTGGTGAGTGTTAATCGTGTTACTAAAGTAACTAAAGGTGGTAGAGCTTTTGGTTTTTCAGCTATCGTTGTAGTTGGAGATGAAAATGGAGTAGTAGGCCACGGTTTAGGAAAATCTAAAGATGTTTCTGAAGCAATTGCGAAAGCAGTAGAAGATGCTAAGAAAAATTTAGTAAAAATTCCTTTAAGTGGACAATCTGTTCCTCATGAGCAAAAAGGTAAATTTGGTGGTGCTAGAGTATTCTTAATGCCAGCTTCACACGGTACCGGAGTTATCGCTGGTGGTGCTGTACGTGCGGTATTAGAATCAGTTGGTGTACACGATGTATTATCTAAATCTCAAGGTTCATCAAATCCTCACAACGTAGTGAAAGCAACTTTTGATGCTTTGTTACAAATGAGAAGTGCTCTTACCGTTGCAAAACAAAGAGGAGTATCTTTAGATAAAGTATTTAAAGGATAAATCAAGGAGATATGAAAATTTTAGTAAAACAAGTTAGAAGTAAAATCAACTGTCCATTAGACCAAAAGAGAACATTAATCGCTCTTGGTATCAGAAAAATGGGTCAAGTTGTTGAGCACGACGCAAGTCCTGCTGTACTTGGAATGGTAAATAAAGTTAAACACTTAGTTTCTGTTGAAGAAACTAAATAACAAGATACATGTTATGAATTTAAGTAATTTACAACCAGCAGAAGGTTCTGTTCACAACCAAAACAAAAGAGTAGGTAGAGGTGAAGGTTCTGGTAAAGGTGGTACCTCTACAAGAGGTCACAAAGGAGCCAAATCTCGTTCTGGTTATTCAAAGAAAATTGGTTTTGAAGGAGGTCAAATGCCCCTTCAACGAAGAGTACCAAAATTTGGTTTTAAAAACATCAATAGAGTAGAATATCAAGGTATAAATCTTGATACTTTACAAGGTTTAGTAGAAAACGGTGTGATTTCAGAAACTGTAGATTTTACAGTATTTGTAGAAACACGTTTGGCTACCAAAAATAGCTTAGTAAAGATTTTAGGAAGAGGCGAACTAAAAACAAAATTAAAAGTTAGTGCTCACAAATTTACTGCAACTGCAAAAGCGGCTATCGAAGCTGCTGGAGGAGAAGTAGTAATTCTTTAATTAGTATAACTATGAAGAAATTTATAGAATCATTTATCAATGTTTGGAAAATAGAAGAACTAAAAAATAAAATTTTAGTGACTCTTGGAATATTACTTGTGTACCGTTTTGGCTCACAAGTAACTTTACCAGGTATTGATTCAACTAAATTGCAAAGTCTTTCTAATCAAACAGAAGGTGGAATCGGTTGGTTAATTAATGTATTTACAGGTGGTGCCTTCTCTGAAGCTTCTATCTTTGCATTAGGTATCATGCCTTACATCTCTGCGTCGATTGTTGTTCAGTTAATGGGAATTGCGATTCCTTATTTACAAAAACTTCAAAAAGATGGTGAAAGTGGTAGAAAAACACTTAACCAAATTACACGTTGGTTAACTATAGCAATTACATTGGTTCAAGGGCCAGGATATATTTTTAATTTAAAACAAACCTTACCTGCTGAAGCATTTGTAAATCCTGATTTCTTTACTTTCTTCCCTTTATTTGGGTCCGTATTAATCATCGTTTCGGGAACTATTTTCGCAATGTGGTTAGGTGAAAGAATTACAGAAAAAGGAATTGGTAACGGAATATCACTATTAATTATGGTGGGGATTTTGGCAAGAATGCCAGAAGCATTTATTCAAGAATTGGGAACTAATACAGGTGGACCAATGAAAATCATTATCGAAGTAATTATTTGGTTATTGGTTATTATAGCTACCATATTATTAGTAATGGCTTTGAGAAAAGTTCAGGTGCAATATGCAAGACGATCAGTTTCTGGAGATTTTGAATCAGATTCAATGGATGATAACAGACAATTTATTCCATTAAAATTGAATTCTGCAGGTGTTATGCCAATTATTTTTGCGCAAGCAATCATGTTCATACCTGCTGCATTAGCTGGATTATCTAAGTCGGACACGGCTTTAAGCATTTCAAATATGTTTAAAGACCCATTCGGTTTAGTTTATAATATAGTTTTTGCTTTATTAATTGTTATTTTTACGTATTTTTACACCGCTATTACGGTACCAACCAATAAAATGGCAGATGACTTAAAAAGAAGTGGAGGTTTCATTCCAGGTATTAAACCAGGAGCAGAAACAGGAGATTTCTTAGATAAGTTAATGTCTCTAATCACATTTCCAGGTTCATTATTCTTAGCTTTAATTGCAGTGTTCCCTGCTATTATTCACGGAGTGTTAGATGTTCAAGGCGCGTGGGCTTACTTTTATGGTGGTACTTCGTTAATTATTATGGTCGGAGTTGCAATCGACACAATTCAACAAATTAATTCATATTTGTTAAACAAACATTATGATGGTTTAATGAAAAGTGGTAAAAATAGAAAAGCTGTCGCTTAATTAATTATGGCAAAACAATCAGCAATAGAACAAGATGGAAGCATTGTAGAAGCATTATCTAATGCAATGTTTCGTGTGGAATTAGAAAACGGACATGTTGTAATTGCTCATATCTCAGGTAAAATGCGTATGCATTACATTAAATTACTACCAGGAGACAAGGTAAAACTTGAAATGAGTCCTTACGATTTGTCAAAAGCTAGAATTACTTATAGATACTAAAAAAGCAATAGGCCATAGACATTAAGCAGTAAGCTTAAAGCACATAGCATATAGCATAAAGCAAATTAAGATGAAAGTAAGAGCATCAGTTAAAAAAAGAAGCGCAGAATGTATTATCGTGCGTAGAAAAGGAAGATTATACGTTATTAACAAAAAGAATCCTAGATTTAAACAAAGACAAGGATAATTATGGCAAGAATAGCAGGGGTCGATATCCCAAAAAACAAAAGAGGAGTTATCGCTTTAACATACATTTTTGGTATGGGTAAAAGTAGAGCTATTG
>Ga0209443_1002304_pt1 | contig 11306 bp, 7 predicted proteins | sample LauGreBMM110DCMD_2_FD_187571 | JGI IMG/M metagenome (GOLD analysis project Ga0209443, IMG submission 187571) | Freshwater lake microbial communities from Lake Michigan, USA - Su13.BD.MM110.DCMD (SPAdes) (version 2) | ecosystem: Environmental > Aquatic > Freshwater > Lake | place: Lake Michigan... | reverse complement strand
ATTAATAAGATGTTTATGTTTATGTTTATGTTTATGTTTATGTTTATGTTTATGTTTATGTTTATGTTTATGTTTATGTTTATGTTTATGTTAATACATCTGTATCATTGAAATACCATTCGGATGATAAATAATGAGGCTTGGATTTATTAATATTACTATTTTTCTTGGTTTTAAGACTAGGTCCTTTTGATGTAATTGAATTAATTTCAAAGGTTCCAATAGAATAGTTGTAATATTTTAAGTCAGATATATTTCCTGCAAATCCCCCGTTATAATTAATATATAAATTATCGTAATTTTGTTTAACAATATTTGATAACTTGTGCCGTTTTGTTAAACTACCATTTATATATATATCAACAATATTTTGAGAGGTTGCTCTAATAACAATACCAACCCATTTTTTAATAGGTATAGCATCTACATATATGTCATCATAATATGCTTTTCCAACGCTATTATTATTATGAAATACGTTTATTCTTACTAACATACCTAATACTGGATACCTATCCATTAAGTCATCACTATAATTACGTTTTCCTTTATATAAATATACACCTGGAGCGTTATTTGGTCCAAATAATCCAGACCCACCTTCACCTACTGAATTGGGCGGCGAACCTTTATTAAATACGTGCATATAATCGGAGTCGTCTTTATATTCTAAATTAGTAACATAAATCCAAAATGAATAAGTAAATTCAATACCTTCATATTGATTGACACTTCTTAAAAGCGGAATAGATGTTTTTGAGCCTAATGCTTGGGTAATAGTTAAAGCTTCTGTGGCGTCTTTCATACCGCTTATAATATATGGTGTTTTTGAGGGAGATAACATAATAAATATAACTTTGCTTCCAATGTAAAATAAAGATGAAAAAATTATGATTATTGCTAATATGAAAGTTAATCTTGATATCATCGTGTTAGATGCTAAGAAATCATTTAGCACGCTCTTTTTATCGCTTTGATATGGAATTAATGAACTCATATTTTTTTTAAAATTGTCCAAAACTCCTTCGGGTGGATTCATATTATTACTATTATATAATATTAATATTAATAATAATAATATTATTATTTTATAGAAAATAAAAAATAAATAATAAAAAATAAATAATATTAATGATTTTATTATTTTATAGAAAATAAAAATAATAAAAGAATAAAGAATTACAATGTAATTGTTCCTTTTTCTTTGTTATATTCAAGAAAGCTGATTTTTAATCTATATTTATTAAATATAGATGTTGCGAGTTTCGAATTAATACCTTTTTTATAAATTTTATAAGCCTCTTGTGGATTAATAGAGTGGCCTTCATAGCGTATGCGTGTAATATATCCTTCAAAACCACTATTGGTACTTGAACCGGTCAATTTCATATTTCCTATATATATATTTTTTTTAGATTGATCTTCATTCTGGTTTTTATATAATCCATGTAATATAAATGAATTGCGTAATTTACCGTCTAAATATACATCTAGTGTGCGAGTATCTACACTAAGAGTTAAATTGTTCCATTTTTGAACAGAAATATTAGGGATTTTATATCTTGTATAATTTGTTTGACCGGGTTGACTAACACTCTGTGCTTTGTCTAAATATGTTTCAATATCAATAAATAAATTATTTTCATATTTATCTAATGCAATATTTATATTTTTATAAACAGTAGTTATGCTTGTTGGTCTTGCTAATGTGCGTTTACTACTAATACCTGTTATTGTATTTTCTAATCCTGGAGCAGTTTTTGCAAATTCTTTATGTGACATAAATAAAATATTCTTTTCATAAGATATATTATCACCCCAATTTTCTATATAAAACCACACACTTAACATAAAATTAGAGGAGCTTGTTTCTGGTATATCTTTAGCAAATACGACATTTTTGTTACTTGAGAATAAACCACTAACACTATTTACTCCCTGAGCTAGTTCACTGGCATCACACATAACGTCAAATATTATATTTGTTTTGAAAAATAAGTTATTTAGTCCCCATACAAGAACTATTACAAGAACTATTATTATTATTATATTTACTATAGCCATTATAAATATATATATAAAAAATATTATAATGTTTTTATTAACACTAAAATATTTAATTTAATTTAATCTCTTAAATTAAATTAAATTAAATAATTTTTATTTATAAAATAAGGAAAAAATAAGAAAAAATAAGAAAAAATAAGAAAAAATAAGAATAGAAATCTCTCAATTATGTGTTATTTTTTGATAAATTGTATAATAATTCGATAGTAGATGGTGTTCTTACTTTATTATAATAATAAATTTCTTTTATGCTTCCGTGAATGCCGTCGCGTTCGCCAATAGTTATAGCATCCCCCTTAAAATAAGGTGACACGTCTTCTTTTGAACCTACTAATTTACCATCTATAAATACATCTATCATATTATTGTCATAATTTATTACAAAAAACAGCCATTTTTGGAACTTAGGATTTATCATCTCATATATTGTATCTAATTGGTCGCCTCTATTACTAATTGTTCTTGATTTTATAATTATTTTTTGCGAGCTACCATTATAATATATTACAGGTTTAAAACCATAATTGAATAAAACAGTATCTTTTGTATATGCTAGCGAGGTATTTTCCGGCTGTGGATTAAGATAAATATAGAAACTTAAGCTATAAGTATAATTATATGGAAATTTTTCTTTACTTACTATCAAATTAGAGTATGTTGTTTTAATATTAAAGGCACTATTTACATCATTAAATAGTGTAAATGAATGAGTTTTAATATTTGAATTATTAGCACTAGCGTCTTTTATAGAGCGAGAGTCAGAGCTATTACCTCTATTAATACCAGCACTAATAGACGTGTTAAATGAATTTAATTGTTTTTTATATGCATCTTTATCCATATTAAAAGCGTCCATTATTTTATCTAATCTCTCTTCGTTGGGTTTTTTATGCTCTTCGACCGTGATGTTGGGAACACTTATAGGTCTACTTAAGTGTGTATTTAAGTTTTGATATTTTCCTAAAGTTTTCTCTTCATTTAAATAAAAAGGCCCACTACCTTGCAAAATATCGCTTTTATTAAATGTTCTTATAAATTTAAATAGCATAGGTAAAAAAATTAGTGACAACACTAATAATAGTAATATGAAAAATAATATATAAACTGAGGAAGGTGTTAATCTAATATCATTATTTATTTCATCTGTTAAAATAACAATCAAGCAAGGAATAAAAAATACAAAATTTTTAAATATGCATAAAAAATATTTGGCATAACTTTTTATTAAATCTGTGTATGCGGGTTTTTTGTCTTTTTCTATTTCTATTTCACAATAGATTGACCCATTAGATGATGTTTTTATAGAAAAAAGCTTAGCTATTATTGCTAATACTATTAAAAATATTAATAATAGTAATATATTTTTTGTAATGTTTAATAAATTGTCATTAACTTTATGCAAATAGAAAGTATAGTTTAATAGGAATAATGGTAAGCTAATTAGCAACAATAAGTAAAAGAAATATTTCATTATGTTAAATAGTGGGCTTGTTAATGTGGCTTTTAAGTTTGGTTTATTTATAGTTGCTGAATTGTCGTCTTTGATGTCAATAATGTTTCGTGTTGTTGTTTTATAAATATCCGCATATGCTGTATCACTATTGTGTTTGTCTGTAGTCCTATTTCCGGGCTTATCCCAAAGTGTATGATTTCTATAAACAAAAAAAAGGAAACAATATATACTAAATCCTAGTAACACTATTGTAACTAAAATCTCATATTTACTATTTTTAATAGCAAAAAGATTTTGCTTCTCATTTAAATAATAAAATAAGCATAATATTGTTATAAGTACTATGCTAATAAAATAAGTATAATATTTATGTGGATTATCTTTTATTTTAAATCCATTAACTGTTTTGTCTATTATTCTTATAAAAATAGTGCTTAAAAATTTAATAAACTCACCTATTTTTTCACTACTAGAATTGAATAGCTCTTTAAATTTTGTAACATTAGTATTAGTATCAGATGACATAATAATATAATATAATATAATATAAAACTATATAATATTATTACTACTAATTACTACTAATTATTCGAAAACTATTTAAATAGCGTTATAAATTTTCACATGCTGTTTTTCTACCATGGCAGTCTCTGCACAATGCTTCCAAATTATCTATAGCATTTGAACCTCCATATTCAAGTTTTATAACATGGTCTACCTCAAACCACGCAGGTAATTGTTTTTGGCATTGCTTACAATGCCAATTTTGAGATGCCGCTACATATTTCTTTTTTGTTTCACTTACGCTTCGCTTAGTAGAAGTATTTCCGGAATATAAAATCTTTTGTTGCTGTTTTGACAAATTGTGATTTGGATTTTGATTGTAATTTTGATTTGGATTTGAAAACGTTACTGATTTGCGATTGTTAGGATTATTGTATACGTTAATGTTATTATTTAATTCTTTTGAAATAGAGCTCGACGTAAAATCAATAATTGGAGTAATAATACTTGCAGTGTTTCTATCAATAGGCAAATATTTTATATATCCATTTGAGTTTGTTACAAAGTCTTTATAATTGTTCGGATCTTTTTTTATATATAAATAAATACATAGTCCAACAAAAGCGAAAAAAACCATTTTATAATATTTTTCATATTTCTTTAGTTTTCTAAGTAACTTACCTTCAAAATATGTATTGACTAATACCAAAACTGTTATTAATAAAATAAGCAATTCAAGTTTCATAGTATTAGATTAGTATTATTTAATATATAAATATATTATTAGGATTAATAAAACTAACAATACACTTCCAAAAATATATTTGTGCCTATTTTTCTTTTCATCATTCTTTTTAAGTTCTTTTAATTTATAATTTTCATAATAGTTGTTTAGAGCATCATAATATGATACTTCGGGTTTACCTAAATAGCTATTTATTTTATTATGTATAAAATGTGTCCATTTAATAAGTGATTCTCGTGAGTCTAAATAAGGTGTTACTGGATATGCGTCTAAAAATTTACTAAAGGTATTTCCTATTTCGGGGACAGGTATAAATAATGGCAAATTTGTTATAAAGTCATAATATTTTTTTTTTGTGCTCTCATTTACATTTAACGGATATGACAAAGCAATTGTATATAATACAAACCAATAATGAGGACCCCAAATAATAGGGTTAAATATGCTATTATTGGTCATAATATTTTTTATATTAATATAGATTTTATATTAACAAATGTTACTAAAATAAAATGTTACTAAAATAAAATGTTACTAAAATAAAATGTTACTAAAATAAAATGTTACTAAAATAAAAAATAATATATAAAAACATAATTACATTATAATTAACAATCTATAAATCTATAAATTTATAAATGAATACAAAAAAATTTATTTTTTGTAATAATTGCGGTAAGCTGGGTCATTTATTTCATCAATGCAAAGTTCCTATAACAAGTATTGGCATTATTCCAATAAGGATTACAAAAAAAGTAAATCCACTAACAAATACATTAGAAAATGATGTTGAGATTTTCATAATAAAACGTAAAGATACATTATCGTTTGTAGATTTTATGCGTGGAAAATATTCCATAGAAGATAAAAACTATATTACAAATTTATTAAATAATATGACTGTAAATGAACGACAATTTATATTAAACAATGATTTTGATAGTATATGGCAATATTTATGGAACTATAACACCAATAATTCTTATAAAAATGAGGAAAAAACATCTAAAAGTAAATTTATTAACTTAAAAAATGGCTATTCAAATATTTTTGAAAGCTATGATTTAGAAAGTTTGGTGAATTTATGTGATAAAAAATATATTGAACCCGAATGGGGCTTTCCAAAAGGACGTCGCAATTATCAAGAAAAAGATATTGTGTGTGCCCTTAGAGAGTTTGAAGAAGAAACTGGATATGAAAAAAAAGATATTGCTATTATTAATAACATTGTGCCATATGAGGAAATATTTAGCGGTTCTAATTATAAATCATATAAGCATAAATACTTTATTGGTATAATTAATAACAACTATATTCCTAAGAATAATTATCAAATTTATGAAATTACCGAAATTAAATGGGTGTCTATTGACAATGTATCTAATTATCTAAGAGAATATAATTATGAAAAAAAAAATATTATAAATTATTTAAATAATTTATTAAAAACTTATAAACTATATATTTAATATATAGTAAATGAATATATTAAGTAATTTATTTAGTTCGAAAAACCCGGAACAAAATAAAGAGTCGGAACCAGAAGCAGAGCAAGGAGAGCAAGAAGAAGCACAAGAAGAAGCACAAGAAGAAGCACAAGAAGAAGCACAAGAAGAAGCACAAGAAGAAGCACAAGAAGAAGCACAAGAAGAAGCACAAGAAGAAGCAGAAGAAGCACAAGAAGAAGCACAAGAAGAAGCACAAGAAGAAGCAGAAGAAGCAGAAGAAGAAGCAGAAGAGGAAGCAGAAGAGGAAACACAAGAGGAAGCAGAAGAGGAAACAGAGGACGCAGAAGAAGCACAAGAGGAAGCAGAAGAAGCAGAAGAGGAAGCAGAAGAGGAAGCAGAAGAAGCACAAGAGGATGCAGAGGAAGCAGAAGAGGAAGCAGAAGAAGCAGAAGAGGAAGCAGAAGAAGCAGAAGAGGAAGCAGAAGAAGCAGAAGAACAGGAAGATTCAGAGCAAGAAGAAGAAGCAGAGCAAGCACAAGAGGAAGCAGAAGAAGCAGAGCAAGCACAAGAGGAAGCAGAAGAAGCAGAAGAAGCAGAAGAGGAAGAGGAAGAGGAAGCAGAAGAGGAAGCACAAGAGGAAGAGGAAGCACAAGAGGAAGAGGAAGAGGAAGCACAAGAGGAAACAGAAGAGGAAGAGCAAGAAGCGGAAGAGGAAGAGGAAGAAGAAGAGGAAGAACAAGAGGAAACAGAAGACGAAGAGGAAGAGGCAAGCGAAGACGAAGCAGAAGAGGAAGCAACAGAAGATGCAGAGCAAGAAGAGGATGCAAGCGAAGATGAAGCCGAAGAAGAAGAAGATGAAGACGAAGCAACAGAAGAAACAGACGATGCAGAGCAAGAAGAGGCAAGCGAAGACGAAGCCGAAGAAGATGAAGCAATAGAAGCAGAACCAGAATATGAAGAACCAGAATATGAAGAACCAGAACCAGAACCAGAACTAATTGAGAATACAGACTTAGGCGAAGGAAAAAAGGTTGAACCACAAGAGACTAGTTTAGAAGAAGAGGAACTAGAGGAAGAGGAAACAGAGGAAGAGGAAACAGAGGAAACACCAGAAGAAGAAGAGGAAACACCAGAAGAAGAAGACGACACAGAAGACGTTGTTTCAAGTATAAAACAGCCTGAAACAAAAGAAAAGAATAATTTATATTTAGCCTCACTATTTAGAGAGAATATAAACAAAATAACTATAGACAAATCAGAATTAGAAGGCCTAGAAAGTGGTGTAAATACAAAAACCGATTTAAAATATTATCTAAATGCATTAGAGTTATTAAATGCAAAGGAGTTAAAAAACCCGCTAAATAGTAATTATAAATATTTATATCCTCATCACGATGATGAATTTTTCAATATTAAAATAGCACACAATAAAGAGCTTATGGAAAATAAAATAAAAATAAATATTGACACAGATTTTGAAAAACAAGCAAATGAAATATGCAATAAGGCTTTCGAATTAGCACCATATCAAAAATTTATAAAAAACTTTTTATCAATACATACACCATATAATGGTCTTTTATTATTTCACGGACTAGGAACAGGAAAAACGTGCTCAGCAATAGGGGTAGCAGAAGAAACCAGAAAATATTTGCAATATATGGGCTATAATGATAGAATTATTATTGTAGCCTCTCCAAATGTGCAGGAAAATTTTTATTTACAATTATTCGACGAGTCTAAATTAGAGTTGCACAATGGATATTGGACTATTAATAATTGCGCAGGTCAAAACATATTAAATGAGATTAATATATTGCAAAAAAATTTATCACGTGAAAAAGTGATAAAAATAGTTAAAAACATTATATCAAATTACTATTTATTTATGGGTTATACACAATTCGGCAATTTAATAATGAAAAAATCCAACATAACAAATCAGTTATTAACCGACGATCCAAATAACACTAAGCGAAAAATGCTGATTAAAAAGAAATTGCAAAAATATTTTAATAATAGATTAATCATAATTGATGAAATACATAATATACGCCAGTCTAAAGATAACAGCAATAAATTAGTGTCCAACGAATTGATGAATTTAGTTAAAAATGTTGACAATTTAAAGTTGCTATTTATGTCAGCAACACCAATGTTTAACGACTTCAAAGAAATCATTTTTTTAATAAATATTTTAAATATTAACGATAATAGGTCAAAAATAGAGCTTAAAGACGTGTTTAATGGTGACGGAAGTTTTGTTGTAAATAGTGCAGGCGAGCAAGTTGGTCTCGAATTGTTTAAGAGAAAAATAAATGGCTATGTTAGCTATGTTAAAGGCGACAATCCATTAAGCTTTCCGTTTAGAATATTGCCAACTAATTTTTCAGAAACTAGAAGCATATTTAATGCCAAATATCCCGAATTAAAAATCAACGGTGTTAGCTTAAGCGAAAAAATAGAATTATTTGATATATACGTAAATCAAGTGTCGCCTTACCAAGAGTTTGTATATAATATTGTCCTCAAAAACAACATATCAAAATTCGACGAAGAGAAAATTAATGCAATGGAAACATTTGGATACACATTATTACAAAAACCATTAGAAGCGCTAAATATGGTGTTTCCTAATAGTAAATTAGAGGCTTATTTTGACGAAAAAATGGCGCTCTATGAAAATATTCAAGATGTTATTGCTAATATTAATCTTGAGGAAATAAACGGACTTGTTAACATTAGAGATATTATTGGTAAAATGGGCATAAATAATATAATGAGCTATGAAGAAAGTCAGGCACCAAAATCAAGATATGGCTATAAATTTAATAGCGAATTTGCTACAAGTGATATATTTGATTATAATGTAATAGAAAAATATAGTACAAAGATTAAAGCTATATTAGACTCTGTTTTTAATTCGCAAGGTCCAATTATTATATATTCGCAATTTATTGACTCGGGTTTAATACCGCTAGCATTAGCATTAGAAACAGCGGGATTTACTCGCTATGGAACCAATAAATCTTTATTTGCTAGTCCTCCAAGCGAGGAATTAGATGTAAATACTTATAAAAAGAAGTCGGAGTTAGAGCAAGGACAGCGTTTTAGAGGCGCAAAATACGTTATTATTAGTGGAAACAGCAATATTTCTCCTGATATAGTGGGCGATTTAAAGGCTTGCACTGACACAAATAATATTAATGGCGAAATAGTGAAAGTAATACTTTTATCGGCAGCAGGAAGTGAAGGATTAGATTTTAAATATATTAGACAAATACATATTTTAGAGCCTTGGTATAATATAAATAGAATTGAGCAAATTATTGGCAGAGCAATTAGAACGTGTAGTCACAAGGACCTTCCTCTTAAATTGCGAAATGTGCAAATATATATGCATGGCACATTGTTAAATAATAATACTGAGTCGGTAGACTTATTTATTTATAGAAAAGCAGAAGAAAAAGCGAAAGTAATTGGAACAGTTACGCGAGTGCTTAAAGAGCATAGTATAGATTGTTTACTTAATTATGAGCAACAAAAATTCGACGAGAAATTTTTGAATAAAGAATTGGCTATTACTCTTTCTAATAACTCTTCAATTAACTATACTATAGGCGACAAAGCATATAGCGCTCTATGCGATTATATGGCTGAATGCCGGTATTTTTGTAAGCCTTCTAGCGAAGACTATGACAAAATATATGGCAGAAGCTTAAAAATAAATAGTTCGCTATATAATGACACATTTTTGAAAACAAATAATGAAGTGCTTACAAAAATGTTGAGAGATTTATATAAAGAAAAATACTTTTATACTAAGACTGACATTATTAAGCACATTACTGCGTTTAAAGATTATCCACTAGAACATATAAACAATGCGCTCGATGAGCTAGTCAATAATGAAAACATATTTATAACAGATAAATATAATAACTCGGGAAAACTAATAAATATTGATACTATGTATATTTTTCAACCAGCCGATTTAAACACTGATGCAACATTGTTTGAGCGCACCAATCCTATACTAACTAAACCTAATGAATTAAAGGTGAATATATCTGATTCGGTCCGAATAGACGACACCGAGACACAAGAAAAATATGGTCTAGAAACAAAAGACAAAAAAGACAAAAATACATCACAAATCAAACTATATGCAAACCCTGATTTAGACGGTTTGTCAAATAGCAACATAACTTTGATTAAATCGCTTATAGCAGAATTAGAAAATAATTACAAATACATAATTACGCATTTTCAGCAAGTAAAAGGGACCAAACCTATTAAAGATAACAAATATTTTTATTATGGTAAAATAATGGATATTTTGAGAGCAAAGAAAGAATTAACGCGTGACGAAGTTAATAAGCTAGCAATTCATATATTGCTTGATGACTTGGATTATAATAAGACGGTGCTACTTGCTATTTATTTATTCAATGCTAGCTACAACGAAGAAACCGATTTTACTAAGCAATTATTGAATTATTATAATTCGAAAATATTGAAAAGCACTAATGCTAAGACACAAGCTAAGGCTTTGCTAATACCAAATAAAAGCGAGTTTAGGGATTATACCTTATATATGATAAAAAATGTAACTAAAAGTGAAAGTAAAAGTGAAAGTAAAAAACCCGATAATGTGATTTTAATTATTGGTGAATTTGAGGACTATAATGATTTTGATAAAGTTATTGAAGCCAATAAAATACCTAGTGAAAGTCTATCTGATGTTTTAGGAATTTTAGCAGTTAATAAAAAAATAACAAAAGAATTAGTTACAGAATTCAAAATAAAAACTGCAACAAATAAAGGGGCTCGATGTGATCAAGCAGGAAAAGCAAATACTGAAAAGATTTTTACACTTTTAAACGTAAAAGAAGATGTGCTTAATACATTAAAAGCACTAAATCAAACATATTTTTGCGCTGCTCAAGAAATTTATTTTCGATTATACGATATGCGTAAAAATAATGGAAAACGATGGTTCATAAATCTCTCTGATGCACTAATAAATAGTCTATAATCTATGATTTTTCCATAATATAAATAATAAATAATAAATAATCTATAATCT
>Ga0209443_1002303_pt1 | contig 11307 bp, 7 predicted proteins | sample LauGreBMM110DCMD_2_FD_187571 | JGI IMG/M metagenome (GOLD analysis project Ga0209443, IMG submission 187571) | Freshwater lake microbial communities from Lake Michigan, USA - Su13.BD.MM110.DCMD (SPAdes) (version 2) | ecosystem: Environmental > Aquatic > Freshwater > Lake | place: Lake Michigan... | reverse complement strand
ATAAGCGTTTTATGAATAAAAAGTACACTGAGTTTAATGGACTGCATCTGCCTACAATTGAGGCAGAAATTTTGGCTGCTTGGAAGACAGAACAAGCTTTTGAGCAATCGGTCACCTTAAGAGAAGGCAAAACGCCTTTTGTTTTTTACGAGGGACCGCCGAGTGCCAATGGAATGCCAGGGATACATCATGTTATTTCAAGGACATTAAAAGATATGGTTTGTCGATATAAAACCATGCAAGGATTTCAAGTGAAGCGAAAAGGTGGATGGGATACCCACGGGTTACCTGTGGAATTAGGCGTCGAAAAAGAATTGGGCATTACCAAAGAAGATATTGGAAAAACAATCACGGTAGAAGCGTACAATAAAAAATGTCGTGAAGCAGTATTGCGTTATAAAAAAGAATGGGATGATATCACCAACAAAATGGGTTATTGGGTTGACTTGAATAATCCATATATCACATTTGAAAATGATTATATTGAAACACTTTGGTGGATATTAAGTACCCTATATAAAAAAGGATACTTGTATCAAAGTGTAAGTATACAACCCTATTCACCTGCAGCAGGTACAGGATTAAGTTCACATGAATTAAATCAACCAGGTACCTATAAGGATGTAAAAGATACTTCGGTGGTTGCTATGTTTAAAGCGTTGCAATCGGCCGAAAGCCAATTTTTATTTGATGCTACTGCTACCAACAATAAAAATCAAGAAGTGTATTATATGGCATGGACTACAACCCCATGGACATTGCCTTCTAATTTAGGTTTAACCGTTGGCCCCAATATTGATTATGTTTTGGTGGCAACTTATAATCCTTATACTGCGCTACCAGTGAACGTGATTTTAGCAAAAGCATTGATTTCAAAATATTTTAAGGAAGAAGGATTAACGATTGAAACTTTTGTCGAAGGCGATAAGATTGTTCCTTGGAAAGTGATTGCTGAATTTAAAGGGGCCAACTTAAATGGGTTACGTTATGAGCAACTCATGCCTTTTGAAGCCAATGATCCTGCAACATTTGAAGGGGATCCATTTAAAATAGTGGTAGGTGATTTTGTAACGACCGAAGACGGAACGGGTATAGTGCATACGTCCCCTGCATTTGGAGCGGATGATTATAAAGTGGGTCAAAAAAATAACTTAGGCATTATTACATTGGTAGATAGACAAGGAAAATTTGTTGAAGGGGTCGGTGAATTTAGTGGTAGGTATGTAAAAAACTATAAAGATGAAAAAGATTTTCAAGATGTGAATGTAGATATCTCTGTTAAGTTGAAAAAAGAAAACAGGGCATTCAAAGTGGAGAAATATGAACATAATTATCCGCATTGCTGGAGAACAGATAAGCCAATCTTGTATTATCCATTAGATGCATGGTTTATTAAAACAACTGCAGTAAAGGATCGTATGGTTGAATTGAATAAAACAATTAATTGGAAACCAAAGAGCACAGGGGAAGGACGTTTTGGTAATTGGTTAGAGAACATGGTAGACTGGAATCTTTCTCGCAGTAGGTATTGGGGAACGCCATTACCAATATGGAGAACAGAAGATGGCACCGAAGAAATTTGTGTTGGATCGATACAAGAATTAACGACGCTTTTTATTGCAGCAAAAGAAAAAGGCTATAACAAGGAGGTGAAATTGCAAATAGTGGATGGCAAATTGGAGGTGGATTTACACAAACCATTTGTAGATCAAATTGAATTACTAAGTGCAACGGGTCAACCCATGAAAAGGGTGTCTGATTTAGTGGATGTGTGGTTTGATTCAGGTGCGATGCCTTATGCGCAATGGCATTATCCATTTGAGAACAAGGATTTAATTGATAAAGGACAAGCATTCCCTGCTGATTTTATTTGTGAAGGTGTGGATCAAACCCGCGGTTGGTTTTATACATTGCATACACTAGGTGTTTTGTTATTTGATAGCGTCGCTTACAAAGCCGTAATGAGTAATGGTTTGGTGCTAGATAAGAATGGCAACAAGATGAGTAAGCGTTTGGGTAATGTGGTGAATCCATTTGAAACCTTACAAACCTATGGTGCTGATGCAACCAGATGGTATTTGGTGACCAATGCATCGCCATGGGATAATTTAAAATTTGATTTATCTGGCATACAGGAAGTACAAAGAAAATTCTTTGGCACCTTATACAATACCTATCAATTTTTTGTGTTGTATGCAAATGTGGATGGATTTCGTTTTGAACAAGAATACATACCAGTAAACAAAAGACCAGAAATTGATCGTTGGATTATTTCTTCCTTAAATAGTTTGGTGCAAACGGTCACCATTGCCATGGACGATTTTGAACCCACTATTGCGGGTCGTGCCATAGAAACATTTGTGGATGAGCATTTGAGTAACTGGTATGTGCGTTTGTGCCGTCGTCGTTTTTGGAAAGGCACTTATACGGCCGATAAAATTTCAGCCTACCAAACATTGCATGAGTGTATTGAAACAATTATTCGTTTAATGGCACCAATTGCCCCTTTCTTTTGTGATCAAATATTTAGAAATTTAAATAGTGTTACCGCGCGACACCCACAAACATCTATTCATCATGTAGATTTCCCTGTAGCGGATACCACAAAAATTGATACCGCTTTAGAGGAGCGTATGCAAATGGCGCAAGATATTTGTTCCTTGGTATTGTCTATTCGTAAAAAGGTAAACATCAAAGTACGCCAGCCCCTACAAAAAATATTAATTCCAGTTTTAGATCCAAAAACGAAGGAGGCAATTAGCCTAATGGAAGAACTTATTTTGGCAGAGGTAAACGTTAAAGAAATTAATTATATAACTGAAACGGAGGGGGTCATTAGCAAAAAGCTAAAACCCAACTTTAAATTATTGGGTGCCAAATTGGGTACTAAAATGAAACAAGCGTCTGCAGTTATATCGGCATTAAGTCAGACACAAATCAGCCAGCTTGAAAAGGACGGATCCCTTAATTTGGACGTGGAGGGAACCCTTATCCCCTTGTTATTGAGTGAAGTAGAAATTATTGCGGAAGATATACCCGGTTGGAGTGTCGCGGTTAAAAATGCCCTCACGGTGGCCCTTGATATTACTTTAAGCCCCGCTTTATTGAAGGAAGGTAATGCAAGAGAGTTGGTTAATAGGGTTCAAAACATCCGAAAAGAGGCCAATTTTGAGCTAACTGACAAAATTTTACTCCGAATTGTGGATAATACAAATTTGAAGGATGCTATTAATGAATTTTCCGATTATATTTGCCGCGAAGTTCTGGCATTGGAAATAGACTGGGTCTCGGCTTTAGAAGACGGGGTGGATGTCGAAATAAATGACCAAAAATTAAGGATTTCAGTATTACAAAAAGGATAATTATGGCTACAAAAAAACCAGCTCCTAAAAAAGCGGCACCTGCTAAAAAAGCAGTACCTGCTAAAAAAGCAGTACCTGCTAAAAAAGCAGTACCTGCAAAAAAAGTGGCACCCGTAAAAAAAGTGGCACCCGTAAAAAAAGCGGCACCTGTGAAAAAAGCGGCACCTGTGAAAAAGGCGGCTCCTGCGAAAAAGGCTGTACCTGCAAAAAAAGCAGTTCCTGTAAAAAAAGCGGCGCCTGTTAAAGCACCCATTAAAAAAGCAACCCCTATCAAAGCCCCAATTAAGAAAGCAGCACCTGCGAAAAAAGTGGTTGTTCCTGTAAAAAAAGCAGCGCCTGTAAAAAAAGTAGTACCTGTAAAAAAAGTAGTACCTGTAAAAAAAGCAGTTCCTGTTAAAACGCTACCAGCAAAACCTGCTGTTGTTGTAAAACCAGTTGAGAAATATGTTCCGCCAGCAAAGCCGGTACCAAAAATTCCAACCCCTCCAGTTAAACCAGTTCGTAAAGCATTAGAGCCTATTAAGGATGTAAAAGTTCCAAAAATTAATAGTAAAAGTAGTGTGCCTTACCAACCAGGTTATGTTCCAATGGAGAAGAGAAAAGAAATAGAAAGATCAACTGAAACATTAGTTAAATATTCCGACGCTGAATTAGCAGAATTTAGAGATTTAATTTCAAAGAAATTAGAAGCTGCTAGAAAGGAACTCGTTTACTTACAAGGTTTAATTACACGTAAGGATGAATTAGGTGGCGATAATGATGATGCAAGATATATGACCATGGAAGATGGTAGCATTAGCATGGAAAGGGAACAACTTGGTCAAATGGCGAGTCGTCAACTTACTTTCATTGACCATCTTGAAAAAGCGTTAATGCGTATTCAAAATAAAACCTATGGTATTTGCAGAGTTACTGGCCGTTTGATTGACAAGGCTCGTTTACGTGCCGTACCACATGCAACCTTAAGCTTAGAAGCTAAACTAGGTTATGTGAAAAACAGTTCAGAACAATAAGCAAAGTGATTATAAAAAATAGTGAACCCCTGGTAGCAATATCGGGGGTTTTTATTTTACCTCCTGCATCTCGATTAATTTTTGGTAATAACCATTCTGTGCTAATAGTGTTTCGTGATTACCTCTTTCCACAATTTCCCCTTTTTGCATTACGATGATTTCGTCTGCGTGTCGGATGGTAGACAATCGGTGAGCGATAACAATGGAAGTTCTGTTTTGCATCATATTGTTAATCGCATCCTGTACTAACTTCTCACTTTCGGTATCTAATGCCGATGTGGCTTCATCTAAAATTAAAATGGGTGGATTTTTCAAAACAGCGCGTGCAATGGTTAGGCGTTGACGTTCGCCACCACTCAACTTACTACCTCTATCCCCAATGGTGCTATTGAATCCACCTTCTTTTTTAATGATAAAATCATAAGCATTTGCAATTTTTGCTGCTGCTATAATTTCTTCCTCCGTCGCTTCTGGTTTGCCTAATGCAATATTAGCAGCAATGGTATCATTAAATAAAATAGGTTCTTGTGTAACAATACTTATCAAATTTCTCAAGCTGTTTAAGCTATACTCTTTAATATTTTTTCCGTCAATTAATAAATTACCTGCACTTACATCATGAAAACGAGGTACTAAATCGGCTAAAGTACTTTTACCTGCTCCAGAGGATCCAACTAATGCAACAGATTTTCCTTTTTTAATCGAAAGATTTATATTTTTTAAAATTGCAGTATCCTGGTATAAAAATTGAACATTCTCAAATTCAATAGATGCTTTAAATGATGCTATAGCAATGGGGTTGGCTATTTCTTCCACCGTTAATGGTGCTTCTAAGATTTCATTTAATCTATCTAAAGTAGCATTACCCCTTGTAACGTTGTAAGCTGCTTGGGACAATGCTTTTGAAGGATTGATGATTTGAGAAAACAAGGCTACGTAAGCAATAAATGAACTTCCTGAAAGTATTTCACCATTTAAAACTAGTTTACCTCCAAACCATAACACGCCACATAATATTATTACGCCTAATGTTTCAGAAACAGGAGAAGCTAAATCGCGACGGTTTAAAATTTTATTTTTGATATGAAAAATATCATCTACTAAAGCAAAAAATTGTTTTTTAACACGACCTTCTGCATTGAATGCTTTGATAATTCTTAAGCCAGTTAAAGTTTCTTCCATCTGACTTAAAATCTCTCCCCACTTTATTTGTGCTTTATTGGTATGTTTTTTTAAACTTCTTCCAATGCGACCCACTATCAAGCCTGCTAAGGGCAATAATATAAAAACAAATAATGTAAGCTTTACGCTAATAATAAATAGGAAGATTAAAATACCTAAAATATTTAGAGGTTCTTTAATTAATCCTTCTAACGCGCCAATGACTGAATTTTCTAATTCAGTAATATCATTGGACGACCTACTTAATATATCACCCTTACGTTGTTCTGTAAAGTAACCTATAGGCAACTGCAATATTTTTTCATACAATAGTCTGGAATATTTTCTGGTGACCGCATTTCGTATGGGTGCTAAAAAATAATAGGACAAGTAAAGAAATATATTCTTAAGAAAAATGGTAATGATGATGGCTAAGCAAATCCAACCCAAGGCTTGTACTTTACCATGAGTAGCAATGCTTTGTTGTAAAAATCCATACACCAGGTCTTTGATATTACTCGTTGCGCCTGGGGTTGCAGCAGAGATGGTTGCACCAGTTAATTCTTTACTGCCAAAAATCAAGTCCATAAATGGCATAAGCATCCCCAAGGAAAACAGGCCAAATACGATAGATAGGGTAATAAAAAGGCTATACCAACCCATATAGGCCTTGTATTCCTTAATATAACTTATGATGCGAAAAAATTTCTTCATATTAAAACTATTCCACGAAATAATCAGCAAAGTAACTAATTTTACATCGAATCAACGATTTTGATTGTATGGAAGAAGGTAAAAGACAAAAGCAGGTAGCTGGGGCGATACAAACTGCCCTGAACGAGATATTTTTAAAGCTGGGACTCAATTATTTACAAGGGGGGATGATTTCCATCTCGAGCGTAAAAGTGACACCCGATTTATTAGAGGCCAGAATATACCTCAGCTTATTTCAAGTAAATGACACAGATGATTGTTTTAAAAAAATTGAGGCTAAAGCTTGGGAAATTAAGAAGCATCTTGCTGACAATATGAAGCACCAATTAAGACGCATTCCTGTTTTACATTTTTATTTAGATGACACCTTGGATTATGTTTTTAAAATGGACGAGATTTTAAAAAATTTATAAGTGCATTTTTTATTTGCTTGGCGATATTTTAGAGGTAAGTATGCTTTCCAGGCAATACAAATTATTGCATGGGTCAGTGTATTTGCCATTGCATTAGGCACAGCAGCATTAATCACAGTGCTAAGCGTATCCAACGGATTTACCGAAGTAGTGAAGGGTTTATATTCGGATTTTTATGCTGACATCAGTGTAACGCCAAACAATGCTAAGTTTATAAAAATTACGGATGCGCAATACCAAGCTGTTCAAAAAATCACGGGTGTTAATGCATTAAGTAAAGTAATAGTGAATAAGGCACTACTGGTAAAAGAGAATCAGCAATCAGTGGTAACGGTAAAAGGCGTGGAGCCTTCCTATATAAAAATCAATAAAGTTTCCAATTATTTAAAAAGAGGTGAATTTGATTTAGGTAATATAGCCAGTCCTAAAATAATTATAGGCATTGGGGTAGAACAAAGGCTGGGCCTGTTTCAGGAACCATTGGGCGACACGATGCAATTATATGCAGTGAATCGAACTGGCAAATCAATAGCGCAATTGGATCAATTAAACACACTATCAGTAGTGCAATCGGGCGCGTTTTCAATTCAACAGGAATTTGACGAACAATATATTTTCACGAATGATGGTTTTGCGCAATACTTATTTGATTTAGCACCGAATGAAATTTCGGGTATTGAATTATCCATTGATCCTACCTATGAAAAGCAAATCACGGCAAGTATAAAAAAGATTTTAGGTAGTGAAGTGCAAGTGCAAAATAAGTATCAGCAAAATATTGATTTGTATAAAATCATGCAAACCGAAAAGTGGATCATTTTTTTCATACTAGCACTCATCATGATTGTGGCTAGTTTTAATTTAGTTGGTGCATTAACCATGTTGGTATTGGAAAAGCAAAAAGATATTCATGTATTGAAGTCAATGGGAGCGCGGTCCTGGGATATTCAAAAAATATTTTTATTATTGTCCGGTATCATGGCTTTTATGGGGGCACTTATTGGCGGACTATTGTCTAGCTTATTTTGTTGGCTGCAATTAAAATACCACCTAATTAAATTGGGAGGCAATTCATTTGTTATTGACTACTATCCTGTAAAACCAATGTTGATTGATTATATCTCCATTATAAGTTTGGTGCTATTTATTTCAATACTAGCAGGTTGGATTCCTGCAAAACGCGCAGCAGACTCCTTTCAAGAAAAGATTTAAAAAGAGGATTGATAAGCGATTTTATATTTTATAAAAATCGCTTCTAACTGATACTATATCTCATTCATGAGATATAGTGATGGTAGAAAGTAAAAAAAATTAAAAAGAGGATTTTATTGGGGATTTATTTTTTCTAAAAAATCCTCAATAAAATCAATAATCACCTAAAGTTTCTTCTAGTTGACCCAATGCTTTTGCAAGTTGCTCATCGTTTGGTGCAATACCATGCCACTCATGGCTACCTTCCATAAAGTCAACACCCTTACCCATTTCAGTTTTCATTAATATGCAAATTGGTTTTCCTTGTCCGGTTAATGCTTTCGCTTTTTCTAGCGTGGAAACAATTTCGTCCATATGATGACCATCCATATGTAAAACGGTCCAATTAAATGCTTTGAATTTATCTTCTATACTATCTAGTGATAATACTTTACTTAATGGTCCATCAATTTGTTGGCCATTCACATCTACGGTTGCAATTAAATTATCTACTTTATTATGCGCTGCAAACATGATGGATTCCCAAATTTGACCTTCTTGTAATTCACCATCTCCATGTAAACAATAAACAGTGCGATCATCGTTATTGTATTTTTTTGATAATGCTGCACCAATGGCAACACTCATTCCTTGGCCTAATGAACCACTCGCAATACGAATGCCTGGCAAATGTTCATGTGTGGTTGGATGCCCTTGTAAACGAGAATTTATTTTTCTGAAAGTGGCTAATTCTTTTACATCAAAATAACCAGATCTTGCAAGTACAGAATAAAAAACAGGTGAAATATGTCCATTGGATAAAAAGAAAAGATCCTCTCCTTTTCCATCCATTGAAAAGCTACTATCATGTTTCAACACCTTAAAATACAAGGCAGTTAAAAAATCGGTACAGCCTAAAGAACCACCAGGGTGGCCACTTTGTTGCGCATGAACCATTCTTACGATATCCCTTCTAATTTGAGATGCAATTTTAGTTAAATCGGTGGTTGCCATAATTTTTGTATCAGTAGGGCACAAAGATAGAATTCATCCCCTAAATGATGGCGAAAACTTTTAAAAAATGCTTAAAAAGGGGGATGAACAATACGATGATTTGCGTAGCTTTGTTTACTCAAATCATTCTAATATGTCGGACGAATTACAAAAAATTAGTGGGGAAGCTGAAATAGGCATGAAAAAGGCCATCAATCACTTAGAAATCGAATTAACTAAGATTAGGGCAGGTAAGGCAACACCCTCTATTTTGGAGGGAATCAATGTTGATTATTATGGTACCCCTACACCCATTAGTCAGGTAGCGAATGTGCAGGTATTGGATTCTAGAACGATCAGTATCCAACCTTGGGAAAAAAACATGTTACCTTTAATTGAAAGGTCAATTATGGCGGCTAATATTGGGATCACGCCTCAAAATGATGGTGTCAATATTCGTTTATTCATGCCGCCATTGACAGAAGAGCGTAGAAAGGAATTATTTAAAAAGGCAAGTGGTGAAGGCGAAGTAAGCAAAGTGGCTATTCGCAATATCAGAAGAGATCATATTGAACAAGTAAAAAAATTACAGAAGGACGGCATGAGTGAAGATATTTGTAAAGGTGCGGAGGATACCATTCAGGCTTTGACAGACAAGTATATTGCGCTAGTCGAAAAACATTTAGAAGCCAAAGAAAAAGAAATGATGACCGTGTAGCGTACGCGAAAAAATAAATGTAAAGGCCGAATCTGAAATGCAGTTTCGGCCTTTGTTGTTATAGCCAACCTTGTAGTAATTAATGTTACAATGATTGTATCATGAAAATGTAAAAATTATTTTGTACTGCTTCTTTTATTTACAATATAAACACCCCAGAGTATAATAGCGAGGCCCAAAAGGCGCATTGGGTGTATTGCTTCATTGTATAGCAAGCCCATGGCTAAGGAAACAAATGGGATTGCGTAGGTCACTGTTGAAGCAAATAAGATGCCTGCACGTTTTACTAAAACATAAAATAATATAGAAGCAATGGAGGTGTTGATTACACCCAAAGTGCCACTTGCTAAAGTTGCATTTAATAAAGCGGGGTTGGTGAAATCATTACTAAAATAACCTGTCAAATATAAAATGACCATGGCTGGAATAATGGAAAATGAAAATGCAAGAGAAGCAATATTGATGGCACTAATATTTTGCATGTGCTTGCCTACCATATTCACATTGAAGCCATAGCAAATAGTAGCTAGGATGATAAAAATGCTAAAGGAAATATTTTCAAAATGTAATGTTTTCCCTGCTACCACTGAAATACATAACCCTACCAATCCCAATATTATGCCACCTATTTTTTTTGGGTCAATACTGATTTTAAAAACAACCATTCCTACTATAATGGTGAACAATGGCGTAAGTGAATTGAGTATACCAGCCAAAGCACTATCAATTTTTGTTTCAGCGATACAGAATAAGTAGGCGGGGATAAAACTGCCAATGATACCTGAAAAAACAACTAAGCCTAATTTATCTTTAGGGATTTGTTTCAGGGCTTGAAATGCGAAAGGCACTAGAACAATACCCGCAAACACCATCCTTAAGGAAGCCACCTGGTAGGGGCTTAATTGCACGGAACCGGCTTGCATTCCTATCTTCATTAACAAAAAGGAACTTCCCCAAATAATGGAAAGCAGTATAAAAATGCCCCAATTGATCAACTTTTTGTCCATGAAGTAGAATTTGGACAAAGATGCCAATATTTTGTTTAAAAGTGGATAAATAATCTATCAATTAACGCTAATTTAATGACGATTCCTTTTCTTTGTAGGTATGAGCCAGCATACTAATTATTCGATCAAAGTGGACCAATTCGAGGGACCATTTGACTTGTTGCTTTTTTTTATTGAGCGTGACGAAATGGATATCTATAATATCCAAATCACTAAAATTATCAATGACTTTTTGGACTTTATCCATCAAGAGGAAAAGTTGAATATTGAATTAAGTAGCGAGTTCATTTTATTCGTTTCTACCTTAATGCGTATTAAGGCAAAATTATTATTACCGAGGAAGGAGTTAGATGCTTCAGGAAATGAAATTGATCCAAGACAAGAATTGATTGACAAAATTCTTGAATACAAAAAATATAAGGAAGCTGCGGTGCAAATGGCCGATTTGGAATCCCTTAGGATGTTAATGATGAAGCGCGGGAATATCAAACAAGAAATGTCTATCGTTGGCGAGGAAGCGGCAGAAGGAACGGAGTTACAAACAGTGACATTATTTAAATTAATGAAGTCATTTGAAAAAGTAATGACTCGTTTGCAAGAGCGCCAAAATCGTCCAGTACATACTGTTGTTAGGTATAACTATACCATGGAAAGTAGTCGGGAGTATTTATTGAAAACAGTGCAGGAAGGAAAAACAGTGGCATTTGAAAAAGTATTTGATGTTTGTCAGGACCG
>Ga0209443_1002301_pt1 | contig 11311 bp, 10 predicted proteins | sample LauGreBMM110DCMD_2_FD_187571 | JGI IMG/M metagenome (GOLD analysis project Ga0209443, IMG submission 187571) | Freshwater lake microbial communities from Lake Michigan, USA - Su13.BD.MM110.DCMD (SPAdes) (version 2) | ecosystem: Environmental > Aquatic > Freshwater > Lake | place: Lake Michigan... | reverse complement strand
GTATCATTGCAAACATTGCTTCAAGACTTTGAGAATGTGCTGGGCCTTGTCCCCAACCTCTTCCAACAATTAGTCGAATAACAATTGGCACACTATGATTACCTCGACTAATATAATGTGTTTTAGCAGCATTATTTACTATTTGTTCCATTGCTAATAGAGCGAATTCAACTCTATGAAAACTTAATACTGGTCGCTTGCCCATTAATGCTGCTCCTATAGCTATGCCAGTTAATGCATTCTCAGATAATGGCATTTCAATTATTCTGCTTGCCGCAAAATGATTACTTAGCCCACTTAAAGTGCCATATACAGCACTCGGATCATCAACACCTTCTGCAAGATATATAACTGAATCATTTTTGATTCCAGCTTCTATTAGTCCTTCATTTATTGCTTGACCACAATTTATTATTCTAGGCTTTGTCATTAATTATTTATTTTCGTTATATATGTATTTTAAAATATCATTAGAAGTTGGCAGGCTTGAAATCTTAGCATAATTAAATGCGTCTTCAATTTTATTTAAAATTTCATCTTCAAGTTTTTTAATTTGATTTTTATTCATTAATTCTCTGTTCATAATTTTAGATAATATATTTTCTAAAGGGTCCTTAGATTTCCATTCCATAAACTCTTCTTCAGTTCTATAGCCAAGACTATTATCATAATTTGGACCACAGTGTTCTCTCCATCGATAAGTATCAAATACAATAAATACAGGGCCTTTTCCTGAACGAACATAACTTATAGCCTCTTTACTTATTGAGTATACTGACTCAACATCATTTCCGTCAGCTGTTAGGGTATAAATATTATGAGACTTGCCTAAATCTGAAATTGGTCTATCAGGTTGTCTTGATGATAGAGGGGTATAAACTGAATATAAATTGTTTTCACACACAAATAAAACTGGTAATTTATTTAATTGAGCAAAATTTACACTTTCATGGAATACTCCTTCTTCCAAAGATCCGTCACCTGTAAAAGCAACACTAATCACATTTGAATCATCAATTTTTGACGACAATGCTGATCCTACAGCTAAAGGGATGTTACTACCAACTATTGGAATACTTGCTATCATACCACATTCGTCATCATTAAGATGCATTGAACCACCCCTACCTCCACAACATCCAGTTTCTTTACCATAAATTTCAGCTAGCATTCTATTTAAGTCACCTCCTTTTGCTAAATAATGAGCATGGCATCTGTGCGTACTAAATATTTTATCTTCTAGTTCAAGTGCATGACATAATCCAACTGCAGAGGCTTCTTGACCTATTGACAAATGAACTGGGCACCTCATTTCATTTTCTTTATATTTTTCTGCAATTGCTTCTTCTACACGACGTATGTATAAAATTTTTTTATATAGCTCAATAAGTAAATTATTAGATTTCTCTGTTGTCATTATTATAAATTTTTTATTAAATATTATTTCCTTCTGAATCAAAAATTGTCCAATACCAGTCTCCAGTATAACCTGCTTCGTAAAACAGCTTAACCCAGCCATCAGGATAATCATAAAATTCTGCTGTTAGTACCCAGCTTTCAAAAATTTTTTTTTGAATTTCTGTATGATAAGAATCAACTTGTATAAATCCTTTACCAGGAGATATTCTTTCAATTTCTTTAACTGCTTTAATACATTTTTCTTTTGATAAATTATGTATTGAATTAATTGCAACAACTGCATTAAAAGAATTATCTGGGAATGGCAAAGAATCTGCACTGCCAATTTGAAGCCTGCCTATAACTTCTGGCTCACAATTTAATATTGCATATTCAGAAACATCTATGCCATAAGCATCTATCCCTAATTCTAAAAGATCTTTAACTAAAAAGCCTTTAGCACAGCCTACATCTAAAAGCTTGTCTCCTTTTTTTAAATTAAAGTGACTAATTATGTCTTTAGCAACTGTCTTCCATCGTCCATCATATTTATACCCACCATATCCATATTCTCTAGGTCCATCAAAATACATTTGTCCAAATTTCTTTGAAATTTCAATGTATAAATCTTTGTCTTTCCGAGCATTTAGACTCCTTTTACCTTTAGGTAAAGAATTAAGTAAGTTTATTTCGGCCAAAATTAAAATTTAAAAGTAAAATGATTTAATTTTTTTGATCATAAAATCAATTTGATCATCAGTTACAAACTGATGAGTAGGAAGTGTAATCAATTTGTCAGCCTGCAATTCTGCAACAGGAAATGACCCCTTTTTATAACCTAAAGTAATTGCAGCTTCTTGAAGATGCAATGGAATAGGATAATGTATTTTCGCTTCTATCTCGTTATCTATAAGAAACTTAAGTAGCTCATCCCTTCTTTCAAATAATGGCATATAAAGAGCATAGGTTTCAAGATATCCCTCTGGTCTTTTAGGTATTGATATATATTTGCTTAATGTTCTTAATTCTGTATCCATTCGGTCAGCATTATATTTTCTTTTAGCTATAACTTGATCTAGTTCATCCAGACCATGACTTGCCACAACTGCCTGTAATGGTTGTAAGCGCATGTTAATCCCCCAGAATTCAATATGATTTCTATCTACCATTCCGTGATTTCTATATTTACGCATCCATTCTGCAATACTATCATCATTAGTTACAACCATACCCCCATCACCCATAACATTTAATGACTTTAGTGGGTGCATACTATAGGCATTTACTTTTCCAAATGTTCCCGGACTTCTCCCATGAATCGAGGCCCCAATTCCCATACAAGCATCTTCAACAATCTCTATGTTGTTCTTTTTTGCAATTTTCACAATAGCATCCATATCAGGTGATGCGCCTCCCCAATGAACTGGTACAATAACTTTTGTCTTTTCTGTAATCGCAGCCTCTATTTTAGAAATTGCAATCTGATAACGGTCATCAGCATCTACAAAGACTGGCGTAGCACCACAAGCAACAATAGCTCCTACAGTTGCATAAAAGGTATTACAAACTGTAATTGCTTCATCTCCAGGGCCAAGACCCAGTGCCTTGAAAGATAAAATCAAAGCATCAGTTCCATTATTTGTTGCAATACAATGTTTCATGCCTACATAAGAGGCAAATTTTTTTTCAAATGATTCCATTACTGGGCCAAGTGTAAATTCAGTAGTGTTTATCAATTTTTTCCAATCTTCAAAGATCTTATCATTATCTTGAAATTGCATTGGTAAATAATTATAAGGAACTCTCATTTATTTATTTTAAGATTTATAAAATTTAGCTATTGTATCCACAACAAAATCTTGCTGCTCAATTGTCATACCCGGATACAATGGCAAACTAAGTATTCTTTTACTTAGTTGTAATGTTTGAGGGAAATCGCTTGGCTTTAAATTTAATGAGGCCGCTGCGGGCTGCATGTGAATGGGAGTTGCATAATGAACTAATGCTTCAACTTCTATATCCCTTAGAAATTTTAATAATTCATCCCTTCTTTCAGCTAAAATTACATAAGTTTGAAAAACATGATATTCACCAATTCCTTCCTCCGGAACTACAACAAAAGGCTTCAAAAGTTCATTATATCTAAATGCTAAACTTCTTCTTTCCTCCGTCCACCTATCTAATTCAAGTAATTGTACAAGAAGTAATGCTGCTTGAAGTTCATCTAGTCTACAATTAAAACTCCAAAAATCGCATTGGTCCCTATTAACAAGTCCATGATTTTTACTTACGTTAAGTAGTTTGAGTAAATTTTCATTTTTAATAGTCAAAATACCTGCATCCCCAAAAGCATGCAAATTTTTTAATGGATGTAAACTAAAACTAGCAGCATCCCCCCAGGCACCCACTCGAATATTATCAATTTTAGCTCCTACTGATTGCGCAGCGTCTTCTAAAACAAAAAGGTTGTGTTTCTTTGCGATTTCATTTATTTCTTTCATTTTAGCTGGTCTGCCTGCTAAATGAACAGGAATGATAGCTTTTGTATTAGGAGTTATTGCGTCCTCTATTTTAGTAACATCGATATTTAGATCTTCATTAACATCCACAAAGACTGGTTTAGCTCCTGCTAAAGCAATTGTTGATGCTGAAGCAATAAAAGAATTTGGTGCAGTTATAACCTCATCGCCAATTCCAACTCCAATGGCCCTTAGAGTTAAATGCAATGAACATGTACCATTTGAAATACCTGTTGCGAAAGGTGCGCCACAATATTTCGCAAAATCTAATTCAAAATTTTTAACATTTTCACCCATAATATAGTGTCCACTGTCTAGAACAGATTCAAAGGCGTTAACTAATTTAGAACGGATAGGTTTATTCTTTAATCCAAAAGCAGTATAAGGTACTTTCATTATATTAATAAATTTTAGGTTGGTTTGATTGTAATGCTAAAATTGCTAATTCCCATATATGTATTAAATATGTTGGCATTTTTAAATCTTTTGCCTTTTCAATTGTGTAAAAATCAAGCGAAACTCCTTCATAACATGTATAGTTTTTTTTAAAATCATATTGATCATAATAAATATGTAGGTTTTTAATGTTAGTTGAAATAAATTTATCTTTTATAGATAATAAAAACCTTAGATTTTCACACTGATAACCAGTTTCTTCTAAAAATTCTCTTTTAGCGCATTCAATTAAATTTTCTTCATTATCTCTATGGCCTCCTGGAAAAACCAATAATCCTGAAGCGGAAAGCCCTTCTTTATTATCTCTTAATTGTAATAATGCTTCATTTTTTTTATTGAGCAAAACTACTGCACAAATTATTATATCAATACTCACCTTTAATTTGATTAATTATATCATTAAGGTTCTTATACTCAAAATTCGGGAATACATTTTTAAAATTTGAAATATTGAACTCTCTATAACCATTGTGCGGGATTGGTCCAGTTCTTAATATCTTTTTTATCTTAGATTTTGATTTTAAATTATCAATAGCTACTTCGGCAATACTTAAAAAAGAGTTTAATTTCCCTGTTGCAATATTTAAAATACCAGTAGCTTGATGTAAAATAATCATTAAAAATATATTTGCAACATCATCAATAAAAACATGGTCTCTTAGTTCTTCGCCATTTCCAAAAATTTCGATATCTAAATTTTTTTTGGCTAATCTGATAAATTTATTGGGACCATAACCATTATGTGGATCACGTGGTCCATAAATTAAACTTGGTCGTATGATACATAAAGGTCCTTCAAAAACATTTTTTACCATTACTTCTCTAGTTAAATGCATAATTCCATGCAGAGAACTTGGGATTGTTAAAGAAGATTCGCTTAAAGGTGAAGTACTGTCTGCATAAACGGCATCTGAACTTACATAAATAAAATGTTTAACTTTAATAATTTTTATAACTTCACAAATAGTTTTACCTATTTGTAAATTAAAAATTAACATCCCTTCATCCTTTACAGGTGCTTTTGCAGCTATAAAAATTACAACATCTGTTGTTTTCAAATTTTTAACTAAAATACTAGCAGAGTCATCCTTTGCCAAATCAAGGTCTTCCCTTTTATATGCTATAAAGTTTATTTTTGATTTGACTAATAAGTCCTCTAAAGCATTTGATATAAAACCTCCAGAACCAAGAATTACAACTCTCTCTGGTAAAATTATTTTTTGTTTAATAGACAGCATTGGTTTGTATTTTTTTGCCTAAAGTATTATAAGTAAAACCTGAATTTATTAAAGCTAGCTCGTCTAAAATTTTGTATGGGTCAATAATAATATGGCCATTCATTCTATTTGTAATTTCATTAACTGGTAAGGATTTAAACTCATCCCATGGTGTCATTATTATTAAAATATCAGCACCATTTAAAGTATCTTCCATTTTAGATACTCTAGTTATATTTTTAAGATTTAAATCTTGAGGTGCTGCTGGGTCATATACTTTAACTGTATAATCTGATAATTTTTCCAGTAATTCAATGGAAGCGGAATTTTTGATAGAATGAGTATTTTCTTTATAGGTTAATCCTAAAATTGCAAAAGTTGGTTTAATTTTATTTTGCTTAATTAGCATTACATCATTTAATAAACTCCAAACCCAATTTTTTCTATGCTTAGAATTATTAATCCAAGAACTAACTGTACTAGCATCAGTTTGGTGTTTTTTTGAAAAATCAATTACAGTTCTTAGATCTCTTTCAAGATTACCTCCTGCAATTCCAAGCCCTGGATTTAAATAAGCAAAAGGCCCAATCCTTTTATCTAGCTTTAAAGCAGGTATTATTTCAAACCAATTTGCACCGATTTTTTCGCACAATTCAGCTAGCATATTCGAAGTTGTAACCGAAGACACTAAAAACATATTTATTGAAATCTTAGCTAATTCAGCACTTTCAAAGCTCATTTGTAATATAGGGCATGAAAAAGATTCTAAATAATTTAGATATTTTATTGGTAAATCTTTAGTTTTATCAGAACTTCCAATGATAAATCTTTCAGGATTCAATGCTCTATCCATAGCACGGCCAAAAATAAGTGTTTCAACTTGGTAATAAATTTGACTAATTGGCCAATTAATAGTTCTAGTAAAGCCAGGTGGTACTTGACATAGTATTACTAAGATAGTATTCGAATTAATATTTTTAATTACACTAGTAATTAAAGCATTTACTGAAGTCAAATCACTTAAGCCAAAATTATCTGTAGGAACATCAGTAGATATATAAATTATATCACACTCTTTTAATAAGGTTGGCTCACTATAAAAATTTATTTTATTACAATTTTTTTGATAAAATTCTAATAATTGTGGTTCTTTAATATTTATTATGCCGCTTCTAAGATTTTGAATCAATGTATCATCTTCATGAAAACCAATAATGTCAAATCCTCTTTCTGCACTAGCTACTAAAGAATTCAAACCCAAATGAGTTAAGCCAGCAAAACCTATTATAGCTTTTTTCATTTAATAATATTTAACCCCATTAATCTCAGGTTTTTTTGTAACCATATATCAGTTGATAAATCAGTAGGGGTTCCCTTGTTAATTAGTTCCTTGAAATATTTGTATTCTGCTTCCCATGTAGGATCAGATTTAACTAACGTTTCTATATGTTCATTAGGCCTGCCAGATGGAAGTATTCTTGTGCGATGTGTAAAAATTGAAGGCCCCCATTTACAAAGTGATTCAATATGTGCAGTACCTTTTTCCGCTAATATATCACAAGTAAAATGATTTTTCCACATACATAAAGTCATTTCCAAATTGATTCTAGGAAAACTTTTTTCAGATTGCACAACAACATGATCTGGTGCCTGGTTTTCAAAACGGTTATAAGATGCCAAACTAAATGAATCAAGATTATTGCCAAACCAGAAGCGGCAAGTATCTAATAAATGGGAACCTAGGTCGGGCAAAACCCCATCTCCCTGGTCCCGCCAGTTACTTTCGCGAACTAACCTTGCAGTTCCATTGCCATAAAACATACGGCAGGAATAAATTTTGCCTAGTTCGCCTGAGGCAATAAGATCACGCATTTTGATAAAATGTGGCTCAAATCGATGGTTATAGGCTGTATAGCATAAAACCTTATTCTTTAAGGCCAGTTGTTCTAGCTCAATAATATGCTGATCATCTATCGCCCATAAAGGCTTTTCTACAAGAACATGTTTTTTATTCTCTAAACAATATTTAACTATTTCATATTTAGGTTCATCTGGTATACATGCCAAAACCGCATCATATTCATTTAAAGGTACTTCCTCTATTGTTTTATAGTTAGCATTAATATTCAAGGGGTCAACAGATGCAATAAAATCACTACCTGAAAAATGTTTTCTTTTATTTCCTTGCACCCCTAACCCTACTACAATTACTCTCATATTTTTATATTACCCTATCTGAATTATATCCTGCATATTTTTCAACAGCATCAATTTTAGCAAGTACATTTTCGGTTTTAATTGGCACATTCCCATCTATTTCACATTCACATGCAGCAGCCATTGAACCAAGTATGCTTGCAATTACTAATGATTTTGTGGACATCATTGCTAAAGTTGAATAGGCTAATAAAGCATCGCCTGAGCCAACAGCATCAACAACATTGTTCGCAAATGAATCTACTGAGAAGTATTCACTTTTTGACTCTATATCACTATTAAAACAAAAAATTCCTCTTTCTCCTAGCTTTAAAATTAAATTTTTATAACTACAAGAATCTTTTAGTAAACTTGCAAGCCTTCCAACAGTTGAATCTTGATCACCCAAAGCAAATCTAGCCTCTCTTTCATTTGGAGTGATTAAATCAAAGTCTTTAAATTCAGTGATATTTCCCCACCTACTTGCCACTTGGCTATCAGCTACCTTGAATGCATTCTTATTAATAGACTTTGTAAGAATTGGCACACTCATTCTATTAAACATACCATGCCTAAAATCACTAAATACAACCGAATCGGCTTTTGAATTTGAAATTTCCTGAACCAACTTGTCAATAATATCATTAGAAATAGGACGGTTATCTAATGTATCAATTTTTAACAACCTATACCCACCAGAGATTATTGCATTCTTTTGAATAGTTGGTCTAGTTGGATCTATAATTGCTTTTACATCAACACCTGATTCTTTCAAGCCCTGAATTACGAAATCTTTTAATCGATCCTCTCCTAATACTGTTGAAAAAGTAACTTTTGCGCCTGCGGCTTTTAAATGTTGAGAGACAATGCCAGCACCGCCAATATAATCTTCATGACCTTGATATAAAACGCTAAAAGTTGGTGTTTTTGTTTGACCACCAATAAAATTTGTTCTTGTATATGTATCAACTATAGTATCTCCAACAACATGTACATGAAAATTTGAAAAATTTGAAAGAGTTTCTCGTAGAATATTGAAAGTAATATTATTGTATTCCATTAAATGCAATAATTTTTCTATTTGCACTTTTGGTAAAGCTAAATTTAAAAAATTAGAAGATGAATACACTACATCACCTGGAGTAAATATCATTTTACCACCATATTCTTCTACTATATTAGCTTCCTCTTGAGTTGCTGGTGGTAGACCACTTGAAGTATATTCAAATCCTTTTGCAAAATAATCTGGTCGGATTATTTCAAGTATATTAATTGGAGTTGCTTCTTCGTCTATTATAACATAATCTACCATTTCAAAAGCTGCTAAATTTAAAGCACGCAAGCCCTCAGGTATATGTGGTCGATAAATACCTTTTTTAATATGCTTATCTGCTGTAATGGTAATAACTAATTTATCTGCCTTTGTTTTAGCATACGCTAAATGTCGAACATGGCCAGGGTGAACAACGTCAAATACTCCATGACAAATTATAACTTTTTCCTGCCTTGGAAAACTACCTATAATTTTTAATAGCTCTTCCTTAGTTTTTATTTTATACTTATATTTTTCAAAAAATTCTGTACTCATATTAAATATTTTCTTTGTTCATAAATTGAAACCATGTTTTGGTAGCATTTTTAATTGATTCTGTATCCCATAGTGGGGCATCTTTCCAATTATCAATTTCTGCTACCATTTTAGAAACCCCTTCTTGAAAAGATATACTTGGTTTCCAATCAAGTTCTGTTGTAATTTTACTTATATCCGCCCATGTACAATCTGGTTCTCCAGGTCTTTTGGGTAAATAAATAATTTCGCCTTTTAATAGTTCTACAAGTTTATTTATAGATTGAGGATTACCTGCTCCAAGATTATAAATTTCGCCAGATTTTTCAGTTTTAGCTGCAGCATAAAAGGCTTTTACTACATCAGTAACATATATAAAATCTCTACTTTGAGTGCCGTTGCCAACTACAGTAAAAGGTTTATATGAAAGCTTTTGTTTAAAGAAAACACCAAATACCGCACCATATACGCCTGTAGTTCTAACACGAGTGCCATATGCATTAAAAATTCTAATTGCATTCACTGGTAAACCATAAACTCTATTCCAATGAAATGCAGCTTGCTCTCCTTGATATTTGCTTAAAGCATATGGATATAATGGTTCAATTGGATGATTTTCCTTTGTTGGAGTCTCCGCTAATCCATAACATGAAGATGAAGCTGCATATACAAATTTATTTACTCCTGCAGTTCTTGATGCTTCTAATACTCTAACTGTTCCTTGAACATTAGTTTGCATATATTCAATTGGTTTCTCAATAGATGGAACTATGTCACCAATTCCTGCAAAATGAAAAACATATTTTGCATCTTTAAATGCTAAATTATTTGGTTCTAGTTTACATATATCCTCTTTAATTAAATGCAAATCTGAATTATGCAAATGATGAGCTAAATTTTTTTCATGCCCCCCAGATAAATTATCAATAACCCTTACTTCATAGTCTTCGGCTAATAATAAGTCAACCATATGGCTACCAATAAAACCTGCACCACCTGTTACAATTGCGATTGGTTTTTTACTCATATTGCTTGCAATCTTTTTAATCTTCGAACATTAAAAAATTGATCATTTTCAAAACTATTTGGAAGTTTACCGTCTTTAAAAGCATTACACAACTCACGAACTGAATATTCAATTGAATACTTTGGCTCAAAACCTAAAATACGTTTTATTTTATCAGAATTTATATGATAAGATCTATTATCATCGCTTGAAGTTGTAGTAATTGGAATATTTCCCTTTTCAGGAAATTCTTCTTCCACAACACGCTTAACCAATAGTGCTATATCCTTAATTGACATATTTTGAAAACCTACATTAAATATTTCATTTTGTATTTTCTCGTCATCTGCTTCTAATAACAATTGAACCGTATCACAATAATCTTGAACATGCAAATTTGGCCTTAATTGATCGCCTCCAAATACAGTTATAGCATTTTTATTCACAGCATGATTTGTCAAAATATTAACTGACAAATCAAGACGTTGTCTAGGCGCATAACCACAAACCGTTGCTGGTCTAAAAGTAACACCTATGAAATCATTATTGGTATGTTTACTTAGTATTGGCTCACACATGCCTTTATACTTATTGTACAAAGTCAAAGGGACTAATGGATGATCTTCTGTAACATTAGGTTTATCAGAAACCCCATATACAGAACTCGAAGATGCATAAATAAATCTTTTTATGCCCGCTTCTTTCGCAGTTAAAACCATTGGTTCAAATGCATCAAGATTAACACTAGTTGAAAGATGCTCATCAAGTTCAAAGCTTGCATCGTTTGAAATACAAGCTAAACTTACAAAAGCATCATGACCCTTACAAGAAATTCCAATTTTTTTTGCATCTCTGATATCACCTTCTATAATTGTAAGATTTGGATTTTCTTTTGGTAAAAAATCGTTTCCAAAATACATTACATCATAAACTGTAACCTTATAACCGCTAT
>Ga0209443_1002296_pt1 | contig 11322 bp, 9 predicted proteins | sample LauGreBMM110DCMD_2_FD_187571 | JGI IMG/M metagenome (GOLD analysis project Ga0209443, IMG submission 187571) | Freshwater lake microbial communities from Lake Michigan, USA - Su13.BD.MM110.DCMD (SPAdes) (version 2) | ecosystem: Environmental > Aquatic > Freshwater > Lake | place: Lake Michigan... | reverse complement strand
GGCGTGGCGGGAGAAGCAGAACGGCGAAGGGATATCGCTGGCCCTAGCGCCGAAAATCGATCCCTCTGGCGAATTGAAGTCGGGCCTGAAGTTTACAACTCTAGAAGAGTACAAGACTAGCCTTGTTATCGAGAAGGACAAGTTCAACCGGGCGTTTACGGAAAAACTGCTGACCTATGCCCTGTGCCGTCCGGTCGGGTACGTCGACCGGGCGACGGTAGACGAACTGACCACTGCCCTTGCAAGAGACAATGATCGTATCCAATCCCTGATCCGAGCGATTGTCGTCTCGGACGTGTTCCGCACCAAATAATAACCCGAGGTTTCAAATGTCCGACCGAACTTCCCCTCTACTCTCTCGACGCACTGTCCTCCGCGGCGCAGGAGTTGCACTTGCGCTACCTTGGCTCGAATCGATGTCCGCGTTGGCCCATAGTCTAACTAACGCAGGGGGAATGAAGGAAAGCGAACGGCCCAAACGGGCGATATTCAGCATGTGGGGCCTTGGCGTCAATGGCCGCGACTTTACCCCGGCGGATGATGGGAAGACCTACACCGTCACCCCGATCCTGAAGCCGGTTGATCACCTAAGGGACGACTTCACACTCATCAGCGGCCTCAAACTCACCCACTCGGGTGGTCACGGCGGCGACCGTACATTCTTGACCGGAACGAACACCCACAATGCCGACTCCAAGCTCCGGGCTTCGTGCGATCAGGAACTTGCGGGGGTGGTCGGCAAGCAGACTCGGTTTCCGTCCCTTGTCCTAGGCATCAACCGCGGGACCGGGTTTGGGTCCGGCACGATCGACAAGACACTTTCTTGGACGCCCGGTGGCACCCCGATCCCGGCTGAGAACCGACCGCATGTCCTGTTTGAAAGGCTGTTTCGAGCGGAAACGGCGGATAACATTGTCGCCCGCCGGTCTGGGGCCGACCGCACTATGAGCGTGCTGGACGCCGTCCGGAACGAGGCGAAACGACTGAACGACCAACTCGGCAAGGACGACCGCCGGAAGCTCGACGAATACTTTTCGTCCGTCCGTGACGTGGAGACCCGGATCGCCTCGGATCTAGAGTGGCTGAATAAACCGAAGCCGAAGGTGGCCCCACTTAACTTTGGCAAGGACGTTCAGGCGCTCGACCCAGAAACCCGGGGCGGGAAAGCGTTCGACTACCGCCGTTATCAGCAACTCATGTACGATGTCATCACGCTCGCCCTGCAAACCGATAGCACTCGAATCATCAGCTATTACGCTCGCCGAGATCTCTCGGATGGAACCTACACATATGGGTTCATGGGGTGCCCTTACAATTACCACGAGATGACCCACCACGGCGAGGAAGCGGAAAAGCTAAAGTGGCTAACCCAGGTTGACACTTGGTACATGCAAGACTGGGCGTATTTTATCGAGAAACTTAAGGGTGTGAAGGAAGGCGACGGCACGTTGCTCGACAATACCTTGCTAGTCTGGGGTTCGTCTGGTGGTACCGTCAACGCCCACAACAACACCAACCTCCCGACTATGTTGGTTGGTGGGCATAAGATTGGCGTTAAACACCAAGGTCATGTTAGGCATAAAGATGTATTGCTTGGAAACCTCTGGCAGACGATGTTCGGTTTTCTCGGCGTCCCTGTCCCAAAGAACTTCCAGGGTGGAGAGGCCGATGGAATCATTAAGGCAATTGTGTGACAAAGATTAGCTAATATGTCTTCTTTACCCCTAGAGTTTCCTAGTTAATTAAGTTTAAATTAAGGTGCAATTATGCAAAAAACATTCGCTTTGGTATCTCTAATTTATAGTATGGCGATTAGTGCCGCCCCCGACATCACGCTCCCAATCCACCCTGATGAAGCAAAACTCGTAAAGGCGATCATCGCGATCGAGGGGCACGCGGTCGAAGTCGCCGAGGTTTCCGGGTGGGCGAAAAGCGGCGTCATCACCCGATTGAAAGAACTGGGCATTGACACTTCCAATCTGAAGTCATGGGGAGTTCGCGGTACTGAATCGAAAGGCCTTTCCTTCAGTTGCGTTTACGACTCGAATGGCCGTGTGCTTGCGCTTACCGGCAATGGCCCCTGGTTGCAGAACGATAGCCTTCGTGCCCTTAAAGGGATGCAGGAACTGCGCATCATTCGATTTGACCATAACGGCTTTCTGAGCAATCATCCGAAGGCGGCACTTTACAATGGCACGGGCTTCGATGCTCTGAAGGATTCCAAGCTAATGGAGATCAAATTGACCCTTGGCATCAACGATGCGGGTATGGAGCAGGCCGCCAAGATCAAGGGACTAAAATCCTTCACCGTGGTGCATTCCCAGGTGAGCGAAGCAGGTCTGAAGTTCTTTGAAATCCACCCGACGCTGGAATCTTTCACGGTGGCCGAGATGGGCAACGTTTCACAATCTGCTCTGGCATCCATCGCCAAGATGCCGAAGCTGACGCACATCGGCTTTCAGGAAGCATTCGTCACATACGACGGAGGATTCAAGCATCTGCTACCGATGAAGGGCCGGCTGAAAACCCTCGACTTGACGATGAGCGTGGTCAATGATGCCGACTTGAAACAAGTGCAGGCCGATCACCCCGATGCTAAGATAATCATTATTTCGCCGACTGAGATTGTGAAACGGCACATCTTTGTCGCGGGCCGGCTGGCGAAAGTTGCAACCGGCGAAGCGGCGGAAAAGCTTAAGAAAGCGATCGCGGAGCACCAGCCCGCGACGAAATAGCTCGGCCCCTACTATATCTGGAAATTCTGAATGAACATTACTACTGATCGCAGATCTTTCATACATGCGACCTCTGTCACAGTACTGACTGCCGCGGCCTACTCGCGTGTTCTCGGCGCCAACGAGCGGGTGGCGCTTGGCCTGATCGGCTATGGTCTGATCGGTAAGACGCACACTGCAACTTTCTCCAAGATCCCCGCCTGCCAGATCGTGGGGGTTGCAGACTGTCATCGCAAACGAGCTGATCAAGGAGTTACGGCTGTTGGCGATGGAGCCACGGCCTATCAGGACTTCCGCAAGCTTCTGGACTGCAAGGGTGTACAGGCAGTGATTGTTGCCACCCCGGACCACTGGCATGCCTTGATGGGTATGATGGCGTGTGCTGCGGGGAAGGATGTCTATGTCGAGAAGCCGTCAACTGTTTGGCGTCGGGGCGTGGTTTGGCAGGCGGCGGCATTTCGCCGGAACGCATGCGGTCGAAGACGCGCGTCCACTTGTCGAAAGTCGCCTTGTTCTCGATTTTCGCGTCCAACGTGTCCAGCGCCAGCCCGCCCTTTTGACTTTCCGTGTCGTGACACGAATAGCACTGCGCGCTGATGAAGCCGCGAAAATTCTTGTCGCCCACCGCCGGTGGCGGCGCGCTGAGAGACGTTTTCACCATGACCGTCAAAAGCAGCGACAAAGCGCCGGCTAGCAACAAGGCCGGCGAGGCGTAACGATTACTCAAGTTCATTTCAAACCTCCGGTTGGTTGACTTCTTTTCTGTGGGTCCACACTCCAGAACGCAGCGGCGGCCTGCTGCTGGAGCCACCAAGTTTCCGCACGCGGCGCCGCGGTCAGGAACTTCAGTTTCGGCATCTTCCGGAGGAACTCGATGTCGCCGTAATTCGCGGGCAGCACAACGCCTTCCAGTTCCTTGCACTCCTCCAGCGGCTTCAAATACTGATAGGAATTTGCTTTCTGGACGCTCCGCGGTTCAGGGAGAATTGCTTTTGCGTCGGGTTCATTGGCCCTGATTTTGCACCTTCAAGGAACCTTGGCAATCATCATTTGGCGGATGTTGCAAGCTCGCGTGGGTTTTGCCGTGCGACCGCTGCCCGCAGGAAGCAAACGGTCGGAAAGAGGTCGGTTCTTGATAATGCTTACTCCGCCGCCCGCTTCCCTCAACTCTCAACCTCGCACCTCCGCTTTCCCTCTCCAACTCTTTCAGCTGACGCGCCTGGTTCACTTCCATCTCCCCAAACTGCCGCTTCCACCGGTGAAACGTCACCTCCGAGATGTTCGCCTCCCGGCAAATCACCTGGATCGTCCGCTCACCCCGGTCGGCTTCCCCCAGAATCCGAATCTTGTCTTCCGTCGTATACCGCTTGCCTTCCATGTCTGGTGCCTTTCTTTGTTGGCCCCAGACTAACACTTCACACGGCCCGAATAAACGAGGTCACGTCAGGTCCTTAGGCGGCACTACGCGCTCTCGACATTCGGAAACGGCGGCGTAGCCTTTCTCCATGAGCCAGACACTTCAATACCTCACTGACGACCGCGGCGAGCGCACTGCCGTCGTTCTTCCAATCAACGACTACGAGAAGCTCCTCGAAGATTTGGACGACTTGGCAGTGGTCGCCGAGCGACGCGACGAACCGGTGATTCCTCACGACCCATTCATTGCCGACCTGAAGCATGATGGAACGCTTTAAGATTCAATGGCGCAAGTCGCCCAAGCAAAGCACCCGCAAACAGTCAGAATCCCGGCGATGATTTGTGATCGAAACATGTTGGAGCTTTCTTTCTTTTTCATTGGAATTGGTTACTTGGCAACGCCCGCGTGCGGATACTTCGAGACCGTCTCCCAGGCGAGCTTTTGTAAGACGGCGTGTTGCTCGTCGGTCAATTCCTTCCAACGTGAGATTTTCAGCCCGACTGGCGAGGTGCGGTAGATCGCGGCGAAATGGCAATAGCCGCTGAGGGCCATGACATGCACCCCCGCGTGCGGCATAGCGTCGTTCCACAATTCTGATTGCTTCTTCACACCGGGGTACTTGCCGTCCAGAACCATTTCCCGCAGCTTCACCGTGGCATCGCCGATGGGCACCAGGAAGACCACTCGCTTGCCGAACTTCTCGTTTAGTTTGTCGACAGTGGCCTCGACACCTTTGCGCGTCTTGTCGAGAGCTGCCTGCAAATCCGCGAGTTTGGAGTCGTCGTAGTCGGCCGTGGTCTTGATCTCCTTGGCTCGTCCATCGCCCACCAGCCAGGCAGCGTGATAATACGCCCGGAAGTTCGGATTCCCCTTCAGCCCGATTTCGACGATCTTCTCTGCGCTGTGTTGGCCCCCCCACGGAACTTCCATCCACCAATGAACGCCATGTGCGTACACATCGACCTGACCTGCCTCAATGGGGCTAAAGTCGTTCGGCTTCGGAAAACGAACCTCCTGATGCGCCTCGATGCCGGCAGCCTTGACCTGATCGGCAACGCCCCCCGGCACGAAGTTGAACCAACTGTTGCCGTTGAACATCACCCGCAGGCCTTTCGGGGGCGATGGAGCCTTGACCTCCGGCGATGGCTTCGGCTCCTCCGCCAGGGCACCAGTTGCCCAAGCAAAGACCCCGCAAACACTCAGAACCCCGGCGATAACTTGTGATCGAAACATGTTTACCTTCGCTTTCTTTGAAAAGGCTTACTTGGCCTTGGTTACACCCGCATGCGGATACTTCGACACCGTCTCCCAGGCGATGTTCTGCAGGATTGCCCGTTGCTCTTCGGGGACTCCATCCTTGATTTGCAATCCAACCGGCGAGGTGCGATAGATGGCGGCATAGTTGCAGTACGCGGCCAGTTCCGCGGCAATCGGGCCGGCGTGCGGCATCGCGTCGGAGAAAATGGCGGATTGTTTGGTGACGCCGGGAAACTTGCCTTCCACGATCATCGCTCGAAGTTTCGTCGTGGCATCGCCGAGCGGCACCAGGAAGACAACCTGCCGACCATGCTTCTTGTTGAGCTCGTCGGCAATCGCTTCGACCTTGGCACGCTCCCGATCGATCACTGCCTGCACGTCCGCGATTTTCGAATTGTCGTAATCGTCTTTCGACTGAAAGGACTTGCCCAGTCCATCGTGGACCATCCACGCCATCTGCACGTAAAGCCGAAAGTTGGGATTGGCTTTCAGTCCGTTCTCAAGCACGTTCTGCTTTAAGAATTCAGTGAGCTGACCACTGCTCCAACCGGGACGACCCCAGCTGATCACGTCGATCTCGCCCTTCACGAGAAGCTCAGCAATCTCGTCAGGCTTCCCGCTCCACCGAGCCGACTGATCCTTGATATCGGCCGCCTTGCCGAGGCGTCCCATATAGTCCGGCATGAAGCGATGCCAACTATCGCCACTGTTTAGGATGCGCAGCCCTTTTGGCGGCACGGGAGCCTTGGCCTCCGGCGAGGGCTTCGGCTCCTCGGCCATGGTGCCCGTGGCCAATATTCCCACCAACAGCACCGTAACTAAAGTTTTCTGATGCATACTTCTCTCCCATGGACAAAATTGAAAAGTGCTGGAATGCGACTCTTCCCTGCCAGTTGCTCTCGTTCGCCGGCGCCGGCCATGGTCATTTCACAGACGCGGCGCGGATTACCACACGCTGCACATGGAAAACGGCCGGAGTTGGCAGCGGCACATCGGCGGCAGCATTCATCGCACCGGCACCCCCTAGCCCGCGCCAGACGCCGGTGCGCAGCGACATCCGATACAGGGCCGCGAAGTGCATATAAGCGCCCAGTCGCATACCAAGAAGGCCCTGGTGCGGCATGTGGTCACCTCCCAGCACCGAACCCGATACTTTCGTCACTCCGGGGAACTTCCCGGCTGCGATCATCTTCCTCACCTCCAGCATCCCGTCCCCGAGCGGCACCAGGAAGACGACTCGCTTGCCCGCCTTGGCGTTGACCTCGTCCACATAGGCCTCCTGCTGTTTGCGGTACTTTTCCATCTTGACCTGCATTTCCGCGAGGTCCGTTTGTTCATACTCCTCGGGTAACTTCACTCCCTGCCGCCCATCATGCACCAGCCACGGCATCTGCGTGAGGACCCGGAAGTTGGCATTGTGCTTAGGGCCTAGTTCCACGAGCGTCGGCAGAAAATTGGGGAACTCCGCTCCCAAACTGTTTTGCCAAACGTAGGCGTCGATTTCGCCCTTTTCGAGCAGCGGCGTCAGGTCCTCAATGCGGCTGCTGTTGAGACCATGCTTGTTGAGTTTGATATGGCCGGTGATGCCAGCCGCCTGACACAGCGGCGTGGAGTTTTCGGTGGACCAACTGTGCCCGCCGCTCATCACTCGCAGGCCTGCGGGTACATTCTTGGCTTCCTTGGGCTTCACGATCGTCATGTAGATGACACGTTGGCGGCCGAGGCCGGCCTCTTTGGGAAAGTTGGGATCCGCTGCCTCCTCGCTATTGGCTCCGAGCTTGGCCTTGGCATTTTTCGCGAAAGCCTTCTCGTAAAGATTCAGACGCCGCTCGGTGCCCAGATAACCGACCAGGACCGCCTCGCCCGTATCTTTCCAATCGGCGAGCCAGGCCGGCTTCTTTGCGATGGCGGCGTCGTGCCCGACATAGACGGTGGCGTCGGCGCTGAGGGTGAATTCCAGAAGCGTTTCACCCCTGAAGTTCACCGAATGATTGTCCGGCACGATCCAGTCGCAGCCCCTCACCAGGCTCGGAACTTTGCCCACCGCGGTCGCGTGGTACCAATGGGTCGTGCAGTAGGTGTCTCCCTCCTTGAGATTGCCGGCGATCTTCCATGCTTTGACTGCGGGATTGTCGGAAGCGACGACCGTGTTGTGTTTCGGATCGTGGACGACCAGATCGGTGATGAGCCCAGAAGGGAGTTTCACCTTCTGCTCGGGCAACTCATACGGCATGGCCCGACTCGACTCTTTCCAGGCTTCGGCGCTGGCCTTGTCGGGCATCCAGTTCGCCTTGGCCTTGTTGCCATCGTACTTGGAGTGCTCTGCGACCGTCAGCGACTGGAGATTGCCCAACAAACCCGCATCGGCGGGGATCGTCTTGAGTTTGGGAGCACCCTTCGTCAGATCAATGTCCCTGGGCAGTCTTTGAGCGAGAACGGATTCCAGCCAGGGAATCGCGACTTTCGGCGTGATGAGATTGCCATGCCCAGCTTTGGGGAGACAGAAGTAGGTCCACGGTGCGTTTCGCCGACGGCCAAACTCCAGAAATCCATACGCCACCACGGAACCCAGAACGCTATCGTGCTCACCGATTTGCATGAAAATCGGAACGTCCAGTGCTCCTGTGACGTCCTGAGGGATCAATTTTTCATCTTGTTTTTCTCCTTCCTTGGGAAGTGGTCGGCGGTTGAAATTGAAGTCATCGTTGCCTTTGGCGAAGGGGGCCACCGGCTGTGCTCCCAGCACGGCCAGAACCCGGTCCGGGTGCTTGTTCGCGAGCATGATGCTGTGATAGCCGGTCGAGGAAAGCCCCGTCAGGATCACCGGAGCGTTGGCGAGTTCCGGGCGCCCAAGTTCGGCGCTGATCTCCGGCAGAAGATTGACGTCGAGGGTCCCGTCACACCAAGCGATACCGTTGCGTTCCAGGAAGTCTTGCCAGGGGTTCGGCTTTAGGCCTTTGACGACGCCATCTTCAAACAGTCCGGGCCATTCCTGAAGAATAATGCCACGAAGCGGCTTCTTCTCCGGCGCCCAGGCGTAATTCCACTTCTTGGATTTTGAGGGAACGGGCTTAGCCTGCGGCGGATCCTGGGCCATGGTGCCCGTGGCCCAGGCGAGAAACCCGCAAAGACTCAGAATCCCAGCGATGACTTGTGATCGAAACATGTTTACCTTCGCTTTCTTTGAAAGGGGGTTACTTGGCCTTGGTTACGCCCGTATACGGATACTTCGACACTGTCTCCCAGGCGATGTTCTGGAGGATTGCCCGTTGCTCGTCGGTGATGCCTTCCATCGACTGAATGCCCGGCCCTTTTCCGCCGCCGCCGTACGTGACCTTCGAGAAGTCCGGCTTCAAACCCACCGGCGACACGCCGTACATCGTGGCGACGTTGCAATACGCCGTGAGCGCCAACACATGCCGGTTCGAGTGCATGTTGAACTCGGTCCATAGGTCAGCCGGGTCGGTGAGGCCGGGGAATTTTCCGTCAGCAACCATCTCCACCAGCTTCATCGTGGCCACGCCGACCGGCGAAATGAAAACAACCTGCCGACCGTGTTTCTCGTTGATCTGATCGACCAGCTTCTCCAACTCTTTCAGCGGTTCCGCCGCGGCACGTTTCTTCATGGCGGCGACGTCGAGCGTTTTCTTGCCGTCCTTCGGCGTCGGACCCACGGGCCACACGTACGTCTGCCAAACGATGCGAAACTTCGGGTTGTTTTTGACGCCGAGCGCGGCTAGGCCCGCTGGAGTGGAGTCCAGGCCAACGTGATTGTTCCACGTCTCCGCGTGAGGGTAGCAGTGCAATGTTCCAATCAGCAGTGTGTCGATCTCTCCCCGCTCGAGGCGCTCGAGGCGACCGGGCTGAATGCGATCCATGCCCTTGATGTCGTGCCAGGTTCCGATGTAAGGAGCATCGACGGACCTATGTCCTTCGATATTTGCGGCCTTGACGACGGCATCGGTCACAGCGCCGTTCACGAGCAGCATGTAGGCCACGCGCCCGCCGGCGGGGATGTTCTGGGTAGCTCCCGATTCTTTGAGGATCTCGGCTGGCGATTTTTCCAAGACCACGCGGAAGCCGAGGTAGCAGCCTCGGTAGGCCGATTGATCGCGTCCGACGCGGGCGGCGGATCGCAGACGCTTTGAGTCGCTCGACCAACCGCCGCCGCGTTGGACCTTGGCCTTGCCTTCCGCAGGCCCGGTCGGATCGATCTGCTTTTCTTTGGGATAGCTGTTCGGCACGTACCAGTCTTCGCACCATTCCCAGACGTTGCCGTGCATGTCGTACAGGCCGAACGGGTTTGCTTTGAACTGGCCCACCGAGGCCGTGAAGATGTGGCCGTCCTTCCCCTTGATACCGATGGACCAGCCGGGGAACTTGGCTCGCGCCGTGGCGTCGGCCCCGTTGCCGTTTTCCGCGAGTCCCTCGGGGTCGTCGCCATACGCATAGGCGGTCTGCGTGCCGGCGCGACAGGCATATTCCCGTTCCGCCTCGGTGGGCAGGCGGTAGGTCTTCTTCTCTTTCTGGCTCAGCCAAGCACAAAACGCTTTGGCATCCTGCCACGACACATCGACCACCGGATGTTCGTCGGTCTGCTCGAACCCGGGGCTCTTCCAGGTGAACCGGGCGTGCATCTCTTCGATCTTGCCCGCCTCGTTGGCGCCGTAGGCCCCCTTGCCGTCGCGTTCGCCGTCGGTCTGAAATTTCGTGTCGGCGACGAACTGCTTGAACTGGCCGACCGTGACTTCATGCGTTCCCAGGTAAAACCCCTTGGTCAGCTCCACCTCGTGCTGAACCTCTTGAGCCTCGCGACCGGGTTCGCTTTCCGGCGAGCCCATTAAAAACTTTCCCGGCGGGATGAACACGAGTTTCATCCCCAAGCTGTTCTTGATTTCCGGGCCGCTCACCCGATCAGAACCGGGTTCCGCACCAGAGGCCACGGCCGCAATGACGCAACCACCGACCAGCAAAGAAAGAAACTGGCGACAAACAATCGATGCGGTTCGCATGGAATTCAATTCTCAGGCCAGCAGGCCGGCTGAAGGGAAGTTGTCGAAGGAGCAAAAGGGTTTAGCCGGAGCGTGCCATATCCCGCGTCCTAACTTTCACGATTGCCGGCTCCAAGAATCAGGAGGAATCGGTTCACTTTCAGCGCGGCTTCAAGTTCTCGATCGTGTGGTGGACCTTCGAATTATTTCACAGATCATTTAACCTCCCCGTGCTGTCGCCGAAGCGGTCGACCGGTGCGCCGACGCTGTTGAGCATCCTGAGCCAAAGGTTGGCGAGCGGCGTTTCATGGGCGTAGCGGATGTGTCGGCCTGGCTTGTGGGCGCCGCCGCCTTTTCCCGCGAGCAGAATCGGCAGGTCGCCGTTATCGTGCGCGTCGCCATCGCGAATCCCCGAACCGTAGGCGACGAGGCAGTTGTCCAGCAGCGAGCCGTCCCCCTCCTTCGTCTCTTTCATCTTGTTAACGAGGTAGGCGAACTGAGCGACGTGATGGGCACTGATCCGCGAATACCTGTCCGTCTTCTCCGGATTCTTGCCATGATGCGAAAGCCCGTGGTGTCCATCGGTAAAACCGAGCGAGGGATACGTGCGGGCACTCTGTTCGTTGTTGAGCGCAAAGGTGCAAACGCGGGTGCTGTCAGTCTGGAACGCGAGGACCATGAGGTCGCCGAACAGCCGGACCGCTTCCAGCCATTGGTCCTCCTGCCCTTCCGCCTGACTGTTGATTTTCGCTTCAAGCTGGATGTCTTGCACCTGAATGTTCGGAGCGGGCGGGACTGGCATGCGGATGGCGCGTTCGATTCGCTGTTCGAGTTCGCGAATGGCAGAGAAATACTCGTCGAGCTTGCGACGGTCGACAGAGCCCAAATTCCTCTGCAAGTCGGAGGCGTCGTCGCGGACATA
>Ga0209443_1002294_pt1 | contig 11328 bp, 10 predicted proteins | sample LauGreBMM110DCMD_2_FD_187571 | JGI IMG/M metagenome (GOLD analysis project Ga0209443, IMG submission 187571) | Freshwater lake microbial communities from Lake Michigan, USA - Su13.BD.MM110.DCMD (SPAdes) (version 2) | ecosystem: Environmental > Aquatic > Freshwater > Lake | place: Lake Michigan... | reverse complement strand
TAAAATTTAATATGTATTTTAATTCTCTATTATGACGCACCTCAATCCTGGCGACCTCGCCCCCCAATTTGAAGCCCAAGACCAGCACGGGGCCACGGTTACACTCAAGCAGTTTGCCGGAAAAAAAGTGGTACTCTACTTCTACCCCAAAGACGACACCCCAGGTTGTACGGCAGAGGCCTGCTCGTTTCGCGACGGCCAATCCGAACTACAGAAGGCGGGCTTTGTGGTGCTCGGAGTTTCACCCGACAGCGTGAAGTCGCACGGAAAGTTCGCCGACAAGTTTTCGTTGAATTTCTCGCTGCTCGCCGACACCGAGAAGACCATCTGCCAGGCCTATGGAGTCTGGGGGCCTAAAAAGTTTATGGGTCGAGAGTACGATGGAGTGAACCGGGAGACCTTTGTGATCAGCGAGGACGGTCTTGTGGAGCGAGTTATCGCCAAAGTAGATACCAAGGAGGCCAGCAAGCAGATCCTCGCCGGCGTCTAAAAAGTCCGCAATAGTTTTCAACGTCCGTTGCGGCAGCCGCGGTAAGCGCTTACTTTCGTTTATCGGACGACTGATGCTATTGGATCGCCCTAATTTTGGCCTAAACCATTAATATTAAAAGCACAATGAGTCAAGAACGTGAAGCCAAATTGAAGGCACTTCGCCTCACCATGGAGAAATTAGATAAGACCTACGGCAAGGGTGCTGTGATGCTCATGGGCGATAAGGCCGTTGAGGAGGTAGAGATTATACCCTCAGGCTCCCTTGGTCTTGACATTGCCCTTGGCATTGGAGGCTATCCGCGCGGTCGAGTTATCGAGATCTACGGCCCTGAATCCTCGGGTAAGACGACCCTCACGCTGCACGCGATTGCAGAAGTACAGCGCAAAGGAGGCATTGCCGCCTTCATCGATGCAGAGCACGCATTTGATCGGTTTTATGCCGAGAAGCTCGGGGTAAAGACCGAAGATTTGATTATTTCTCAGCCTGACAATGGAGAGCAGGCTTTGGAAATCACCGATAACTTAATTCGCTCGGGCGCGATTGATTTAATTATTGTGGATTCTGTGGCCGCCTTGACTCCGCGGGCGGAGATTGAGGGCGAGATGGGCGAGTCTAAGGTGGGTCTTCATGCGCGCCTCATGTCGCAGGCCCTTCGCAAGCTAACCGCAACGATTTCTAAGACCAACGTTACCTGCATGTTCATCAACCAGCTTCGTGAGAAAATTGGGGTTATGTTTGGCAGTCCCGAGACCACCACAGGCGGTAACGCTCTTAAGTTTTATGCCTCAGTGCGCCTAGACATTCGCCGCTCTACTCAAATTAAGGACGGCGACGTGGCCATCGGCAACCGGGTAAAGGTCAAGGTGGTTAAGAACAAGGTTGCACCTCCCTTTCGCACGGCGGAATTTGATATTTTGTATGGAGAGGGAATTAGCAAGGTGGGTGAGATTGTAGACTTAGGCGTTTCTACCAACGTAATTACCAAAAGCGGCAGTTGGTTTAGCTACGGCGACACCAAGCTGGGTCAGGGACGCGACGGAGTTAAAGCCATTCTAAAGGATAACCCAGAACTTTGTGAAGAAATTGAAAACGCTATTGTTGCGAAGCTTCCTGCCCTATAGTCTGGCGCTTTTTGTTGCCTGCTCCTGCGGCAGTCCGACGAGCGAGGATTCGACAAGCCTCGGTGAGGAATCCCGGAGGCTTGATTCCCTGACGGCGCTCTTGCGCGAGGACCCCGAGAATGTCAAGACCCTCGTTGCACGGGCGGACTATTATATGGCGGTTAAGAACTTTCCCTATGCCAAGATGGATGCACAGTCGGCCTTCACCATTGACAGCAGCGACCACGATGCCTTGAGGGTTTTGGGTGACGCGCATTACGTGAGCAACGAAACGCGCATATCCCGCGATGCTTGGACGCGCTGTGCCAAACTCTACCCCAAGGAGGTCGAGTGCCGTCTTAAGCTGGCAGAGCTTTACCAGGTGGTCATGGAGTACGCCAAGAGCATTGAGCTTGCCGACGAGGTGATTGCTCTTGATCCCAATAATCCTACGTCCTACTTCCTCAAGGGTATTAGCATAAGGGACGATAAATTGGATACCAATATGGCCCTTTCCTACATTCAGAAGGCTATTGACTTGGATCCGAAGTACGAAGAGGCCCTGGATATGGCTGGGGTTATGCACTCCGCAATGGGAAGCTCTCTGGCGATTAGCTACTTTCAGCGGCTTGCGGAACTTCGCCCCAATGACTTCAATGTGTACTATAAAGTGGGAATGTTCCATTTGAAAACCCGCAACTGGAATTCGGCCATTGAGGCCTTTACTCAGGCAACGCAGTTGAATCCGAAGGATGCGGAGAGTTTGTACAACTTGGGCTTTATTCACTTGGAGCTTCAGATGTACGGCGAAGCTCGGCAGTTTTTTACCCAAAGCATTGAGGCGCGTGCCGTGAACTACCGAGCGCACTATGCGCGTGCGTTTGTGGTGGAGCGCTTGGGCGACATTCAGGCCGCTGAGGCGGACTACCTGAAGGCATTGGAGTACAATCCCTCTCATGCTCCTTCCAAGGAGGGGTTGGGCCGCGTGCGTTCCGCGTTGGCATCCTTTAAAAATTGAGTATGAAGCAACCTATGGCTGCAAAGCGTGAGCAGCGGTTGGAGTTGCATGGCGACCTGCGTATTGATGAATACTACTGGCTCAAGGACCGCGAAAACCCTGAGGTTTTGGAGTTCTTGGCTGCAGAAAATTCGTATCGGGAACATGAAATGGCGCCCTTGAAGGCCCTGACCGAGGAGCTGTTTGCCGAAATGACGGGCCGACTAGACCCCAACGAGTCGTCGTTGCCCATTGAAATGGATGGGTATTGGTACCAATCTCGGTACTGCGAAGGCAAGGATTACCCTATTCACGTTAGGTTTCAGGGCGCGGAGGACGGTCCCGAGGAGCTCCTGCTCGACGTCAATGTTCTCGCCGAAGGCAGGTCCTATTGCCAGGTCGCCTCCATGGTCATGACCCGCGACCACCGCCGTATGGCCTATGCTGTGGACTTTGTCAGCCGCCGCCAGTTCACCCTGCACTTTCGCGATGTAGCCACTGGTCTTGATCATGCGATGGAAATCCACGATACTTCAGGCGCCTTCGCTTGGGCCGACGACGGGGAGACCTTCTTTTATGCCACCAAGGATGCCAAGACCCTGAGGGTAGATAAGGTGTGGAGGCAGACGCTCGGGTCGACAGAGCCATCGGTTCTGGTATTTCACGAGACTGACGAGGCCTTCAGCTGCACGGTGTACCGTGGGAAGTCCAAGAACTACCTCATGATTTCGACGTCCGCAACCAATTCTGATGAGGTATGGTACCTTAAGGCGTCGGAGCCTCTGGGAGCATTTACCTGCCTGCGCGCGCGTCAAAACGGCCTGGAGTACTCTGCGAGCCACCACCAGGAATCGTGGTGGATTCGAAGCAATCTGGAGGGTCGTAGGAATTTCGCCCTTTTTAGTGCGCCCCTGCTGGATCCCTCTGCTTGGACGGAGGTCATTGCCCACCGCGAGCAGGTGCTGCTCGAAGGAATTGACCTTTTTGACGATTTTTTAGTCCGAGAAGAACGAGAACTTGGATTGCTGCGAATCGTGATTAGGCCCTGGGACGAGGCATTGCGGGGCCCGGAGTATCAAATTTCAATGCCCGAGGAGACCTACACCCTGTTCACGTCTTCTAATCCATCTACGGCAACTAGAACGCTCCGCTATGCCTACACTTCGCTGTCGACGCCCTTGACTACCTACGATTTTGACATGGTCACTCGCGAGCAAAAGGTTAAAAAGGTGCAAAAAGTGGTCGGAGGCTACGACCCTGATCGCTATGTAACGCGCAGAATATGGGCAAGGGCTCCGGACGGAACCGAGATTCCCATGAGCTGGGTAGGTCCCGCAGACCGAAAGGGTCCCATTCCGACCCTGCTTTATGGCTACGGTTCCTATGGCATGACGGTGGACCCCTCGTTTAGCGTGGCCCGATTGAGTTTGCTCGAGCGCGGAATGGCCTATGCCATTGCACACATCCGCGGAGGGGAGTACCTCGGTAGGATGTGGTACGAGCAGGGGCGAATGGCCGACAAGCAAAATACGTTTAGCGACTTTATCGCCTGCGGCGACTTTTTGAAGTCGGAGGCCTGGGCCTCGGATCTTTTTGCCATGGGCGGAAGTGCGGGTGGACTTTTAGTAGCTGCAGTGGTCAACCAGCGCCCGGACCTTTGGTCGGGGGTGATTGCCGCCGTTCCCTTTGTGGATGTGGTAACTACCATGCTTGACGACAGCATTCCCTTAACCACCGGCGAGTACGACGAGTGGGGTAACCCCAACGAAGCGGAGGCCTACTTCTGCATGAAGGCATACTCTCCTTACGACAACGTGGCGGCTCAGGACTACCCACCGATGCTAGTAACTACTGGGCTTCACGACAGCCAGGTGCAGTATTTTGAGCCTGCAAAGTGGGTCGCTCGCTTGCGCGATCGCCGCACCAATTCAGCTCCCCTCTACCTGTACTGCAATATGGACACTGGCCATGGTGGCGCCAGTGGGCGCTACGAATCCTACCGCGAGACGGCGATGGAGTATGCCTTTTTGCTTGGACTCAAGGCCTAGACCTTAAAAAGTTCCTTCTCGACTAGGTCGCTCAGGCGCGCCAATGCACCCTGCTGGCCTTGAGCCCAGGTGGAGTCGCGGCTCATAGACTCAGAGCGGTCTAGCCAGTTAAGGGCCTCTTCAAAATTGGAAACCTTCTGCGCCAGTCCCTTTTCGATGGCTTCGTCGGCCTCCCAATGGCGGCCCGTGCCTGGACCGAATGCGACCGGAAGGCCCCAGGATAAGGGTTCTACGATGCTGTGAAGTCCTTGGCCAAAGGCGCCGCCGACGTAGGCCGCTTGGGCTCCGCCATAAAGGCCAAAGAGCAGCCCAATTTGGTCCACCACGAGTATTCGGTGGTTTTGAATTTGCTCGAGGCTGTAGTTCTGCCATTGGCTGCTGCGCAGCGCTTGCAGGGGTAGGCGCCGCAGGACTTCCTCGGCCCGCTCGGGGTCGTGGGGGGCAAAAACAAAGCGCCAGTGGCTGCGTCGCATCAAAAGAGGGAGCAAAAGGTCTTCGTCTTGGGCCCAGGTAGAGCCGCAAACCAGCAGGGGCTGGTGGTCTGCAAAGGCATCCCAGTGGGGCAGAGGGCCTTCTCCTTTTGCAATGCGCGATGCGGCCGAGTCAAAGCGCCCGTCGCCCAGCAGCAGAGCAGGCAGGCCAGCGGCCAGAGCCAACTCCATGCCCGAGGCCTCCTGCAGGCCCACAAAGGCTGCTTTGCGCAGAAGCCTTCTATCGAGTAATCCCAGCGGGGTCCACCAACGATGGCCGGGCGGAACGTGGGCAAAAGCAACTCCAAAGGGTGCTTTTTGGCGGATTGCCTGCGCCGCGAGGCCTGGCCAGAGGTCCGTTTGAAGAATGAGCAAGGCCTTAGGCTCGCATTGGTTCAAGAACCGCCTGAGGTAGGGATTGAAGTCGAGTGGGGCGAGGCAGGCAAAAATTCCTTCGGGGGCTTGATAGCGGCTCCATCCCTCCATTCCACTGGGCGAAAAAAAAGAGACGAGAACTCGACGACCCTTGGCGCTCCATTGCTGCAGCAAGGGTTCAATCATCCAAAATTCGCCCCAGGAGGCGCAGTGAACCAGCAGGTCAAAGGGGCCTTTGGGCGGAAGATTGAGGCGCCCATGCCACCACCGTTTTGCTTTGCGGTGGCCCAGTAAAGCCGCGATATGGCTTGCCGTACCAAAGGCAATTCCGGCTAGGCTCATTGGTAGTAGCGCACCTTGGGTTGGTCCGACGGGCTTTTTGCGCTGCTGCTCGTCTTGCCGCCAAGGGGTAAGTACCAGCTAGCCTCGAGGCCAATAAATCCGTCCCATTGGGCCTTGGCTGAAGGCGGATTCCCGCCGTAGTAGACACCGCGGACGTAATGGGTCTGCACAAGTCCGCCCCGCAAGGCAAGGCTAAAATTGATCGCGCCATAGGGGTCAAAGTAGCTGTATCGCAAGCCAGACTGAAGACCGATTCCGCGCCTTAAACGGTCGAGTCCGTAGACCAAGGGCTTGGAGAGCATGGGTACTCCGCCCGAATTGTTGAACCAAATTTTGTGGCTGAGCATGGCCGGGGCCAACTCCCAAGCAAAGGAATGCCCCTTGTTCATCCAAAAACGGTTGCCATAGCCCAGGGCAAAATTGCTTCCGCGGCCTTCGAGGCGGACCATGGCCGGGCTGCCGCCGTTGCCGATTATGAATCCGTCTTCATTGAGTAAAAAGTCAAGAATCTGGTTGGTATTGCGCACCCCGCCTCCAAATCGTGCGCCGTATTCGGCAAAGAGGTAGGACCGGTCAAAAAGACTGACGTCCACGCGGATTTTGGCGAGGCCGAAGTTTGCATAGTCTGCCCGCCATGCGCCCAAGGCTGTTTCGACACTTGGCGCCAGGTGAACCTGAACTCGTGGAACCTCTTGGCCGAGTAGCCTTGCTGCCGGCAGCAGGAGGCAGAGGACCCAAACAGCAGATAAATTGCGCATGCTGCTAAGGTAGCACAGGCATTTGGCCTGCGCTAGGCACATAGAGTGGGTTACCTTTGCGGACTATGGCCCAGCTCCTGCCGTTTAATCCGCCGATTCCCATGGTCGACCTTGTCGGTCAGCACGCGCGCATCCAATCCGAACTGGACCAAGCCCTTCTCCGCGCGAGCCACCAGGCAGCCTACATTCAGGGCCCCGACGTGGCGGCATTCGCCGGCGAACTCAGCGCCTACCTCGGCGAGGGAGTGCACACCATTCCCTGCGCCAACGGAACCGACGCCCTGCAAATCGCGCTAATGGCCCTGGCCCTCCAGCCCGGAGACGAAGTCATTACGGCCACCTTTACCTATGTGGCGACGGCGGAAGTCATCGCCCTGCTGGGTCTTACTCCGGTGCTCGTCGACGTAGACCCGAATACGTTTGCACTTAACCTGGACCAGGTCCGCCTGGCCCTGACTCCACGCACCAAGGCTATCGTGCCGGTGCACCTCTACGGGCAGGGAGTGGCCATGGAAGACCTTTTGGCCCTTGCCGCTACCGCCGGTGTTCATGTCGTTGAAGACTGTGCCCAGGCCCTAGGTGCCCGCTACACCCTGAGCGACGGCCGCAGCATGGCCCTAGGAACCCTGGGAACTATCGGCTGCACGAGCTTCTTCCCGTCGAAGAATTTGGGCTGTATGGGCGACGGTGGGGCCTTGTTCACCCGCGATGCGGCGCTTGCCGAGAAGATTCGAATGATTGCCAACCACGGGCAAAAGGTCAAGTACCGCCATGATGTGGTGGGCTGCAACAGCCGTCTTGATACGCTGCAAGCCGCGGTGCTGCGGGTGAAGTTGGCTCGGCTTAACGAGTATGCTGCGGCCCGTCAAGCTGCCGCAGCCCGCTACGACGCCGGCCTCGCCGGCCTCGCGGGAATTCAAACCCCGGTCCGCCGCCCGGAATCCACCCACGTCTACCACCAGTACACCCTGAGGGTCGCCGGAGGACTCCGCGACGCCTTAGCCGAGCACCTCAAGGCCGACGGAATTCCGACCATGATCTACTACCCGCTGCCCCTGCACCGCCAGTTGGCCTACCAGAGCAAGCGATACAGCGACCAGAGCTTCCCTGTCGCGGACCAGCTCTGCGCTGAAGTCCTCTCGCTGCCGATGCATACCGAACTGACCGAGCAGACGCAAAAGCTTATAATCCAATCCATCCAAACCTTTTTTGCCCCATGAAAATAACCGTAATCGGAACCGGCTACGTTGGTTTAGTCACCGGCGCCTGCATGAGCGACGTCGGAATGGACGTGGTATGCGTAGACGTCAATAAAACCAAAATTGACAACCTCAACCGGGGAATTCTGCCGATTTATGAGCCTGGCCTTGATGCCATCGTGGCGCGCAATGTCGCCGCGGGTCGCTTGCGTTTCTCAACCGACCTGGCAGCATCCATTCAGGGCTCCGAGGCCGCCTTTATTGCCGTGGGAACGCCTCCGGGAGAAGACGGCAGCGCCGACCTGCAGTACGTACTGGCTGTAGCCGAAGGCATCGGGAGCAGCATAAGGGACTACATCGTGGTCATAACCAAGAGTACCGTGCCTGTGGGAACGGCCGAAAAGGTGCGCGGAGCCCTCAAGGCGGCACTGGACTCCCGCGGTTCGGGACTGACCTTTGACGTGGCCTCCAACCCTGAGTTTCTCAAAGAAGGCGCAGCCATCGACGACTTTATGAGGCCCGACCGCATCGTCTGCGGCGTGGAGTCGGAGCGGGCGCAAGAGGTGCTGAGCCGCCTCTACAAGCCCTTTACCCTGAACGGCCACCCGGTGCTGTTTATGGACATTCCTTCGGCAGAAATGACCAAATACGCCGCCAATGCCATGCTGGCAACCAAGATTTCGTTCATGAACGACATCGCCAACCTCTGCGAAATCATGGGGGCCGACGTGAACCAGGTGCGCAAGGGCATCGGCAGCGATCCGCGCATCGGCACCAAGTTTATTTACCCGGGTATTGGCTACGGCGGAAGCTGCTTCCCCAAGGACGTCAAGGCCCTGGCCCGCACCGCCAAGGAGCAGGGCTATACTATGCGCATCCTCGAAGCCGTCGAGGCGGTCAACGACGCCCAAAAGAGCGTCATGGTCACCAAGATCAAGGCTCATTTTGGCACGGATCTTCGCGGCAAGCACTTTGCCATGTGGGGACTTAGTTTCAAGCCGCAAACCGACGACATGCGCGAGGCTCCCTCATTGGTCATTGCCGAATCCTTGATGGCGCTCGGAGCCACCGTAACCGCCTACGACCCCGTCGCTACCGAAGAGGCCAAGCACCAGCTTCAGGACCGAATTACCTACGCCAGCGACGCCTACCAAGCGCTCACCGGCGCCGACGCCCTCCTGTTGATCACCGAGTGGAGCGAATTCCGCATGCCCAACTGGGACCGGGTAAAGGATGCCCTGCGCGAGCATACGGTCTTTGACGGACGAAACATTTACAGCGGACCCGAACTCCGCGCAATGGGCTTCACCTACTGCGGAATCGGAGTGCGTTAATTCCGAAACTATGCCACGAATTCTTATTACCGGCGCGGCCGGATTCCTCGGATCGCACCTCTGCGACCGCTTCATTCGCGAAGGCTATGAGGTGGTGGCCATGGACAACCTCATCACCGGCGACCTGCGCAACCTAGAGCACCTTCAAAGCCTGCCCCATTTTTCTTTTGTGCACCACGACGTGAGCCGCCGCATCGAGCTAAGTGGTCCGCTCGACTATATTCTGCACTTTGCCTCGCCCGCGTCGCCGATTGACTACCTGAAGATTCCGATTCAAACGCTTAAAGTGGGCTCGCTCGGAACCCACAACTGCCTCGGCCTCGCTCTGGCCAAAAATGCCCGCATCCTGGTGGCCTCCACTTCAGAGGTTTACGGAGACCCCTTGGTGCACCCGCAGACCGAAGACTACTGGGGCAATGTGAACCCTATTGGTCCCCGCGGCGTGTACGACGAAGCCAAGCGCTTTCAGGAGGCGATGACGATGGCCTACCACACCTACCATGGCCTTGAAACACGCATAGTGAGGATTTTTAACACCTACGGACCACGAATGCGCCTCAACGACGGCCGTGTACTGCCGGCCTTCATCGGTCAAGCCCTGCGCGGCGAGGACCTCACCGTCTTTGGCGACGGCAGCCAAACGCGGAGTTTCTGCTACGTCGACGACCTGGTGGAAGGTATTTACCGCCTGCTGCTGAGCGACTACCCGCATCCGGTGAACGTGGGCAATCCCGACGAAATCACCATTTTGCAGTTTGCCGAAGAGGTCATCAAGCTCACCGGAACCCAGCAAAAAATTGTCTTTAAGTCCCTGCCTAAAGACGATCCAACCCAGCGCCAGCCCGATATTACCAAGGCTCGTGCAATCCTTGGATGGGAGCCCAAGGTCAGCCGCGCCGAGGGCCTGAAGATTACCTACGACGCCTTTCGTAACCTGCCCGACGACTTACTCTACAAGCAGGAGCACCGCGACTTTAAAGCCTTCAGCAAGTGAAATCCATTCTCGTTACCGGAGGCCTTGGCTACATCGGTTCGCACACGGCCGTGGACCTCATCGCCCGCGGCTACCGCGTAGTTTTGGCCGACAACCTGAACAATACCCGGGCTGAGGTACTCGACGGCATCGAGGCCATTTCAGGCGTCCGCCCCGAGTGGGTCCAGGTAGACCTTGCCGACCAGGCTGCCACCGAAGGCTTTTTGGCCGGCCGAAGCTTTGATGGAATCATACATTTCGCGGCCCACAAGGCGGTGGGCGAGAGCGTGACCGAACCCATTGCCTACTACCGCAACAACCTCAACGCGCTGCTCAACCTGCTGGACTACCAGCGCGCCAAGCCTTCGTGCGGACTCATTTTTAGCTCCTCCTGTACCGTCTACGGTCAAGCGGATGCGCTGCCTATTCCCGAATCCGCGCCCATTAAGCCCGCCGAGTCGCCCTACGGCAATACCAAGCAGGTGGGCGAAGAAATTCTGCGCGATTCCGTGAAGGCTTTTGGCCTCAAGGCCATAGCCCTTCGCTACTTCAATCCCATCGGGGCCCATGAATCGGCGCGCCTTGGCGAACTGCCGCTCGGAGTTCCTCAGAACCTGGTGCCCTTCCTCACTCAGAGTGCGGCAGGCCTTCGCGGGCCCTTGCAGGTATACGGCAACGACTACCCCACGCGGGACGGAACCGCAATCCGCGACTACATTCACGTCGTCGACCTCGCCGCCGCTCACGTGGTGGCCTTGGAACGCATTTTAAACGCTTCCATGCTTGAAGCGTTTGAAGTATTTAACCTCGGAACCGGCGAAGGCTCCACCGTCCTTGAGGTTATTCAGTCCTTTGAGCGCGCCACTGGAGCCTCCCTGCAGTGGAGCTTTGCGCCCCGCCGCGCCGGAGACGTCATCGCTGCCTACGCCGACACCCAGCGCGCCACCGAAGTCCTTGGTTGGACCGCCCAAAAATCCCTCGACGAGGCCATGGTTGATGCCTGGCGCTGGCAGCAAGCCCTCGCGAGTAACTAGCAACTAGCTGCTCGTTTGTACCTTGGAGGTATGCGACACCTCCTCGTTCTTTTGCTCCTCGCGGCCCTGCCAGCCCTGGCGCAGCCCATCTTATTCGAAATTCCGCGCACCCGCCAATTTAGGATGGACGAAATCCAGCCGACCATGGACCTGCGGGCAACGCACCTTGAGGCGCCTGACGAGTTTTCTAAGGCGCATCAGCTCA
>Ga0209443_1002282_pt1 | contig 11378 bp, 8 predicted proteins | sample LauGreBMM110DCMD_2_FD_187571 | JGI IMG/M metagenome (GOLD analysis project Ga0209443, IMG submission 187571) | Freshwater lake microbial communities from Lake Michigan, USA - Su13.BD.MM110.DCMD (SPAdes) (version 2) | ecosystem: Environmental > Aquatic > Freshwater > Lake | place: Lake Michigan... | reverse complement strand
TTCCATTCGCTGGTAAGGGTAAGATGCAAACCGATATCTGCTTTAGGATGTTTATTTGACCACAAAATAACTTCTTCTGCATTTGCACAAGGCATCATTACTGCAGCAGAATTTAAAAAACCCTTCTCAATATAATTGTAAGTCGAATTATTTGCTTCAGGACACATTCCCACATCATCAATGTGTAATAACAAAACTTTTTTACCAGCAGGAAATCCCAATTTTTCTGCCCAACTCTGTTTTTTCGGAGTCGGCTTGGGAGTTAACGTTGATTTTCCTTTATCGAAGATTGAAAGGTTGTTAGCAAAAAGTTTTGAAGGAGATACAAAAAAGATAACCAATAAAATAATTCCTGCAATTGACGTTAGCCGACTTACAAATTGGGAATAGGTTATCACTTCTCGACTTAGTGGATGGATTTTAGTATTCATTTAATTTAAATTTTGAACGGTTAATACTGTTTATTTTTATTAATAGAAATTTCGAAGCTCATTTACTACGAATTTAAGATAATTATTTTTTACCCTATTGAATACAATTTAGTAACCCTATTTATTCTTAATCCCTGTTTCTTGAATATGCTCACGCAAATTTTTATAAAACACTTTTGCATTCGCTAGCCTTGTTAAAATTCCTTGATCAAGATGGGGCAATGCTTTTTCCTCCTGCTCTGTTTTATTAATGGCCTCTTCTTGTTTTAATATAATAGCCGGAGCCTTTTTATCATTCCAGGTAGGTTGATTATCTACTATAAAATAAATAGGGGTAGTATGCGCAACGGCACTATTTTCACAAAACACAGCAGCAGCAAGCCATTGACTATGGGTAAGGGTATGGTTCAACTTCAATAACAAGGAATCTTTTTTTCCTGTATTGATTTTTTCAGCTACCAATCCATCACTATTGTAAATAGCAATCTTAGTAATCACTCCTATAGCAGGGTTAGAAATACCCTTAACAGAAAGTACGGTGGAAGAACCTTTCCGTTTAATAATTTCCGAGCCTGGAAGTTTGCCCTCTGCATTTAAAAAAATGGCTGGGCCATTGGATACAAATGTGTTACCTGCTTTAAGGCCTTCAAACCATTTATTAGCGGAGAAATTTTTACCTGTATATACGAAAGTGCGCACCTCACCCATCGTAGAACCCCATGGAATATCACTTCCAGCAGCAGCAGTCAGTCTAAAGCCAAGATCTAGATAATCGTAATAATCAAGTGTATTAATTTTCGAAAACTGAAGTAATTCCACAAAATCAATTTCTCCTGAAGTGACATACCAGGGAAAACCACGAGGTAAACTACAACCATTCCAAGAAAAATGAGCGAAACCAACTATTGCGCCAGGCTGTTGATGAAGCTTTTTAAATACAAGATCATAATAATTATAACCAGGATCAGGCTCTCTTATAAATTGATTAATATTTAGTCCAATGATATGTCCGAAATCACTGCGGGGACCTTCTTGACCAGAAGCTAGACAAATATTTCCTTTACATATTCTAAACTTTTCACCAAAGCCCTCTTGTTTAAAATCAGTGTTAGCATCTGAATGGTGGCCCATCTCAAGAACATTTGCCATGTGAACATCTTCGGCAGTAGCGTATTCAAGTAAAAACTCTTTGTGCTCCTTTTTGGTGGTTGGATGATGAACATGCACATCACCAGAATACCAACCTAGTTGAGGAAGATTAATCCAACGTTTAAGTACAAAAGATTTTTGAGTAGTCGCCTCTTTACCTGTGATAACAAAATCTTCCCCTATTGGGATATATTCATTCCCATGTTCAATACTGATACGATATTTACCTGGCATTAATTCGACATCAAAATCACCTGATACTTGATAAATCACTGGAGCTTTCCAATAGGGAAGTGAGGGCAATGAACCATACACAAAACTTCGGTCATCATTGGTTCCAATTCCATTCATTTTTCTAATGGGTCCTGTCCAATTTTTAAGCGGATTAAATTCAATGCCTTTATAAAAATCTGAAATTTTAGAGAGAGATCCAACTACTGATTTCAGTGAGGGGGTATGGATTGAACTATCTTTTAAGTCCATCAAACAAATCATTGCAGGAGTAACCTTTGCTGTGGAAGCATCTATAATTTTAAAATTCACCAAGGTGGGCGAATTAGCTTTTTGTGCTAGAAGATTTTCTCCACTAAAGAAGATAGATATTATTGCAATCCAGTATTTACAATTCATTGTTATCTAATTTGGTTAGGCTTCAAAAAATAGTACTATCAAATATAGGAAATATTGTAGCTGAAAAATTTCCATTGCCTAGGTAGTCAATTAAGAATTGAATTTAAATTATATTTAAAATTAACTCTTGGTTATAAAGAAAATAAATAAAAGGAAAGGGGCTCAGATATAATCTGAGCCCCTTTAACTTAATTGTGTTATTTTAATTAAACTGGCATATCAGGCAATGTAAATCCATTGTGATAAGTATGCCTAATTAGTTCAGCAGCAAAATCTTTTGCCGAAGTGGTTTCATTTCTGCTGATTCTTAATTTATCATTATCAGTGATATTAGTAAAGTTCATATTAGGTCCATCCCAATGTAAAACTTTGTTCAAAGACTGAAGACGAACTGCAAGAACTCCCATTACAACCATTTCGTTGAATGGACCAGAAACGCTAAAATCGGATGAAGACAAGATGCGGTTTTCTGGACTCTCTTTACATGCTCTGATCCAATCTTGTTCGTGCGTACCTTCAACACGACGAAGTGTTTTTTCAACATTAGGAACTCTACCAGAAAGTAGAATTGGATCGGTACCGTATTCTCCACAAATCAAACTGTCTTTGGTACCATGGAAAATAACACCTGAATCTTGTTTTCTATCAGCAGGCCAGTTCATTGGGAATTCAGGCTTCAATCCGCCATCATACCAAGTCACCTTAACTTCTGGAAGATTTATTTTTAAACCTTTTGGTCTTTTACGCTCAGGATAAGTAAGGTGAACGATTTGTGCACTAGGAGCACTATCAGGCATCAATGGAGTTGAACTTCCAATTACATGCGTTGGATATTGTAATTTAAGTGCAGTAAAAATTGGATGCATTACGTGGCAAGCCATATCTCCTAAAGCACCTGTTCCAAAATCCCACCATCCACGCCATACCCAAGGATGATAAGCAGGATTATAAGCACGCTTCTTTGCTGGACCGATAAATAGATCCCAATTCAAACTATCTGGAACTGAAACCGTTTCAGTTGGAACTTTCAAACCTTGAGGCCAAATTGGACGATTGGTATAAGCTTCTACACTTTTAACTTCACCAATTTCACCATTCCAAATCCACTCAGAAGCTAAACGAACACCTTCAGCAGAAGATCCTTGGTTACCCATTTGAGTAGCCACCTTGTACTTTGCAGCAAGTTTAGTTAACAAACGAGATTCGTATACAGAGTGTGTCATTGGCTTTTGACAATACACATGCTTACCCAATGTAATTCCATAAGCCGAAGGACCGGCGTGGTTATGATCAGAAGTAGCTACCATGATTGCATCAATATCTTTGGATTTTTCATCAAACATCTTGCGCCAATCTTGATATCTTGCTGCCTTTGGATAGGTATCAAAAACTTTAGGAACATTATTTCTACCAACTCCCCAATCAACGTCACACAATGCAACAATATTTTCACCCGACATACGCTCTAGATTACCTCTTCCCATTCCTCCAATACCAATTCCAGCAATATTAAGTTTGTCGCTAGGAGCCTTGTGCCCTAAACCAGCAATCGCGTTTGGCGGAACAATCATAAATCCTGCTGCAGCAGCAGACGAAGACTGGATAAAGCCTCGTCTAGTAATGTTTCTTTTTTTGCTCATTTTTTTAATTTTAATTAGTGGTGGTTTAACTGATCATTTTAAATCATTCAACAAATAAATTCGATTCTATTTGATTGAAAAAGAATACAATTGTAACAGTATACAATTTCAAAAAGGGAAGTTATGAATAATTTACAAATTCTCACATCAAGCTTTCTTTTTTAGAAATTATTTAATAAATCAACTAGAAATTAACTATAAACGAATAAAAAATTCAGTTTGATCTATAAATACACCTTTAAGGTAATTGCATTTTTAAAATAAAAAAAGAATTGTAGAATGAAAGTAAGAGAAATAAAGCAATGATTAAATTAAGAATTTAATAAAATAACTGTCGTTTCTTAATAATTAAATAATAAAAAAATATTTAATATATTTTGAATAAAAAAGATAATTTTCAAAGCTAACTTTATCAAATTGTTAAGTTTGATAAAGTGCTGTTTTTTAAAAAAATATTATTAAAATTTGGTTAAATTTGAAAATTATCTAAATCTAAACCTAAAAAAAACAAAATGAAAAAAAGTATTCAATTATTTGCTCTTCTAGTAGTTTCCTCTGTTGTTTTATTTTCTTGTTCTAATAGCCAAAAACCAGAGGATGTAGCAACTCAATTTACTAAGGCTATGAAAGAACAAAATTGGGAGGAAGCTAAAAAATTATCAGATGAAGAAACCAAAGGCTTGATAGAATTAATGTCATCACTCAGTAAAATGGGAGATTCGGCTAGCAAAAGCAACGATGTTAAAAAAGCTTCTGCGGAAGAATTGATATTTGTAAAATCTGAAGTTAAGGATTCTACTGCTTTAGTTTATTTTAAAGACAAAGCAACTTCAAAAGAAGAGAAAATTCCAATGAGAAAAGTTAATGGCAAATGGTTGGTTGCTATTAAAAAAGAAGGAATGAATAAAGAAGGAATGGGAGGAGACAATTCAGCTTCTGGAACAATGGATACTACCGGAATGCAAAATACTGCTGATACTTCGCTTTTGCATAGTACAGATACCACCGTTACTGCTCATTAATATTTATTAAATAATTTTACTCCAATAATAAAATGAAACTTAAAATATTTTATTTTATTATTGGAGTACTTTTTTTTATAACAATCGGCATAAAAATATTTTTCTATTTTGACTCATTAGTAGAAAAAAGAGAAGTAAAAAATAAACTCAGTTACTCCAGGATTTCAAGAACTGAAATTGCAAAAATTAAGGAAGGTGATTTTATTCTAAGAAGAGGTTTTGGTTACTTTAGTGATATGATAGCTACGCATCTCAACCAACCTCCTTTTGATGTAACCCATGCAGGAATAATAGTTATTGAAAACGGCAAATGGGCGGTAGTTCATTCGCTTTCATCAGATGTTTCCAAAATTGATGGAATGCAAATTCAATATTTAGATGAATTTTTAAAGTATTCACAACCCCACAAAGTATTAATTACCCGTTTTAAGTCGTCCGCTACTAACACCAATTACCAAATAGCTGCTTTGGCTAAATACCATCTTAAAAAAAATATTCCATTTGATCACAAAGGTAATTTCGAGGATTCTACCTCCATGTATTGTACTGAGCTAATATTGCATATCCTAAATAAGGATTTAAAAGTATTGGAAATAGATAAAACAAAACAACTTAAAGATGAATTTCTTTTCACTATGAAAAAAATGTACGATACCAACTATTTTAAAATAGTGGTGAATACCTATCCCCCCAATAAAGAATAGTAAAAACTCATCTCCTATTCAACTTTACCTCTTGAATCATTAAATTTAACTGCGCTCCAATTTACTCCTTCGTCAAATTTCCATTATTGAGTAAAACATTCCTTGGATCTAACTCCAGTTTCTCTGGAGCGGAGGGCGCTGGAAAACTAAATACTTCTTGTTGACGACTGAGATTCATTTTTAAAATAGTAGGTGTAGTACTTCCTGTTTTATAATAACCAACCTCCACTGGAACATTGAATAAAAAATCTCCAGATTGTGATTGAGTCAATTGAAGCGTTAATTTTTTTACAGCAGCATTGTATTTCCAAGTGGCATTAATAGTAGGATTAATGGGTTGATACAACCACTGCTTAAAAAACAATTTCAAATCTTTCCCCGATGCTTTTTCCATTTCAAGTCTAAATTCATCGGTGGTGGTATTTGAGTTAAAATATTTTGCATAATAAGCTCGAATGCCTTTTTGAAAACTTTTTTCACCCAATAAATCGCGAAGCATATGCAGTACCCAAGCACCTTTTTGATAAGTTAAGCCATTGGTCACGGGCTCATTCTCTGCAGTTCTATTGCTAATTATACTAAAATCAGGTATTTTTAGCGACAGGTCAAATACAGTTTTCTTCGCTTTGCTGATCCCTTTTTTATATTCTTCTTTCCCATATTCATTTTCAATAAATAGCAAAGTAAAGAAGGTGGCAAAACCCTCACTCAACCAGGCGTCATCCCAAGTAGTTTCTGTAATTGCATTACCAAACCACTGGTGAGCAATTTCATGAATGACTATATTTCTAATGCGTTCATCTCTTTTACCATTTACTAAATCTTCTCCATAAAAAATAGCCGAAGAAGTTTCCATACCACCATTTACACTGGGCGTTTGAATATTGGCTAATTTCTCATAAGCATAAGGTCCAACAAAAGCACTGTAAAATTCCAACACCTTTTTGGTAGGCTCGTCGAAATCATAAAATCCAGCTTCTCTATTTTTTGAATACACCCAGGTTTGAATTGATTTCCCTTTAAACTCATCCACATACTTAACAGCAAAATCTGCTACTCCTAAAACAAATAACCAAGAAGAAACCGGCACCGATTGTTTCCAGTGAGTAAGCTTTACATTATCGCCTAAATCAGACTCTTCCAAAAGCAAACCATTAGAAATTACTTTATAATGAGCAGGTGCTTTTACAATAAACTCAGAAGTGGCTTTATCATAAGGATGATCAATAAGTGGTAACCAATGTCTACCTCTATTGGGCCAGTTTTCATTAAAAAAACTGCGATCCCCAAATTTCGTAGCGCCAATGCGTAAGCCATCAGATGGAATACCATGATACTTTATTGTAAAAACTAAGGTTTGATTTATTGTAGAGGGCATGGGCAAATCAATAATCAATGCATCCTTTTGATGCGTATAGCTAACTGAATTTTTATCCAAATACACTCCATCAACCAACATCCCTTTTCCTTTTCTCTCGATTGATTGATTGATAAGGTCTAGGCGAAAATTTTGAACACCCGCCTGCTTAAATTGGATAGTAATATTTGTAGAACCAATGATCTCATCATTGCTATCAGACAGAGTAAGTGCAAAGGAATAATGCTTGATATCTATTTTTTTATTAATCGGATAAGTATCCGCCTTGGATAAAATTGGAAATAAAAAAAGAGAACAGGCAGTCAATAAAATAAAGAGTCTTTTCATTATCTAATGGTTATTTTTTTCAAATAAAATCCTTTGGCATCTAATTGAGGAGGAGTTGCACTGCTTACCGTAATACCTTCTTTAGGAATCACCATACGATTTGTTTTTCCATTGGCAGTGATTTCCATAGGGATCGGCATGAAGAAATTATTTATTTTAAGCTGGTATTTTTGAAAGCCTGTTTCTTTAACATTCAGATCCAAAACATCAGTTGTTCTTAAATAAAAATCGAAGAATGGTTTTAAATCCTTTCCGCTTGCTGTACTAAATAATTTTTCTACATCTTGGGTAGTTACAAAATTGTCATAAGTATATTGTGGATCGGTAGCTAATTTTTTTAAGGTAGGAAAGAAGATTTCATCCCCTATCAAATAGCGCAAACTATGCATAAAAAAAGAGCCCTTGGTATAGATATCTCCACCTGAATAAACTTCCTTTTCTGAAATCCCTTCACCAGCTGGTACCACCGCATGGGCATTTTTTGAACCACGCCTATGTCCTGCGATAATTTCATCATAAGCAGCTTCTCCGCCTAATTCAAGCATAGCCAAGGCTTCAGCGTAGGTTGCAATGCCTTCTTGAATCCACATATGTCCCCAATCTTTGTTGGTTACTTTATTTGCCCACCATTCGTGTGCATATTCATGAAATAAATTAGCAGAATATTCTTGACCACCCACTTGTTTGTAAATAAATTTATTATCAAAAGTGATCATCGTTTGATGTTCCATTCCAGAATTGGGCACTTCAGCAACACCAATTTTTTCCTTTACCCATGGATATTCACCAAAATATTTTTCTAAAATTTTAGTATCTCTTTTTTTAACTTCGATTACTTTCTTGGCTTGAGCAGTATCTACTTCCAATACATAATATTCAATAGGCACCGTATTCCCCAAGATAGTAGTATACATATCTTTCGCTACTTTGTATTTACCAATATTGAACAAAATACAATAGTTGCTAATGGTATAATTGGTTTTCCAAAAATAGGTGGATTTATTTTTTTTGGTAGTCACTGATTGTAACAAACCAGGACCCGCTACTACCAAATTTTTGGGAACAATAATTTTCACATCTACTCCTTCATTCGGTTCATCACTAGGATGATCTTTGCAAGGGAAATACATTTTTCCACCTTCTGCCTGAATATTGATGGATACCCAGTCATTGCCATTGGAATCTTTAGCCCAAGTGAATCCTCCGTCCCAAGGCGGCTTAATGGCAACCGGTGGTATGCCATTGTATTCTACCAATACTTTTTGATTACCTTTTTCAAAACCATTGGCAGATTTGATAAATATTTTATCCTCCTTTTGCTCAAAAGCAACTACTTTATTATTCACTTTTATTTGAGTGATGGTATAAAAATGAATTAGATCTAATAAAATGGTATTCGTTTTTTCAGAAAGATTTAAATTCACTTCTGTAGACCCCTTAAAAGATCGATTGGCAATGTCAATATCTAAAGCAATCGTATAATGCCTGATATCCATGATGGCCTGCAGGGGATGTAGCTTTCCTCCGGAGGTAACGTAACTTAAATCTCGACTATTATTATTCGAGTTTTGAGCAATAGAATTTTGCAGCAATAAAATATAAAAAATTGCGATTGCTATTTTTAGATGAATGCTGATTTTTGAAGTAGCGGGGCTTTTCATGATGAAATTTTTTATTAAAAAATATTGTAACCTTATTATAAAATGCTAGGTAGTAAAAGAAAAAACTTATACCCTAAAAATAAGTATTTACTGCAAAACTCTGCGTAATGTTATAATACTCATTTCCAAATCTAATCCTTCGAGTATTTCATTAGAAGTAAATTTAGGATGATTGAATATAAAATGAATGATATCGGCTTTTCTCTTTTCTGATTTCTTTGGCATAGCAATTTTATCAATCATGAAAATATGATTTATCAATCAAAAAAGATAAAATATGTTCGATAAAACAGTCTTAATTGATCGATAAAATGTAATTGATATTGATAATTAATACTTTATGATATTGCAATTATTTCAATTGCAATGTTCTTAGGATAATTTAAAATCAATATAAAGAACACATCTAACTTCGCAGATGCATCGGGTGTAGTTTTGCCAATACCAGATAGTGCTTGCACAAGCTGTATAATGGATTTCAGATTTTTTTATCTATGAATATCAATATTGTAAAATTATTTTTTCTTAATGACCACTAAAGTAATGTCATCTGGATTGTGTTTACCTTGAAGCCAACTATCAACCGATGCTATCAAGGAATCAATCATGCCCTGCGCTGATTTGCTGCCATTGACTTCAATCAATTGGCGTAACCTTTCATAATCATACATCTCCCCTACTAAATTGGGAGCTTCAGGAAGCCCATCAGATAATTGCACAATAATATCTCCTGTATTAAAACTTCTTGTAAGGATATCAAAATGCTCATCGCTCAGTCCACCTAGTGGAAGACCTGCAATTAAAATCTCTTCCACTTTATTGGTAGCTGCAACATAATGGTATATTGGCGGCATTCCAGCTGAACTCAGCTCAAATTGATTTGACTTTATCTGAACTACATTCAAGCTCATTCTTAAAGTACCTAAATCAATATTCTTAACAATATTATTTAATTTATGTAAGATGGTATTGGCAGGTAAAGCATCAATACCATTCAAGCCAGCTTTGGTTACAGAAACCATCATACCAGAAGCCACCCCATGGCCTGTAGCATCGCCACAAATAGAATAGAGTGCTTTACCTTTGTGTTCAAAGAAATCGTAATAATCACCCCCTACTTCTGTTGAAGATCTTATGAATACCGCAATATCTAAGTCGGTATTTTGTGGTAATACTTTAGGCAACATACTCAATTGCAAATCTTGTGCTGCCTTTAATTCTTTATTCTTACGTTCATCTTCAATACCACGAACTTTTTCTTTTTGCTTATACCTGTTATAAAAGGCATAAACAGAAAAGCTAATGATAAAAAATAATGAAAAGGCAATAATTAATCTATTTTTTTGTTTTTCTTGATCTACTTTTTCCTGTTCTCTGATTGATTCATTCAGGTTTAAATTGTCAATATCATTGACCCTATTTTGGATAGCCAACGTATCTTTTAATGCGGAAGAAATTTGTAAATATTTAAAGGAGCTGTCAAATTTATTTTGCTCATTATAAATTTTAAATAATAGTTGGCTTGAATTTAAAACAACTTCATTGAAAGAACTTTTTCTACCTAAATTATAAGAAAGCCTTGCATAATAAATAGAACTATCCATACTTTTTAATCCAAAATAATCATTGGCAACACAGACATATGCTTGCTGAATATCTTTTGCAAATTTAGTGTACTTAAGGCCTAAGAAAATAAAATTGATCGATTTCCTATACTCCTTCTTCTTTAAATAAGCTTTTCCCAAAACTACGTAGGGGAATAACATTCGCTTAGACTCAGTTCGAAGTTGCTGAAGATCCAATTCTAATAAACCATATTTTATTGCAGAATCACTTTCATTCATTTCATCATAACATTGAGCAACCATACCAAGATAAGGGAACTCCTTTTTTTTGCTTACATCAAAAACTGTAGGTTTAATTTTTTCAAGCAATTTTTCAGCTTTACTGTTGCTACCCATGAATGCATAATCTTCCATTATATTTAAGTCGGGGAACGCATCAATTATTCCTAAGTCCTCTTTCTCTTTTTTGGCTAAAGTATTATAGTATAATGAACTAGAATAATTACTTTTTAAATATCTATAAACCTGTCCCAGATTACTGTGAATACGAGGGTAAATTTCTTTAAAATTAAATTTAATCGCAATTTGCTCTGATAATTTTAAATATAAAAATGCACTGTCAGCATTATTTAATGTGTAGGAACTACCTAGTTTCATCAAATAAAATGACTTGTCCTTTGAATCTGGCATTGATAAAATAGAGCGGGTACTATCTCTTATGTTTTTAATAGGTCTATTAAAATCATATCCGCTTTTTTTAACTTGCGAAAATGCCTCTTGCTTTACAACTATTACACACAACAAAATCAAAAAATACTTTTTCATATTCATTTTTTATTGGTGATAATCAATTTTGGTAAATTATTTTTTC
>Ga0209443_1002281_pt1 | contig 11390 bp, 6 predicted proteins | sample LauGreBMM110DCMD_2_FD_187571 | JGI IMG/M metagenome (GOLD analysis project Ga0209443, IMG submission 187571) | Freshwater lake microbial communities from Lake Michigan, USA - Su13.BD.MM110.DCMD (SPAdes) (version 2) | ecosystem: Environmental > Aquatic > Freshwater > Lake | place: Lake Michigan... | reverse complement strand
CTCAGGGAGCTAAGTTTCTGAAAATTCATGAAAGGGTATTGGGGATTTTAGAAGAATTTTTGCCCGATGAAATAGCCATAGAGTCTCCATTTTTTGGAAAAAATGTCCAATCGATGTTAAAATTAGGAAGAGTTCAAGGAATGGTCATGTCATTAGCCTTTTCAAAAAGTATTCCTATTTCGGAATATGAGCCCAAAAAAATCAAACAATCTGTCACTGGAAATGGAAACTCATCTAAAGAACAAGTAGCTAAAATGGTAGAGGTAATTGGAAATATAAAATTAGATGCAAAGCTATTTGATGCGACAGATGCTTTAGGGATAGCGATTTGTCATCATTTTCATAATAACAATATAACATCCACTATTAAAGGGACTAAAAAAGGTTGGGGTGCTTTTGTCAACGAAAATCCGGCAAGAGTTAAATAACTGATTTCATTTGTATTTGTAATTCTTTAATTGACCTAGTAGGTGAATAACACGTATCTCCGATGCATAAGTAAAAATTATATTTGTCGTGAAGTAAAATAGGTGTATAATTTATCATGGTTTTATCGATAGGGAAATCCGTACCCTTTAGTTCGTCAATATGGATAAAATTAGCATTGTATTTGATTAGAGCTTTGGGATATTCAATGTAATCCCCATATATTTTTAACCAATTCGAGAAATATAAAGGGTTGCTTAATGCGGATTCCATGATGTTTTCAAGCATCTCCTTGGCCTTTAAGGTATATTCTGGAATCTGATTTATGAACCCTATTTTAAATAAACATTCACATAAAATAGAATTAGATGATGGCATAACAGAATCATTTATTTCATATTTATCCGCAATAAGTTTCTCCGATTTAATTGAATAATAATTATAAAAAACTGTTTGGGACTTATTGGTTTTGAAATTTTCAAGTACATCAATTAAACAGTTATTGGCTTTACTGATGTAAGTAATATCACCACTTACCTCATATAAATCTATATAAGCTTTCGTTAGAAACGCCATATCATCCAAAAAGGCAATTATAGGTTTTGAAGAATATTTAACTTGGTGTAAATAGATTTCATTAATCATAAAATAATTCTCAATTTGTTTTATGATTGCCTTTGCTAATTCTAAATAAGCATGATTGTTAAAAGTATAGTATGCGTGAATCAGAGAAGAAACGAAAATAGAATTCCAAGATAATATTTGTTTCGTATCGGTATTAGGTTTAATACGAGTTGATTTTGCATTTTTTAATATTTCTAATTGAGTACTAAATTGTTGATTACTGATCGGAGAAATTTTGAAAAGTATATTATTATTGTTTTCCCAATTCCCATTAGAAGTTATGGAAAAGTGATTAAAAAAATCTTGATTTTCTTTATAAGGTATTATCGAATTAAGTTCCTCAAACTCCCAAGTATAATATTTACCTTCTTCACCTTCGCTATCTGCGTCAATGGAAGAAAAGTAAAGTCCATTATCTCCCTTTAGCTGCTCATTTAAAAAATGAATTGTATCTGAAACAACTTCTTTATATAGATCAATATTAGTTTTTGAATAAGCTAGTGAATAAGTTTTTATTAATTGGACATTATCATAAAGCATTTTTTCGAAATGAGGGCAAAACCATTCAGAGTCTACCGAATACCTAGAAAATCCTCCTTCAATTTGGTCATAAATGCCACCTTGTGCCATTTTTTGCAATTGAACATTATAGAGTTCATTGACACCTAATTTTAGATATTCACTATTAGGTAAATTGATTAAAAAATCGAGCAAACAGGGCAAAGGAAATTTTGGGGCTTGCTTAATTCCGCCAAATACAGAATCTAAAGATCCTTGAACTTTTTGAAATGGTTTTTCTAATTGCTTAGAATGAGCGTCTACATTTATTTTGTTGAAAGATAAATTGTTGTCATTTAAGCTTTCTGAAAAACCATCAGCCGAATTATTTAATTCAGTTCTATTGAATTTAAATGTTTCATTTACTGATTTTAAAATAGATATCCAATTCTTTTTAGGAAAGTAGGTGCCTCCATAAAATGGTTTTTTATTGGGTAATAAAAATACATTTAGTGGCCATCCACCCCTAATTCCCATTTTTTGAACGGCCTCCATATAAATCATATCTAGGTCAGGGCGCTCTTCTCGGTCAATTTTAATATTGATAAAATGTGCATTCATTAGATCAGCAACCTCTGGATCTTCAAAAGATTCGTGCTCCATAACGTGGCACCAATGGCAGGCTGCATAACCAATACTAATAATGATAGGTTTATCTTCTACCATAGATCGTTCAAGTGATTCATCATTCCAAGCCTCCCAATGTACTGGATTGTCTTTATGTTGCAGCAGATAGGTACTTACTTCATTTATTAGTTTATTCATTAGTATAAAAATGTATTTGTATTTTTGAACAAATTTTTAATATGTTAGAAAGTAGAGATTTCGTTATCAGTCCAGAGATTGCTTATTCACCAGAACAATTACATCAATGCTTATTGTCAGAATTGGGTGCAAATCTATTGAATAATAGTCAATATCGAATTGAAAAGATTTCACTTGACGCGAGAAATAAAAATATAAAGGCACTTGTAAAAATAGGTCTATACAGTAAAGATTACAATTTTGCTTCTGAGCTTGAATCTATATTGCCTAAATTAAAAGAGAATAGTAAGAGAGTTATTGTCATTGGAAGTGGACCTGCAGGCATATTTGCATCCATTAAATTAATCGAATTAGGATTTAGGCCAATCATATTAGAAAGAGGCAAAAATGTCCGAGATAGAAGGCGTGACATAGCGGCAATTAATCGATTTAATCAAGTTGATTCTGATAGTAATTACTGTTTTGGAGAGGGGGGGGCTGGTACTTATTCAGACGGAAAATTATATACTCGTAGTAAGAAGAGGGGGGATATCAACTATGTTCTTAGGAAATTTGTTAGCTATGGTGCTGATAAAAATATTTTATATGAAGCCCATCCACATATTGGGACGAATAAATTACCTATGATTATTTCTTCCATGCGCAATGCCATTATTGAAGCGGGAGGAGAATTTCATTTTGAACATCGAGTAACAGATTTACTTATTCGCAATAATGCTATTGTTGGCTGTCAAACTAATTCAAAAGACACCTTTTTTGGTGAAGCGACTTTGTTAGCTACTGGTCATTCTGCTCGAGATATATTTACACTTTTACAAAGCAAAAATATTTTAATTGAAGCAAAATCTTTTGCTATAGGAGTTCGAATAGAGCATTTACAAAGCTTTATTGACAAAAGTCAATATAAATTTAAAGACAGACCAGAATATTTGCCACCGGCGTCTTTTAGTTTAGTTGCTAAAACGATTTACAAAGGAAACGAAAGAGGTGTATTCTCATTTTGTATGTGTCCTGGGGGATTTATAGTACCATCGGCCACCAGTCAAAACCAAGTGGTCGTTAATGGAATGTCACCTTCGAGGCGTGATTCTAAATATGCAAATTCAGGTATTGTAGTTAGTATTTTGCCTTCAGATCTCTCATCATATTCCAATTACGGTCCGTTAGCAGGTATGCAATTCCAAGAAGAATTAGAGAACAGGGCAAATGTTTTGTCTGGCGGGACACAAAAAGCCGTATCCCAACTGACAAGTGATTTTATAAAAGGTAAATCGAGTAATGAGGTTTTAGACACCTCCTATATTCCGGGTTTAATTTCTGGAGATATTCGAGAAATATTGCCTGAATTTATTAGCGAGCCATTAAAAAAAGGACTTCAAGAATTTGATCGAAAAATTCCAGGGTTTTCAAGTAATATAGGTCAATTAATTGGCCTAGAAAGTAGAACATCTTCTCCTGTCAAAATACCTAGAGATCCAGAATCGTTGGAACATTTAGAAATTCGTCATTTATACCCATGTGGAGAGGGAGCAGGATTTGCTGGTGGAATTATGTCTGCAGCATTAGATGGTATTAATTGTGCTATTGCTATCGCTCAGAAATTAAATTAATTCATGCATAAAGAATTTGATCAGCTATGGTTTTTGAATGATGAAGTTTCTAAGGACTTAACAATCATAAACAATGCGACTAAAGCAGCCGTTGTAGTGATTATTTATAAAAACACTGAGGGTCAAAGCGTATTGTATTTAATTGAACGCAATACATATGATGGCCATCACAGTGGTCAAATGGCCTTGCCAGGAGGGAAAATGGATCATGTAGATGCCAATTTAAGTGAAACAGCTTTACGTGAAGTGCATGAAGAGATTGGAGTTATTTTAGAATCAGATCAATTATTTCCATTGACACCACAATGGATTCATGTTTCAAACCATTGGGTTCAACCTTTTTATACAATTGTTTACGAAAAGCCAATTTTTACTTTAAATAAAAGAGAAATAAATTGTATTTTTGAAATACCAATATCAACGTTTAAAGATTCCAATACTTTAGCTTTTCATGAGTTAAATATTTTAGGAAATAAAGTGACTTCTCCTAAATATTGGAATGATGGTAAAGAAATTTGGGGAGCTACTGCGATTATTTTATACCAGTTGTTTTTAAGAAGTAATACTAAAATAAATTTAGATTAAAATATGAATGATTCATTAGAAGGTGCTTTGCAGGAACAAATAGCGGTTGCGGGGATGTATGAAAATTGGTTCTTGGAATATGCTTCTTATGTTATTTTAGAAAGGGCAGTACCCGCTATAGAAGACGGATTAAAACCAGTTCAAAGACGAATTTTACACGCGTTAAATGAAATGGATGATGGTCGTTTTAATAAAGTAGCTAATGTTATTGGGCAAACTATGCAATATCATCCTCATGGGGATGCCTCCATTAATGATGCCATTGTTAATTTGGGCCAAAAAGAATTACTTTTTGATTGCCAAGGCAACTGGGGAGATGTTAGAACAGGGGATAGTGCAGCCGCGGCTAGATATATTGAGGTTCGCTTATCAAAATTTGCGAACGATGTAGTATTTAATAATCAAACTACCCACTGGCAATTGTCATATGATGGTCGTAAAAAAGAACCGATCACATTGCCAATTAAATTTCCTTTATTATTAGCCCAAGGTGTGGAGGGGATTGCCGTTGGACTTGCGACAAAAATAATGCCTCATAATTTTTGTGAGTTATTGCAAGCTTCCATTGATTTATTGTCTAATAAGAAAGTCAACTTGTTTCCTGATTTTCTGACGGGGGGTATGATGGATGCAAGTTCATACAATGATGGATTGCGCGGAGGTAAGATTAGAATACGAGCCAGAATAGAAGAATTTGATAAAAAAACGTTACTTATAAAGGAGATTCCTTTTAGCACAACTACCACTTCTCTGATAGATTCAATCATCAAAGCAAATGATTCAGGAAAAATAAAAATTAAAAAGGTTATTGATAATACTGCGAAGGATGTCGAAATTCAGGTGCAGTTGGCCCCAGGAATATCTCCAGATGTCACCATTGACGCATTATATGCGTTCACTGATTGTGAAGTATCAATTTCTCCAAATGCTTGTGTAATTATTGAAGATAAACCTCATTTTGTAGGTATAGCTGAAATTTTAAGAGTAAGCACGAATCAAACTGTTGAGTTATTAAAAGAGGAATTAGAAATTAGAAAAAGCGAATTAATGGAAAAACTTCTATTTAGTTCACTAGAAAAAATATTTATTGAAAATCGGATATATCGTAAAATTGAAGAGTGTGAAACATTTGAGCTAGTTATATCTACGGTAGATGAAGGTTTAGATCCTTTTAAAAAGGATTTTTACAGAGAAATAACGGAGGAGGACATATTAAAATTATTAGAAATTCGAATTAAAAGGATTTCGAAATTTGATAGTTTTAAAGCTGATGAGTCCATGCGACGCTTAGAAGATGAACTTAAAGAAGTGGAAGAGAATTTGGCTAACTTAATTAGGTATGCCATTGATTATTTTAAAAACTTATTGCAGAAATATGGCAAAGGGAAAGAACGCAAAACTGAAATAACCAATTTTAATACTATTTCTGCCACTGTAGTGGCCGCAGCAAATCAAAAACTATATGTAAACATGTTGGATGGTTTTATCGGATATGGTCTTAAAAAAGACGAATATGTGATGGATTGTTCTGATATAGATGATATCATTGTTATTCGATTGGATGGAACTTGTATCGTCACGAAAGTTCAAGAAAAGGTATTCGTTGGCAAGGACATACTTTATTGTTCGGTATTTAAGAAAAATGATGATCGTAAAGTTTTTAACATTTGTTATGCAGATGGAAAAACAGGGATCACTTATGTTAAACGCTTTAAAGTGACTTCGATAACGCGTGATAGAGAATATAAATTAGTTGGCAATCATGCTAAATCTAAGGTTACCTATTTTTCTGCAAATGAAAATGGAGAAGCGGAGATTGTACAAATTAGTTTAACGGCAAATTGCACAGCCAAAATAAAACAGTTTGATTATGATTTCGCAAAATTAGCCATAAAAGGACGGGAGTCATTGGGTAACATGTTGACCAAATATCCTGTTAGAAAAATCATTCAAAAGTCAGCCGGTATATCTACATTAGGGGGCGTAGATATTTGGTACGATCCAACGATAGGTAGGTTAAATAGAGATCAACATGGAAAACATATAGGTAATTTTGAACCAAGTGATTTTATTTTAGCGATTTATGCTAGTGGAAATTATGAGCTTACAAATTTTGAATTAACGAATCGGTATCCTGCAGAGGAAATTTTATATTTAAAACGATTTAACAGCAAAAGCATCATTTCAGCTGTATATTTTGATGGAAATAATAAATCTAGTTACATCAAACGATTTAAATTGGAAACGACTACCGTCGATAAAAAGTTTTTATTTATTTCTGATTCTAAAAATTCTAAGCTTCTAACGGTCACTGATAATTATTCACCTAATGTTCAAATAAAACATAAGTCTGATGGAAAATCTAATGAAACCAATATCATACCGATAGGAAGTATAGTTGATGTGAGAGGCTGGAAAGCCATAGGTAGTAAATTGAATTATTCAAAAATTGTTGATATTCAGTTTATCGAAACGGAAGAAAATGATTCTTTAGAGACTACAGAGACTGAGGTAATAAATTATTTGTCAAATTTAGATACCAACAATGATTCTAAAGAAGTAGAAGTCGAAGAAGATAATGAACCAGCAGAAGAAATTCCAATGGAAATAATTAATAATGAATCTTTTACTATTGAGGTATCAGAGAAAAGCGACCCCATAGTCCTGGAGGAAGATGAAGTAGTTACCAATAATAGTAAAATAGACGATATCCCATTTGAAATTAATACGGGTAACGATGAAACAGATGTTCCTATGACTATAAAATCAAAGACTGACGGAAATTATAATAGTGAACAAAATGAAGGAGCTCAATTAGGCTTATTTTAATGAATAACTCACCAAGCAAAACAAAAGTTCAAAATGCATGGGCATTTTATGATTGGGCAAATTCTGTACACTCGTTAACGATAACATCGGCAATATTCCCAATTTATTTTCCAATTGCTGCGGTCGTATTAGGCTCTATTACTCCTAATTTAATCCCGATATTTGGGAATCTTTTATTGCCTAACACAGTAGTTTATTCGTATACTATATCCTTTGCATTTTTAATTTTGGCTGTTTTAGTACCCATGGTAAGTGGGATAGCCGATTATTTAGGGAACAAAAAAGCCTTTATGCGTTTTTTTTGTTATTTGGGTTCATTGAGTTGCATTGCCTTATTTTTCTTTACTAAAGGAAGTTATTGGATTGGTACATTAGGATTTTTGTTTTCAATTATCGGTTGGGGTGGAAGTATTGTATTTTACAATAGTTTTTTACCAGAAATAGCGACTAAAGACGAATATGATCAATTGAGCGCAAGAGGTTTTGCTTGGGGCTATATTGGTAGTGTAATATTATTATTGCAAAATTTATCCATGTTGTTGTTGCCTAACTTATATGGGAACATATCCAGTGAATTAGCCAGTCGAATATCATTCTTATCTGTAGGCATATGGTGGTTAGTATTTGCTCAAATTCCACTCCATTATTTACCAGATAATCAAAAATCGCTAAAATTAAATACCAGTTATTTAACAGGAGGATTTAAAGAATTAAAAAATGTATTTTTTAAAATACGCGATATAACCTCGATAAAATTATTTTTAATTTCCTTTTTTTTATACAATCTAGGAGCTCAAACAGTTATGTATTTAGGAGCTCTATTTGGTAGTCAAGAATTACATTTACCTACCGATGCTTTAATCATTACGATTCTTTTAATTCAAATTGTAGCCATTCCAGGAGCATTTACTTGTTCGTTTATTTCTAAAAAATTAGGCAATATTTCAGCTCTCATGATAATTGTTTCTATTTGGATTTTGATCTGTTGTTTTGCTTATTTTGTTTATGGCCAAGTGCAATTTTATGTTTTAGCGATATGCATTGGGTTTGTGATGGGAGGCATACAAAGTAATAGTCGGTCTAGTTATGCCAAATTGTGTCCAAATGATGAAAAAGATTTAGCTTCTTTCTTTAGTTTTTATGATGTCTGTGATCGATTAAGTACTGTTTTAGGTACTTTTTTGTTTGGTATTATTATTCAAATGACTGGAAATATGCGAGTAGGCATATTAATTTTAACTATATTTTTCTCAGTTAGTCTGTTATTTTTATATCGTTTGAATAAACTCAATAAATTAAATATTTAATGGTATAACTGATTTGTTGTTGGATGAAATCCATTCTAAAGGAATTACAGATAATATTTCATCTCTCAATGCATTTATGATCCCTTTTCTATTATAATTCTCTGAATATATTAATGCTATTTCTCTGACAGGAGTGTTCAAAGGTATTTTAAATATTTTCTTTTTAGTTGAATCATTTACATAGTCTACCAACATATGAGGTATTATGGTTTGGCCCTTTCCATTTTCCGCTAACCTTAACATCGTTTCTAAACTTCCCGTTTTGTAAATAATTTGACTTTCAGAAACAGATTTGTTTCTTAAATTACAAATTGAGGCTATTTGATTACTTAAACAGTGTCCTTCCTCAAGAATCCATAATTTTTCTGGGATTATGGTTTGGACTATTTCTCCAGATTCTGAGTTTACATTTGAGAATAAGAATAATTCTTCGAAAAAAAGGGTCAAACTAGCTATTTCTTGATTGGCTATTGGCACTAAAATCCCCATATCTAACTTGCCTTCATGAATTTCTTTGTATATATTATCAGTAGTTGTTTCAAATATATTAAGCTTTAGATTTGGGAAATTTGACTTAAAAGAAGATAAAAATTTCGGAATTAAATAGGGTGCTATTGTTGGTATAATACCTATAGACACATCTCCAACGACATCTTTATGATACCCTTTGGCAAAAACCTGAATCGATTTTTTTTCTTGAATAATTTTTCTTGCTGCATTTATAACTTGTTGACCCTCTTTTGTTGGTATAATAGGTTTAATTTTTCTGTTAAATATGATTAGATTAAGTTCTTCTTCTAATTTTTGAATTTGCATACTTAAACTTGGTTGCGTTACACAGCAAAATTTAGCGGCTTTTGAAAAACTTTGATATTCATGTAAAGCTACAATGTATTCTAATTGAGTGATAGTCATTACTATAAGATTTGGTTATACTAATATAATAAATATAGATTTGATTTATATATATATTGTTGTGATATTTGATTTCAATTGTTAAAAAAATACTTTGATTTATTAAACAATCAATTACTATGGATAATGCTAATAATGGCGAAGAAGCCAAATGTCCTTTTACGGGGGCTTCAACAATGGTGAAACTACCTAGTGCGGGAAGTGGAACTCGAAATACGGATTGGTGGCCACATCAATTAAGATTAAATGTTTTAAGGCAACATTCTCGTTTATCAAATCCGATGGATGAATCTTTTAATTATGCTAAGGAGTTCTCTTCGCTTGATTTAAAGATTGTTAAAGAAGACATTGTCAAATCATTAACTACATCCCAAGATTGGTGGCCTGCAGATTATGGTCACTATGGTCCTTTTATGATACGTATGGCATGGCACAGTGCTGGTACTTATCGGACTACTGATGGTCGAGGTGGTGCTGGTGCCGGTATGCAAAGATTTGCACCGTTAAATAGTTGGCCTGATAATACAAATTTGGATAAAGCACGTCTATTATTATGGCCAATTAAGAAAAAATATGGCCGTAAATTATCGTGGGCTGATTTAATGATTTTAGCAGGTAATTGTGCTTTAGAATCTATGGGTTTTAAAACATTTGGTTTTTCTGGTGGTAGAGAAGATGTTTGGGAGCCTCAAGAAGATATTTATTGGGGTAAAGAACGTATTTGGCTAGATGATCAACGATACAGCGGAGATCGTGATTTAGAATATCCTTTAGCAGCCGTACAAATGGGTTTAATATATGTCAATCCTGAAGGTCCTAATGGAAATCCTGATCCAATTGCCTCAGCAAGGGATATACGTGAGACCTTTGCAAGGATGGCGATGAATGATGAAGAAACAGTAGCATTAATTGCTGGGGGACATACTTTTGGTAAAACGCATGGTGCTGCTGATCCAGGTAAGTACGTAGGAAAAGAACCTGCAGGTGCAAGTATCGAGGAACAAGGTTTAGGTTGGAAAAATACATTAGGTTCAGGAAATGGAGTTAACACCATTACTTCAGGATTAGAAGGTGCTTGGACAACTACACCAACGCAATGGAGCAATAATTATTTTGAAAATTTATTTGGTTTTGATTGGGAGTTGACAAAAAGTCCAGCTGGAGCTAATCAATGGAAACCCAAAGGTGGAGCGGGTTCAGGTACTGTACCTGACGCGCATGATCCTACTTTAACGCATGCGCCAACTATGTTAACAACAGATATAGCTTTAAAAGTAGATCCTGCTTATGCTAAAGTTTCAAAAAGATTTTATGAAAATCCTGATTTATTGGCAGATGCATTTGCTAGAGCTTGGTTTAAGTTAACCCATCGAGATATGGGGCCACGTTCTAGGTATATAGGTGCTGAAGTTCCAGCAGAAGTATTGATATGGCAGGATCCAATTCCATCAGTAAATTATAAAACAATAGATTCTGCTGATGTTATGTCATTAAAGAAGAAGATTCTTGCATCAGGTCTGACAGTGAGTGAATTAGTTTCTACAGCATGGGCTTCCGCATCTACATTTCGAGGTTCCGATAAAAGGGGAGGAGCAAATGGAGGCCGTATTCGTTTAGCGCCACAGAAATTTTGGGCTGTTAACAATCCTGCTCAATTATCTAGAATATTAGATATATTAGAAAATATTCAGAAAGAATTTAATGCTGCCAATACTGGTAAAGAAGTTTCATTGGCTGATTTAGTCGTTTTGGGTGGTTCTGCAGCGATCGA
>Ga0209443_1002276_pt1 | contig 11412 bp, 10 predicted proteins | sample LauGreBMM110DCMD_2_FD_187571 | JGI IMG/M metagenome (GOLD analysis project Ga0209443, IMG submission 187571) | Freshwater lake microbial communities from Lake Michigan, USA - Su13.BD.MM110.DCMD (SPAdes) (version 2) | ecosystem: Environmental > Aquatic > Freshwater > Lake | place: Lake Michigan... | reverse complement strand
TTTACACCAATTGTTATTCTTTTTTTATGATATGTATATTTATATTTGTCAAATTTGTCAGCATCTAATTTACTATAAACTAAAATAGAACCAGATTTATTTAATTCTTTCATTACTAAACCACCTATTTGTTTTGTAGGTTTTATTTCAGACATTAATTCTGTATCTTCTTCTTCTTCTGATGTATTTTTATCCATATAATATGGATAAAATGTAAATTTTACATCTGAAACAATAGAACTAATTGTATCAATAAGAATTTTTATTGCATTTGTTTGAGAAGTTTCTAATTCTAATACATATACCATTAATTTTAATGGTTTAAAGTCTTTAAAATGTTTTATTTAAAAAATTATATTATAAATGTGTTATCATTTAATTAATTATTAAAATGTAATTTTTAGTTTTACTATGAGATATCTAAGCTAATGTATTAGATAGTTCTGCTATTTATATGAATAGATAAAGTAAAATTATTATTTAAAAAATCATATAAAAATTTTTACTTGAGCATAACTTTATATCTAACTAAAATATATTATTTGTTTAATTTTAATAAAATAAAAACTATAAAAATATTTTTATTTTATTAAAATTAAAATTATAAAAATAAAATAAAAATCTAAATTATTATATAATGGCGAATACATATTGTCTTCTCAACCCTCATATTGAAGGTGACTTTCAAACCAAAATTAAAGCAGATAACTCTACAAAAGCAGCAAAAACTTTTTATAAAAATTTATCTCAACACTTTAATAATAATATTCCTAAATTTTACTTTACAGTTCAAAAAGGTGGTTCTGGAACTGGTAAATACTATCATTTTGTTGTTAAAGAAACAAAAGATAATGATGAAGTTAAATTTGATCTTTCACCATATGTGATATCCGAAGATTCTACTACTATCAAAACTTTTGAAACTAAATTATCTTCATTTAAATCTAAATTTAATCAATATGGTGGTAAAAAAAATTCTAAGAAAACCTCAAAAAAGAAAAAACATTCTAAAAAATTAGATGATAGTTCAGATTCTGATTCTGATTCATCTGAAAATTTCTATAAACAAGCTCAAACATATAGACCACGTGTTGCACCACCTCTTTATTATTGGTGGTATGATGCTAGTATTTATAATCTTAATTCTATTTTTATTCCTACTTTTTATTCTTATACACCACCTTATTTACAAATAAATTTGTAGATATTGGAGGTTGATAAAGTAGGACTTTCTCCACCTCCAATGTAATAAATAATATATTTAATTATCTGATTCAATTTTATAAATTCTACTGTATACAGCAGATTTTATAAATATTTTACTTTCTCCTTCACATTATATAATAAATTATTTTGTATAATTCTATTAAATAAAAATTGAATTATGAAAACAACAATTGTAAATAAATCATCATGACGCTGTTCGATATGTTCCTGTTCGTAATTGGTATAAGCATTGTCAACCTTGTTGTTATCATAGCAACCTCTATCTGTGTAAAGAAGCCAGTTAAACAATGTGCAATGAAAAATATGTATGGAGAAATTGTTGTAGAATCTCATGAGGTAGACATTCCTACGACACGTTTCCTGTCTGAAGAACGCCTACAATATATAAATGTATGTATGTTCGGACTATGTGTACCTATATGCATGGAAATATGGCAATTATTTGATAAAAGTATACCATTTGGATGTGCTACGGTCGTAATTATTTCAATGTTTAACATTGGATATAGTTACTTGGTGTGCAAAGATTATTGGGATAGAGTAAAGAATATGCCAACGAGTATAACGCGTCATTCTAATGGTGACAAAAGTTTTACTTATTAGTTTTACTTTGTATAGTCATAAGTTTAAAACATTTATTTTATAATAGTGTCTCATTTTTCAGTGAAAAAAGTGTAATGCATTATAATATCTAAATATTATAACCATGGTCATTACAATCATTAAATTTATGTATATTAACATTTTTAAAATCTTCTTTTTCATTTTTTGGTATTTCTATATATTTTTGATTACAAAAATAAATATATGCAATAATTAATAATAAAATTGCTATAATAATTAGTTTCATTATATAATAGTATATTTTTATAATATACAGCATATTTTATAAAAATTATTAAATATTTTTAAAATGCACAGAGAAAGTAAAACTATTATTTAAAGGAAACTAAAATAATTTTTTTAACAATTATGAAATTTGCTGTATATATTTATTATAAGATATATTTATAATTAACTTTATTATCACAAAATTTTATAAATATTGTGTTTAACAGTAGTTTAATGCTAGATAATAATTCACGATTGGTATTATAATAATACGAAAATCATAATGACTGTATTATTTCTAAATTTTTCAAATATTAAGGTTACTCACGATTTGTGTATAAACAATATTGTACTTCAACTCGTGCAATTACAAGAACTTCAATTTTGTAAGAAGAACAATTCATTATTAAATATGTTTATATTAGTATATTAAATTTATCCAATTAAAAATATTTAATTCCTCATTTATTGTATTATTATGAAAATAAATGAAAATTTTATAGAAAATATTTTTAATTATAAAATTAAATTAAAAAATAATGCAGATAAACAAAAATTATCTTTATATTTTGATATTATTCCAATGTATGATATTTATACACAAAAAATTTATCCAATTAAAAAAGAAAACACTTATTTTCGGTTAACAGAATCACACTATCGATTTATTAATCATGAAGTTAAAAATTGGATTATTCAAACTTATAAAAAATATACAAAAAAAATAAATACATTAAATAATGACGAAAAACAACAGTTAGAAAAAGTAATAGATAGAATAAAAAAAATGATTCAAATAATTGATAATTACGATATTGACATTTTAATTAATACATCTTATAAAGTGTTATATAAATATTCTGGTATTGGTTTAACAATTAGTATTTGTAAAAGAGAAAGTTTTCATCCATTTATTAATTATTTAAAACCTTATTATACTAAAACTGAACTTGTAAAGCTCGGTCAAAATATGGGATTAATTAAAGATATTAAATCAGAAGATTTAATTGATGAAGTAAAACATTATGAAATTTGTATGAATATTTCACATAATGATTTTAGTTTTGATATAATAAAAGATAATACTATTAATATTATTAATAATAAATCTCAATCAGATATTTGTTTTTATTCATTTATAGGTTCTACTTTATTAAATCGTTTTTTAAGAAATCAAAATAATTATACAATTAATTCTTTTTTTTATGATAGAATGGTTAAGATTGTCAATACAATTAAAACATCACCTGCATTAAATAAAGATTATCAAATTTACAGATTTATTTCAGAAGATAGTTTTTTACAAAATTTAAAAATTGGAGAAATATTTATTGACCCTGGATTTGTTTCAACAACTCGTGATCCGTTTTATAATCCTGGTCTAAATGGTATATTTGGTTTAATTTTAATCAAAATAAATTTAAAAAAAAATATGAAAGGTATAGGTTTATTATTAGAACATTTTTCATTATTTCCAAAAGAAGAGGAACTATTGCTTCCACCAAATACAAAATTAAAACTTATTTCAAAAGATAGTAATTTTAAATACTATCATACAAAAAGTAATTTTGAAAAACTAATTAATAGAAAATATGAATTTGAATTGATTAATAATAATTATGATTGGATTATGAATATAAAACCAGTTAATGAAAAAATACCAGAATTTGAAAACTTTATCTTACCATCAAGACATAGATTAGAATTATTACAAAATTTTAAAAATATGTCAAATAAAGATAATCAAATTTATTTTAATGGAATGTTATTTACATTATTATTTTTTGATTCATCTAGTTCATATAGTAAATTTTATCATAATAAAGTAGAAAAGGGGTTATCATTAATTCATTTTGATGCAAGAGGGTACCCGTTATTATTTATTGAAATGGGTCATGAATTAGTTGTAAATTTTATTAATCAATATTATTTTTATGATTCAAAAGATGAAATAGATGAAAAAAATTTAATTGTTCTTTTGACAAAATTAGGAAAATTATTTAATTACAAAAAAGCTTTTATATATCATTCATATTCAAATTATAAAGAATTTAAAAACAATTACTATAAATATAATGAATCATTTTTATATATTAATCATTTTAATAAAACATTATACAACTATCTTAAAAATAATAAAAAACCTTTTGAATTTGAACTATTTTATAATTCATGTTTGAAAGATATTGAAATTATTCTTAATAAATATTCAATAAAAAATAAAATATTAGATGCAATAGAAAAAGATTTTAATGAATATAATAATTTAATTAATACATATAACGAACTTAATAAATTTAATTATGGTATTTTTAATATCTATGAAAAATTAATTAGTTTAGGAGAAATAGATATAATGTTAGATTTAGATTATGATGACGAATATAAAAAAGACGATATGTTACAATTAATATATAGACAATCAATAAGAAGAGGTAATGATTAATAAATATTTTAGTCAATTAAAATATCTATTATTTTAATTGATAATATAATAAAGAATAGATAATAAGAAAAGAACAGAAAAGGAGAAATAGATAAACAGAATTAACACATAAACAGAATTAACACATAAACAGAATTAACACATAAACAGAATTAACACATAAACAGAATTAACACATAAACAGAATTAACACATAAACAGTTTTTAATACATCAGATACAAACTAAAAAAAAATTAGAATTAACAAAAATAATAGCACTAAATAAATAATAATTTTACTTTATCTACTTTTACAGCGGGTCCATATTAAATAATAAAATTAATATAATATATATAGGAGGTGGTGAAAGTCCTACTTTCATCACCTCTAATAGCGAAGAAGAAAGTAAAATAAAATTTTACTTTCTCCTGCACCATATACTATTTTTGCTAATAATCCCCCAACTAATACATCAGACGGATAATGTACTTTTAATACTATTCTACTTAATCCAACTAGATAAGGTATTAAATAATACTTGTATTCAATTAAAAATCCATTATGATTTAAAATATAAAATAATAAAAATGCATTAAATGTATGACCTGATGGAAATGAATAATGGTCTACTTTAAACCATTCTCTATTAATAATTTTATTATCAATAAATGGTCTATTTCTTTTAACTATATGTTTAATTATACTAATTAAGATTTGAGACAATATAATTAATAAACAATTGTTAACAGTAATAAAATAATTATAATATAATATAATAATAAGTAATGGAAAAAAAATAAAATTAAATAACAATGAAATTAAATTTGCTATTGTATAAACTATAGATGGAAAATGTTGTAAATAATTATAAATAAATTTTTTTTCAATTTTCATATTTAATAATTAAAATTAGATAAAATATAAAACTTTAATTATTTTCTATAATATTTTAATATGTTAAATCATCTATTACTAATTGTAATACTTTATTTAGTTATTAATCAAATGATTTTATCTTATAGCGATGATAAAAAAATAGAAATACCTAATAATAAAAAAGAAATTTTAAAAGAATTTAGTAAACCCAATTATTCTCAAGTAGAAAAAGTTGTTCCACTTAATTTATTCGGTAAACCATTTCAAGTAGAACCTGATAAATTTATTATTTGGTCATTTGTTCAACCAAAACCATGGACTCAAATAATTTATAATTATGGTCAAGAATTTCCATTTAGATTTTTTATTAAAATTAAAATACCTTCATTGAATGACTATCAAATATGGAAACAGATTATTCCAAATATGGATTTTGATTCAAAAACAGGTGAAATTATAATACCGTCAAAAGATGAAGCAGGTGCACTTGCAATTACTAATTTAATTGTATCTAATTTTCAAGGACAATTAAGTATTGAAAATATACTAGAAAAAAATTTAATTCCTATTTCTATTACTAAAGCTCAACAATTTGAAATGGTAAGAAATAAATTAAAAGAACAAATTATTGAATCAATTCAAGGTAAAAATATGGAACAAAAATATGATTTTGAACAAGATTTAGCTAAAAATGAAATAAAACCTAATTTAAAAGAATCTTTTGAAAGCATAGACCCTAGTGCTTATGAAGGTGGCGAATTTACTTATCTATAAACATATTTATACAAATGTATAATTGGTATCACATTTGTAAATTTTATTAATATTATTAATTGGAATTATATTCCGAGGTGCTCCAGTGCAGTTAAAATTTATTGCAACACGATTTCCATTTGGTCCTATACAATTACCTTTAGGAAGTTTGCCAGATATATAATATATTTGATTATTAATAGAATAATCATAATCTCCATAATTTGGACTGCCTCCTTGATATGATCCTATAGTTGCAGCCATAATAATTTAAATTAATATAATTTATAAACAAATAGAGATTAAATATTTCAATTTTTTTTATTTTTAAGAGTATATATAATTTATTTGTAAAAATATAGAATTTATAATTCTAAAGAATTAGACTTTTTTCCTTTAGTATTATTTTCTGATTCATCTTGATTATCATTCTTAGGTTTATAGAAAAACCCTTGAATTCCTTTATCTTTAATTACATTAATACCAACTTTTTCAAATGCATCAGCACATTGTTTAATAAAATCATTTCTACAAAGCACTTTAAGTGTATCATCAGCAACTCCATGATACCAATCACGATATACTTGCCATACTGTCCCAAATGGATATATAGTCTTGTTATCCGGATCAGCTTCAATATATTCAGATATAAATTTATTAATAGTATCACTTTCATTACGATAGCTATTAGTAGATACTTGAATTTCTTGTGGTTCAGGGATGCCTTTAGGTAAGTGTTTATATTCAGAAATATATAATTGTATTAAATAACTTGCAAAATAAGGTGCCCATTGTCCAATTTCACGTTTGAGTGTTGGATCAATGGGAAATTCGTTTGATTTCCTAGGATTTGGAGATGAAACAAATCGAGAAAGAAATTCAACAACTTTAAGACGTCTCCAAGTACCCTCATCTTGTGCAGTAACTGTAGGTAATTTATTGCAACATAGAAACCATTTAACTTGGAATTTAACTTCAAATGGTTCTCGATACATTGGACGAACCATAAATTTATCATTTCCTGTTAATTCTTTCAAAATACCAACATTCATACTTTCATTTTCATCAGTTTCTTGAAAAATAGCACAACGTCTACTTTTTAATCTTGCTAATTCAGGAGAAGCTTGATTTGATGCATTACGTTTTCTGGTGACAATAGTAATAGGACATGCTGCAACATATCCACCAAGAGCACGACTAAGTAAATCGAATGTAATTGATTTACCATTAGAACCAACACCAGTTGAAATACGAAAGTTTTCTTCTTTAGATGCATCGCCACTTACACAAGAACACAATGATAAAAGGAAATATTTACGAACATTCTCATTTGGTAGAATTTGACAAAAAAAACTATAAATTTTATCAAAATAAGATTTAAAAATTTTATTTTTAAGGTCATATTTAATATAATCAACTTTTGTAGAAAGAGATATATAATCATCAGGTTTTCCAGATCTAAATTCTTCTTTTTCAAGGTCATAAACACCATTTTCAAAACCAATTAAATATACATTAATTTCATCTAATTTTTCTTCAAAGTCGTTTTCATAGAATAGATTTTTAGCTTCTTCCATAATCTGTTTTTTAAAAGTAATATTTAATAATCTATCGCAAATTTTTTGAGTTCTACTTGCTTTATTTTTAACATCTTCTTTCTCCGAACCATTCAAATTAATTGCTTTAAGATTAAGTTCAGCAGCAAGTCTTAAAAAGTCATTACTAAAATCTTCACTAATTAATCTCATTAAAGATGTTCCATTTTCAGATAAATGCCAACGATGATTTATAAATTCGTACCAAACATTATTTCTAGTTGATACACATACAAATCTATCCCCATATTTATTATGTAATGCTTTAGCAATATAATATGTATTTATATCTAAACTTTTAGCTAAAAAGTTTTCATATTCTTTAGCAAGAAATTTTTTGAATTCTTCTGGATTATCTTCTTTAGCCCAATGTACAAGAGAACGTATAGTTAATCCTTCAGTACGCATACCAGACCAACGTTCTTCACATTCTCCTTCTTTATATTTATCAGGACATCGTTGTGAAAAATCAATCCAATCTCCTAATAAATTTCTATCAATATTATGAAGAGCCCATCCAACACGCATCCAATCGCTATAATTAGAAGCACGTTTATCATTTAAAAGTGCAATTAGAGCTCTTGCTTTTTCTATATCTTGTTTTTTCATTTCTGGAAGATTATCATAATCTTCTTCATTATTAGATTTTTTGTTAAAACCATAATCATCATATTCTTTATTTATTATTTCTTCAGAATAGTTTTCAGAATATGGTTCAGCATTTTCAACACACCAAATTTTTTGTTGAAGTGAAAACATCTTAATTTTCTTTTCAATATTACCTAAAGAATCAATACTATGATCGTGTGCACCATCATCATTAATAGAAAGAAGTTTAGTAACTTTATATACAAGACCATCTAATTTACGACAACCATACATTAACCATGCATTAGTATTAACAATTGATTTATCAAAAATTTCTGGTACATTTTTAGTAAAATGTTGAAATGTATCAGAATCTTCTGCTTTTTTTACTACATATTCACGAATTAAATATCTAACTTTAGAAGAAGCACATATTTCATGAAACATGCCATGAAAACCATCACGAACAGTTAAATCTTTTTCTTTTAAATTATCTTTTTCAAAAATACAAACTTTTAATTTAGACTCATCAATATCTAAATATTTTTTAATTCCTTCTTTATAATATTCTGATACTTCAACAATCATACTATCATCATAAAGTCTACCAGATGTATATTCAGATTTTATTTTTTCTAAATCTATATCAAAAATAATTGGACCATATTCTTTTGGTTTCTCAGCTATATGAAATTCAAGACCATATTCTGTAGCTTCAGCTAAAGCACTAATAAGTGATTTACGTTGTTTTTTATTCAAATAAAATTTACCTTTAATTCCTCCCATCGAAACATGGGTGATCTCTGATTTTTGTCCTTGCTGTATTCTACATTCTTCTAAAATTTTTGTAACTTTAGACACATATTTTTCTACTTTGTTTGGGTTTAACCTAAGTTCTGACATTAAGTATAATAAAGAAAGATTTTTTTAAATCTTTTTTTCAACTTTTTTCCTCCATTTGTTATCTCATAGAATTGCTATGTATTACATCTTTAAATTTAATAACAAATATATAATAATTATATATTGGATGTGAGAAAAGTCTTACTTTCTCCTGTGCAATTAATTATATAACAGATTTCATAAAAATTGTTAAACATTTTTAAAGTGCGTAGAAAAAGTAAAACTATTATTTAAAGGAAACTAAAATAATGTTGTAAATAATAAACTTATATTGGAGATGGAGAAAGTCCTACTTTCATCACCTATTTAATTTTTTATAAAGTTTATTGTATAATTCTTTAAATAATTATTTTTACTTTCTCCATGCCCATTATATATTCGTTATATCGTCAAATAAAAATTATTCTAAAAAAGTATTATATATTTACTTTAATGAATAGCAATAAAACTGTTATGAGAATTGTTCAAGATGTATATGACTTTAATAAAAATAAACCAGATGGTATTTATCTATCCATAGATAAAAAAAATCTAATGAAACAATATGCTTTAATAATAGGCCCACATGATACTCCATATTTTGGTGGTTTTTTCTTTTTTGAAATTACATATCCTGAAGATTATCCTCAAAAATCTCCACAACTAACTTTTTTAACAACAGAAAAAAATGTTAGATTCAATCCAAATTTATACGAATCTGGTAAAGTATGTTTATCAATATTAGGAACATGGTCTGGACCAGAATGGTCTCCTGTTATGAATATTCGATTAGTTTTAAATTCATTACGTTCATTAATGGGTCCTTTTCCTATTCAAAATGAACCAGGATTTGAATATTTAAATGAAAATAATATTGCTTCTATAGAATATAATCAATATATAATTTACCATACTTACCGTTTAGCAATAATTGAAGTATTAAATAATAAATTTATTAAAATATCATCATTATTTGAAAAGGAAATAAAAGAAGAATTTAATAACAATAAATCTAAATTAAATAATGATTTATTATCATATGCACAAATATATAATAAAATAGTAGTAGGAAATACAGTATATTTTATGAAAAAAACCATACTAGAATTTACACAATTAACTGAAAAATTTAATTTATTATTAAACTAAATAAAAATTGAATTAAAATATTTAAAAACTTTATCTATTTATAATTAATGTCAAAAAAACCTACAGTAGCAAAAACTTATAAACCACCAATTTCATTAAAGAAATCAAAAAAAATTGAAAATGAAATAATTGAACCAGAAATTGATGAAACCGATAAAACAGATGATGATAATGATGATAATGATGATATAGAGGTTCAGTCTGATGATGAAGATGACGAAGAAGATGAAGAAAATATTAATGATGAAATTATTTATGATGAAGATGGTAAAATATGTAATCTTCAAAAAGTATTTGAAGATGAAAACGAATATTATGATGAATATGATGAAATTGAAGCTCAACCAGATACTAGTGTTGAATATGTACAAAAAGAAGATAGACAATCTTCTGCTAAATTAACAAAATATGAAATGGTACGTATTTTGGGGGAAAGAACAAAACAATTAACAATGGGTGCAAAACCATTAATTAAAAATTATAAAGGTTTATCATATGATAAAATAGCAGAAGAAGAACTCTTGTTAAATATGATTCCTTTTAAAATTCGTAGACCTTTACCAAATGGTAAATATGAATTATGGGATCTAGAAGAATTATATAAAGAACATTTAGTGTCTTTACTTGAATAAAATATTTTTAACTAAAAATAAAATTAATAAATTAAAAATTAAATATACTTATAATAAACACATTTAATGATTGTTGATTATAAACATAATAAAAAAGTTGTTTTTAAATAGAAGTACTTTCTCCTCTCCATTATTTATATATTTTTTTAATTAAATTAAATATATATTTAATAGACACATTTAATAAACATATTTAATAAGTGTTCATTGTAAACATTTTTATATTAATTTAACTTGTAAGAATAAAAAAATATTTTATAAAATTATTTAAGTTCTTTTAAATTTAAATATTTAATTTTATATTTTAAATATTTTTCTATAAAACTTTGTTTCTTTGTATGTGGTGCTTGTGCTTGTGCTTGTGCTTGTGCTTGTGCTTGTGCTTGTGCTTGTGCTTGTGCTTGTGCTTGTGCTTGTGCTTGTGCTTGTGCTTGTGCTTGTGCTTGTGCTTGT
>Ga0209443_1002275_pt1 | contig 11412 bp, 14 predicted proteins | sample LauGreBMM110DCMD_2_FD_187571 | JGI IMG/M metagenome (GOLD analysis project Ga0209443, IMG submission 187571) | Freshwater lake microbial communities from Lake Michigan, USA - Su13.BD.MM110.DCMD (SPAdes) (version 2) | ecosystem: Environmental > Aquatic > Freshwater > Lake | place: Lake Michigan... | reverse complement strand
TAAACATTTTGCACGGTTTAACGTCTATGGATAGCAACGGCGACTACTTGCACCGTGTCGGCCTGTTCAGTGTCGCTAGACAAAATGGCAAAACAGTATTGTTGGCCGCGTTGATTGGCCACTGGTTAACTACCCAGGGTAAAGCGCGCGGCCAGGCGCAAACCGTTATTAGCGTTGCGCACAAACTCGATTTAGCAACCGCGTTGTTTAAATATTTGGCGCCAATATTAGAAAAAAAATTTGGCGCGCATATTTCATGGTCTTACGGCCGCATGGTTTTAACAATGCCCGATAATTCGGTATGGTTTCCCAGGGCGGCCACGCCTGCAGCCGGTCACGGGTACAGCGTCGACTTATGCGTAGCCGACGAAGCTTGGGACATAAGCGAACAGGCCATAGACGAAGGTTTACTACCTGCCCAACGTGCGCGCAAAAATCCTTTAATGGTTTTAGCGTCAACAGCTGGAACGCAGGACAGCAAGGCGCTTTTGCGTTGGCGTGAACAAGGATTACGCGCTATAGATAGCGGCGAACAAACTAAATTATATTTTGCCGAATTTAGCCCGCCGCCGTCTATGGATTTAATGACGCCCGAAGCCTGGGCGTACGCAAACCCCGCGCTAGGTCATACGTTAGAAATGTCTGTAATCGAGGCAGAAAGCGAAGCGCCAAACCGTAACGCCTTTTTACGCGCGTCGGTTAACACGTGGACAGCAACCCAAAACGGTTGGCTGGAACCTGGCGTATTTGAAGCCTTGCAATCCGATGAAACCATACCGCCTGGCGGGGTGTTGGCTATCGAGGTAGACAACGAAGGCGCGCTATACGTTGGCGTTAGGGCCGTACAGGTAGGACTAAAGACAGCGGTTACGGTTGCGTTTGTTGCCGGCACACTTGCCGAAACTTGGCGCCTAGTTGAAGCCGAAATAGCGTTAGCGCCAACGTTGCGCGTAGCAATAACGCCAGGCCTAGAAATACATTTACCGCCAAATATGGAACGTCGTAAAACTATTGTGGGCTACCGAGAATTATTGCGCTGGACGGCAGCGGTAAAAAATATGATTTTAGAAAACCGTATTTACCACCACGGCGAAAATCAGTTAATAGAACACGTCGAGCGCGCCGTACTTATTAAACATCAAGGCAGCGTAGCCCTATCGTCGACCCGTAGCCCTGGGCCTATTACATTGGCGCGTTGCATGGTTTGGGCTGCAGCGTTGGCGTCTAAACCGCAGCTGGTAGGCAAACCGTTAGTAGTTACGCTAAACCGCTAATGTTGAGTTGGCACTATCCGCGACGGCTTACCTTTTCGTCGGGAAAAGAATAGACCGCTTCACCGTGGGTAGTGCCACCAAACTTTTACTAGATATGGCAGACTAAACGCATGGCGTTATTTAACAAGGTCAACAAGGCCGCTATAGGTACAACGGTAAAAGCGGCTGCAGCTGGTTCAAATGTTGGCGCGTCTCAACTAGACAATTTCTACGCTTTTACCCAGGGCGCTACCCGCCAACGCGCTATGGCGGTACCGGCTATTACTAGGGCGCGCGACTTGCTAGCGTCAGTAATCGGCTGTACGCCGTTGTCGCTTTATAACGAAATGTTTAACCCAATTAGTGGCGAAATGGAACAAATTAAAATAGCCCCGCGCGCTTGGCTACGCCAGTTAGACCCGTCGCTACCAAATAGCACGACGCTTGCATGGTTATTTGACGATTTATTTTTTACGCAGCGAGCTTTTTTATATTGCACCGAGAGGTCAAGCGACGGGTTTCCTAAGGCGTTTCAACGTATGCCTAGCGCTATGGTTTTAACACAAGACCAGGCAGGCCCTGTTTTTTTTGCGCCGTCTAAACAAATTATGTTTAGCGGTTTACCTATTGACCACCGCGACGTAGTGCAATTTATTAGCCCTATTCAAGGTTTACTATTTACTAGCCCTAACGCTGTTTTGACGTCGCTTAAATTAGAGCAGGCAAGGCTACGCAATAGCAGCTCACTTTTGCCAACTGGCGTTTTGCGCCAAGTCGCGGGCGAGCCTTTAAGCGCGGAGGAATTGCAGCAATTAGGGCAATCTTTTGAAACGGCCAGGCTTACAAATTCTGTAGCGGTTTTAAACGAATTTGTTACGTACACGGAAACAAATAGCGACGCGTCTAAACAAATGCTGGTTGCAGCTAGTGAATACCAAGCGTTAGAAATTGCGCGCTTAGCAAACTGCCCGCCGTATTTGTTGGGCGTTGCGACTGGTTCGTACAGTTACCAAAACAGCACCCAGGCGCGGCAAGATTTGTATATGTTCGGCGCCAAATTGTTTATGGACTGTATAGCGGAAACACTAAGTATGAATAACGTTTTACCGCGCGGTACGTACTGCAAATTCGATATAGAAAGTTATTTATCCGAAAGTTACCTATCCGAATATGACACACCCGCAGAAGTTGACGAAGTAGGAGTAATGCCAAATGCTTAAATTAGTGCAACAAGATTTAAAAATAGACGCAGCCGGCCCTAACGGTATGCCCCGCCGCACGTTGGCGGGTTTAGCGCTGCCGTATAACGTCGAGGCCGTAGTTAATGACGGTACAAAAGTAATGTTTATGCCAGGCAGTTTGAACGCAAGCGAAAAAATGCCAAAAATGTATTTAAACCATGACAGCACCAAGGCTGTAGGCATTGTTACAAGTTTGGTAGATACTCCAGGCGGCATGATGTACGAAGCCCGCATATCCGAAACGGCTTTAGGTAACGAAGCGCTGGTATTGGCAGCCGACGGCGTACTAGACGCCGTAAGCGTTGGCGTAAATCCCACCCGTTTTAGTTACGACGAAAAGGGCACAATGATTATTGAAAGCGCCGATTTTCAAGAATTGTCGCTAGTTCCCTACGGGGCGTTTGCTGGCGCGTCAGTTGACCGCGTAGCCGCGTCGCAGGGTATCCCACAAGACGAACAAGAAGTAGATAATATAGAAACCGAAACACCTAACGAGGAGTTAGAAACCATGACACAGCCAACAGAAACCCCACAAGTTATCGAGGCCGCAAGCGTAGCCCCAGTCATTTACGCGCAACCGCGTAATTTCAAATTGCCTACTGCAGCCGAGTTTATTTCTGCCATGACGCAAGGCGGCAACGTACTTGCAGACATGAACGCAAAAATTCAAGCCGCAGCGCCAAACATCACTACCACGGATACGCCAGGTATCCTGCCCGAAATTATTACCGGCAGCGTGTACGACGGACTAAATCCGATTAGACCTTTTGTGACCGCAATCGGTACTCGCGCCATGCCAGGTGCAGGCGCAACATTTCGCCGCCCAAAAATTACGGTACGGCCAACAGTTACACAACAGCCAACAGGCCAACTAAACGCGCTTGACCCGTCTACTGTCACCGTGTCGAACACCGATATTTCTAAACTCACATTTGGAACATTTGTTACCATGTCCGAACAAGACATGGACTGGACAGACCCAAATTCTGTAAATATCGTTTTGAACCAATTAGCAATTGCCTACGGCCAAGCAACAGACAACTACGCAGTAGATACTTGCTACGCAGCAATTACACAATCGGAAACCGTCACCGACAAAACCAAGCCTGGCGATTGGTTGGCCGCAATCTACGGCGCTGCCTATCAAATTTCAAGCACAAGCAATTACCTACCAACCCATTTTGTAGTTGACCCTACGACTTGGTACCGCTTGGGTAAATTGGTTTCAACAACTGGCGAACCAGCGTTTCCATTTGTTGGCGCGCCGAACATGATGGCTATGAACGCCCTGGGCACACAGTCCGCGACGTCATGGAACGGCACACCGCTAGGCCTTACCTTGGTAGTCGATAAAAACATGGCAGCCGATACCGCTTTTATCGGTCACGCTGCCGGCAACGCTGCAGGGTTCGAATTTTACGAACAGCAAAAGGGCGCTATTTCGGTAGACGTACCTAGCACCTTGGGCCGAACTATTGCATACCGTGGTTACGCTGCCGCGTTTATGGCAGACGCAACCAAGTTTTGTAAACTGGTTTAACCGAAAGGCGGCCTAACCGCCATGTCACAGATTTACCAGGTAGCGCACAAAACGCTAATAGACAACTACGCGGTAATAGAAACGCTTACACCTAATGAAGTGTATGTAGGCGCGTCTATTGTCGTAGCAGGCGTTGACGCAACTTTTAACGGTACGTTTACTGTTTACGCGGTACCCGAATATTTGTTTGTTGGCGTAGACGACGACGGCGACCTACTTTTTAACTACCAGGTGCCCGTACCGTTTCAAATTCTTTACGCAAAAACAGCAAGCAACGTAACACGTACTACAGCAACGGGAACCGTAACGTTAGGTACTATTTCTTGCACGTGGGTTACAGCGGGACAAATTGAGGACTGGTTAGGCATTGGTACAGCGTCGGCGCTTGACACGGCTTTTCTTACACAATGCGCCGCAGCTGCAAACGACTTTTGTTTCCAACGCCGGCTAGAAAGCGGATACATAGACGCCAAGGCAACCAGCCCAAGTAACAGCGTCACCCTGGGCACTATTGCCTACGGCGGTTTTCTGTATCGACAACGCGGCGCGGTAACAGATTTTGCCAGTTTTGACGGCCTGCCCGCAGGTAACAGCGTCGGCCTGTCACCAATGATTAAACAACTACTAGGTATTCCACGCCCGCAGGTTGCCTAATGCCTGTGGCGTTTACAGACCTGTTTAACGAGGCGCTAGACGACTTGGCAGCGTCGCTAACGACCATTACAGGGTTACAGGTAGTTACAGACCCCCGCAACCTTGTACCGCCTTGCGCGTTTATAGACGCCCCTACGTTTAGCGTGTATTCAAATAACGTTGTAGAAATGACGTTTCCTATTCGAATTATTACGTTAGGGCCTGGCAACCTTGACGCGCAACGGTCACTACTCAACCTTGCTAGCAAGGTAATTACTAAGAAAATTGGCGTAACCGACGGGCGCCCAACTGTCGCAGTAATCGGCGGTAGCGAACTACCTGCCTACGATTTGACCATAACCCTACAAACCCAGGCAACCGCCTAAGATAGGTGCATATGAAATACGAAATAGTTAGCCCCCGTATTGGTACGCCTGGCGACGAATACGTACCGGTTGACGGCGTTAATGTCGACGCGCTAGTAGCAGGCGGTTTTATTATTCAATCCCCCACCAAGGCGCCTAAAGGTGCTAAAACTAATACAGACACAAACAAGGAGTAAACAAAATGGCGACTTCCACTTATCTCGCAAGCCCGAATTTGACAATTAACTCAATTTCTATGCAAGACCAATGCCACGGTTTAACATTTACGCGCACAATCGAGGCGCTAGAAAGTACCGCGTTTGGTTCAGGTTCCCGCGTGTACGTCGCAGGCTTAGAAAATTCAACGCTTAGTTGCGACTTGTACCTATCGTTTGCAGCTTCCGAAACTTACGCAACGCTTAAAGCGCTGGTAGGAACGTCTACAACGGTTTCGTGGTCAAGCAGCGCAACAAGCCCAGGCACCGCAACGAACCCAACCATGACCCTAACCGGCACCTATTTAGAAGCAATCCCCTACGAAATGGCCCTGGGTACTTTAGGCCAGGTAAGCATTACCTTTACGGGTGGAGTGTATAGCGTCGTCGAAGTTTAATTAAACGCCTGTAAAGGCCCGACACAAAAGGCAGACAATGAAACTTACGCTAAAAGTAGAAACAGCCGATACCGCCTATGAGGTGGTAACAAACCTTTATACAATTATTTTGTGGGAACGCAAATTTAAACGTAAAGCTTCGGACATGGCCGCAGGTATTGGCGTAGAGGATTTGGCATTTATGGCGTATGAGGCGTCTAAGTTAAACAAAATTGTTGTACCTGCAGATTTTGACAGTTTTGTTAAAGGCTTAACAAACATTGAAGTAGTCGATACCGAGGCCGCAAACCCCATTTAAGGGGCACCCACGCCCGCCAGTTATGCGAACTACTGGTAGCCATTTCGTGGTGGCCCCCGTCCATACCTTTTGACATAGACGACTTAACAACTGTTGTTACTGTATTATCGGACAACAACAAACAACGAAAGTAACCGCTATGGCCGTTAGTGCAAAAATTGACATTTACGGGGTACAACAGGCGTTGAAAGAATTGAACGAAATAGACCCGACTTATAGAAAACAAGTAACTAAAAGTATTAAAAACGCAGGCACCGTAATTGTTAACGAAGCGCGGTCAATGGTTGCCAACTACTCAAACAGTTTAGGTAACGGCGCCCCACTATCCGGCATGGCGCGCGGCAACATGATTAAAGGCCGTGAAACGTCCTACCGTACCGACGCCGTACAAAAAGGTTTTAAAGTTAAGGTAGGCGCTAGGGCAACTAAAGAACGGTACGTAAACTTTAATAAAGGCGGCTACACCGAACAGGTAGTATTTGGCGCCTTGCCCTACCGAATTATGGTTATTCAACAAGTCGACGCTGCAGGCGCTATCTACGACCATGCAGGCCGCAACACAAGTAGCCTATTTATCACAAACTTAAACGCCGAGGAAGGCTTACAGCCCCGCGTAGTCGATAAAGCCGTAGACAGAAACCAGGCGGCAGTTGAAACAGAAGTAATAGCCGTAGTTGCCGACGTAATGGAAAAAGTCAATAGGAAAATGAGGATTACCTATGGCAATTAACATACCTATTTTAACGTCGTTTAACGGCAAGGGTGCCGAACAGGCAATAAAAGAGTTTCAAAACCTTACTAAAGCGTCGGATAAAGCGGCGTTTGCTATAAACAAAATGGCGTTACCTGCCGCTATTGCGTTTGGTGCCATTGTTACAGGCGGTTACAAGGCCGCGCAAGCTGCAAGCGACTTTAACGAAACGGTTAGTAAATCGGGCATTATTTTTGGTGAAGCGTCTACAGAAATTAAAAGGTTTGCCGATACCGCCGCGTCGAGCTTAGGTTTGTCTAAACAAGCTGCATTAGACGCCGCGTCTACTATGGGCACGTTTGGTAAATCTGCAGGTTTAGCTGGTACTGAATTGTCAACCTTTTCTATAGAAATGGTAAAACTTTCAGGCGACCTAGCAAGTTTTCATAACGCTAACCCTGCCGACGTAGCCCTAGCGTTAGGCGCTGCATTACGTGGCGAAGCGGAACCTATACGCAAATTTGGCGTATTGCTAAACGACGCAGCCGTAAAAGCGCAAGCTATGAAAATGGGCCTTTACGACGGTACGGGCGCATTAGACGCCCAGGCAAAAGTATTGGCTACTCAAAAAATTATTTTGCAACAGACAAGCGACGCCCAAGGCGATTTTGCGCGTACGTCAGACGGTGCAGCTAACCAACAGCGCATATTAGCGGCGCAAGTTGACAACGCTAAAGTAGCTATAGGGCAAGCGTTTCTACCAATACTTGAAGCCGTGCTACCTATTTTAGTTAATTTTGCTACAGCCATTGGCAACAATACGGGCGAATTTGTTGCGTTTGTTGCAGTCATTGGCACTATTTCGGGTGCAATCATTTTGGCTAAGGCTGCCATGATGTTATGGAAAGCGGCAAGCATTATAACTATGGGTGTTAACTATGCCCTAGCAACGTCTTTTACGGCGGTACAGGTATCGACTGGCATTGGTATTATTGCTGTAGTTGCAGGCGTAGCCGCGTTTGCCGCGTATACATCAAAAATGAACGCAGCGCGTAAAGAAAGCGATTTACTCAACCAGCAAACACTTATTACCGCCGGCACTATTGGCAGCATGGGCGCGCTTATGGGGCCTTTAGGTTTCATAGGGCCGCAACTTACTAACGAACAATTAAAAGAAGCCTACAAAAATTTTGAAAAGGTTAAAGACGGCGCGGGCGCTGCAACTAAAGCCAATTACGATTACGCAAAATCATTAAAAGAAGGATTACAAGAAGCCTTAAAAGACGCTAACAGCGCGCTTGATGACGCCAAAAAAGCATTAACCGATTACGCCGACACCGTAGCCCAGGGCTTGCTAGACGCATTTAGTTTTAAAGACGCTAAAGAGGCAGGCACCGACACAGGTAAAGGATTTTTGTCAGGGTTGCGCGACCAAGTAAACGGCATTAAAGATTATTCAAACGACATACAAAAAGCCTTGAACCTAGGTTTAAGCCAAGACGCGTTAGCAGCCGTGTTAAGCGCAGGTAGCGAAGCGGGCGCAGCAATAGCAAAAGAATTAGTAAAAGGCGGCGAAACCGCCATATTAGAAACTAACGCGCTAGTCGAAAGTGCCAACATGGCAGCCAAAAAAGTTGGTATGAACGCCGCTAATGCTTGGTACAAAACGGGCGTAGATAACGCACAAAAAACGGTAGACGGATTACAAGCCGAAATAGACAGATTGACCCCAAAAATGATGAAGCAAATGGACGCGTTAGCAAACAAATTGGCGCGAACTGTTGACATTACGGTAAGAGTAAACCAAATAGTTACAACTGTTACAGGCGGCGTAACTACGCCAGTACCAACACCCGTTACAGGCGGCGGCGCAGGCGTCGGGGTTTTTCGTCAGTCTGTAGGCGATAATTACAACATAAACGTTACTGGCGTTATGTCGACTGCAGAAACAGGCGAAGCCGTGGTAAACGCTTTACGTGCATATAACAGGGCTGCAGGCCCCGCAAATATTCAGGTTGCCTAATGGCTACGTCAGTAATTGAAAGCGGTAACTACGAACTGTTTATAGATACAGGCTTTATGCTTGACGCGTTTATACTTGACGACGCAACGCGTGGCCTGTTAAACGGTACTCAATACGTGTTAGACGGTACGACAGAATTTGCGCCAATGCTGGAATACTCAACAAATGTAAACGTTAAACGCGGGCGTCGTGATATTGGCGACCAATTTAGCGCGGGTACTATGTCGTTTAATTTGAACGACACTTTGGCAGCTGGAACCCTAAACCCGTTGTATACGTCTAGCCCCTATGTAGACCCCGCAGGGCAATTTACCTTGGCACCATTACGGCGCGTTTCGTTTGGTAGATACAACGGCGTAGGCACGTTCATAGAATTGTTTGTAGGTCAAATAGTTAACTACGACTACAAATATGAACTAGGCGGCCAAAACACGGTAAGCGTATATTGTGCCGACGATTTCTATTTACTGGCTCAAACAGCGTTAGCCGAATTTAACGTATCCGAGGAACTATCGAGCGCCCGCCTGTCTGCCGTGCTGGACTTGCCGGAAGTGGCGTATCCGGCTTTATCGCGTGACATTGAAACAGGTACCCAAACATTAGGCGGGGCAGCTGCCTACACGGTTGCCGAAGGCACGAACGTAAAAGCGTACATAGACCAAATACAGCAAGCCGAACAGGGCCGTATTTTTATGTCGCGAACAGGTGACATAACTAGCCAACCGCGAATAGGTAATACCATTTCGGGTAGCGTCGCAGACTTTCACGACGACGGAACCAATATTCCTTACAACTCTTTAGGCATTATTTACAACGCCGACGTAATCGTAAACAGGGCCAGTATTCAACACTTAGGCGCCACAAGCCCACAAGTAGCCGACGACGCAGCAAGCCAGGCTAAATACCTAATCCAAAACACAAGCATTACAAACAGCCTGTTACATAACGACGCCAGCGCTTTAACCTTGGCAGAATACCTAATCTTTGGGGAACCAGTCGCCACGTTTAACGCTGTGCAAACCGATTACCTAATGCTTACAACACCCCAACGCGAAACCCTGGCGCTAGTGGATATTGGCGACACAATAACAATTACTAACACTATTGCGGGCGGCGAAGTAGCCCAAGAACTATCGGTAGAGGGCATAGAAATTACGGTAAACGTAAATAACGGGCACCGCGTTACGTTCTTTACCGCTAACACGGTAATTGTCTACCAGTTGATTTTAAACGATTTAATATATGGCACACTTGACGAAGGAAATGTCTTAGGATAGGGGCACTATGGGAGCAAACGCAGTAACAACAGTTCCAGTCTATGTTGCAGCCGAAGTTTTGACTGCAGCCGATTTAAATATTACAAACTCTGGCGTACCAGTTTTTGCAACGACTGTTACCCGTGATGCGGCTTTTGGGGGTGCAGGTGAAAAGACGCTCGCAGAGGGGCAATTTTGCTATCTTGAAAGTACGGGAAAACTACAGTTTTACACTGGAAGCGCATGGTCTAATGTGGGAAGTCAAAGAAATATAACAGTCTTTACGGCTAGCGGTACTTTTACGCCTGCAACTGGCGTAACTTATGCAATTGCGTACATTACGGGCGGCGGCGGCGGCGGCGGCAAATTGTCTGCAGGCGTCGGCGGCAATAGTTCCGTAGCGTTTGCAGCCGGTACCGTAACGGCTACAGGCGGCGGCGCGATAAATCATAACGACGCAACGATTTTGTATACCTATGCTGGCGCAGCAAATAGCGGTTACGGCGCAGGTTTTGCTAATGCCGACGGTTCAGGTAATTTTAGTTCATCAGGTAACGCAGGTAACGGCGCAATTATTGTCGCTGGCGGAACCGTAACGCCTGCAGTAGGAATAACGGTTACTGTTGGCGCTGGCGGCGTAGCAGGTACTAGCGGTTCGGCCGGCGGCACAGGTTACGTTTATATCGAATACTACGTTTAAGGACTAAACAAAATGGCAACATACGCACAAGTAGAAAACGACATAGTAATAAACGTTGTAGTAGCCGACGCGGCATGGATAGCCGAACAGCCTGGCGAATGGATTGAATACACCGACGCCAACCCTTGCGCTATTGGTTGGACAGTTACAGACGGCGTTTGCGACATACCACCACCGCCGCCAGTCGAGTAATGCAAGCGTTATGGGTTGCGTTAGTGGCAGGCGGTTTTACTGTTTTAGTAGCCATAATTAACCGCGCCGACAAAACAAGCCAAAAAGACCACGCCGAAACATACAAAGCATTAGGCCGCATAGAACAAAAAATAGACGGGCACGTAACAAACCATGAAAAACCTTAAAGCGCTTTTATCAAGTTACGGGCGGTCAGTTATCGCCGCCGTGTTAGCGGTCTATATGACCGGCAACACCGAACCAGGCGACTTAGGTAAAGCCGCTGTAGCTGCATTGTTACCGCCGCTTATGCGTTGGGCTAACCCAAGCGATAAAGCGTTTGGCCGTGGCAGTACCAATAATTAAAAAACTTGTTTTACCTGCCACGTTGGGGCACGTAAACCCAGGCGAACTACCCGCCAATATGCTTGTAGATATTAAGCCGTTTGGAAAACTGCACCCGCGCGCCGCCAACGCTTACAACGCAATTAGGGCCGCCGCGTTTGCTGCAGGTATAAAACAATTTAAACCTATTTCGCAAAATGATACGTACCGGTCATTAGCGCAACAAACCGCAGGATTTTTACAGCGCTACACGTTGCAACCTATTGAAGGCGCGTCAACCCGC
>Ga0209443_1002274_pt1 | contig 11413 bp, 14 predicted proteins | sample LauGreBMM110DCMD_2_FD_187571 | JGI IMG/M metagenome (GOLD analysis project Ga0209443, IMG submission 187571) | Freshwater lake microbial communities from Lake Michigan, USA - Su13.BD.MM110.DCMD (SPAdes) (version 2) | ecosystem: Environmental > Aquatic > Freshwater > Lake | place: Lake Michigan... | reverse complement strand
TTCTACCGTTCTATTTCCTCCGCGTTGATTGATAAAATTTCTTTGTTCTGGAGTTGTGGACATCTTGAATAAATGTTTCCATCAATACATAAATTACAAGAGATGGTACAACAACATTCAATACCACCATACTCTTTTATATTTCACATCAAATTACTTAATCGTATTGATGTTAAACTAAGTGGCAAGGACCCCGTTCATCATAAATACTCATATGAAGATATGTTTTCTAATAATCCAAATGTTTTTTTATGATCCACATATGAAAAACGCGGTTAAAAAATATTAGATAAGTTGCGTCAAATCGCAAATGTTTTACAAAAATATCTAGATATATAATAATGAATTTTAATCATTCTTTAAGAGAAGCGTATTTGATTTTTGGAAAAGATGTTTACGGCCAGTCAGACGTATTTAGTAATATGGCTGAATTATTATTAGTATCTTTAGGTATACGAAAAGGAGCAATAATAACTATTAAAGATGTATCACAAATTCCTAGATTACTTGAATTATTTCCAATGTTATATGGTAAACAATATGCTTCAAATGGTAACTTTATTATATGTAATAGAGATGATGCAGAACAATGTGAAAAAATAGATAGAATCATATCAGAGTATGTAATAAACAGGAAAGAGCCGTCGGAAGAACTAGCAGGACTTGATATTTTAAGTGGAGAAATACTGGATTATTTTACACCCATGTCCTTAGGAAATTCACGTGAACCAGTTTCGTATTCATGTCATATTAGAATTACATTAGATACTGGAAGAAAAATTATCGTTTTTCCACAAGCAATAAATGGACCAATAACACAAGAAATTAGGCAAAAATTAGAAGCAATGGTAGGCCAAATTAGAGATATTGATAATAGTTTACTACCACCAAATTTTCAAATTAGGGATGCTGAATATGTAACAACTCTTTTACCAACCCAGCGCCCAGCCGGTGGTAAAACAAAACGTAAAATAAAACGTAAATCAAGACGTAAACGTTCTATTAAAAAAATATTTTAAATTACTATTTTGTTCAGGAATAATATTAAAATTGAATTAATCATATATTAATAAATTTAAAAAATGGCGTTTTTATCTACTTGTAGCAGCGGAAATTTAAATGTGGTCAAACAATTATTGGAAGCAAAGACCGATCCAAATAGCGGTGATCGGTTTCATTCAGCATTAACCATTGCCATTGAAGAAGATCGTCTAGATGTTGTCAAAGAACTTGTTCAATACAAAGCAAACGTAAATTATAAAAAGCCAATTAGTCACGAATCTCCATTATTGATTGCGTGTTCATTTGGAAATATAGATGTTGTCAAACATCTTATTGAACATGGTGCACATGTACACTATTCATGTTCATCACAACAAAATGCCATCATGATTGCTAGTAAAAATGGACATGATGACATTGTTAAATTTTTAATAAATAAGTGTAAACTACACAATTCTATGTTACTTGCAATACACAATTTACATTATACAACAACATGTATTTTAATGCCCAATACACCTAAATATCATTATATTGCTGCTGCACATTCATCCATACTTTCTATGAATTTAGACTTTTTAAAATTATTTGTTCCTACCATACATCCTGATAGTATACATATAGATCCATTATTAATGAAATGTGTGGATGTAAAATGGATGAAAGGAATTGAATATTTAATGCAACATGGCGCATCTGTTAATATAAAAAATAATGCAGGTTATACTCCTTTACTATACGCAGTACATAGAAAAAATATAGACATTGTTCAATATTTAATAGAACATGGGGCTGATGTAAATCATATAAATTCGCATGGTAAGTGTCCGCTTAGTATGGCATGTGTAGGTGATATGTATGATATTGCTGAATTATTGTTACATTGTGGCGCAAATGTTAATATTTTTGGTAAAGAAAAAGAAACCATTTTAATGAGAACAGCATACAACGGAAAACATCAAATCATTACACTATTATTAAAACATGGCGCAGATCCATTTGTAAACATAAATGGATCAAGCGCGCTCACTTATGCAAAAAAGGGAAATCATACAATGATTGTGGACATATTAACTGAAGTTGAAAATGCCAGTATGGTGCTTCCTCATACAAAAGATATTATTCAAGCTATGTTTACTACATTACTTGAATTTAGCATTTGGGAAAAATATTTAGTTCAAGAATCAAAAAATGTTTTACAAAAAATGATTGTTAATGATAAAATAGATAGAATGGCATGTTTTACTGCGTTACTACAAAATGAAGATAAACAATTGAATTTATATAAAGAAAATAAACCTCATCAATTTTCACAATCTAAATTAAGAGGAATTATTCGCACCATGCGTCATATACATAAACTAATTGTATCTTATACTATTCATCCTCGCCATGTTCGCATTTTATTTTATCGTTATAGATATAATATATAATATAAGATATAATATAAGTATGAACTCTCGTAAACAAATTAAACAAAAAACAAAGAAACTTAGGAAATCTAAAAAAGGAGGAGTATTTGGAATGCAAAATTTGTTTAAAAAAAAAACACTAGGCGAAAATCGTAGAGATTGTAAAGCAAACTGGGAATCAAGAGGCTGGACATGTACACCTCAAAACGTAAAATCTTATTATTTTTGGAGCAATAAAAATGCTGAAAGAAATCTAGATGGATCACTAAGCGAAGCATCATCCCCAAAGAAATTAGATGCTAATTACCAATGGCCAACATACGACATGTAACTACATTTTTTTGTGTTTATCTTGATAAAACTTTCCTTCTTTGCCACACATACCATCAGATGTTCTTGCCGTAGAACAATAATAATATTCTTGTTTTTTTTTAACCGAAATACCATCTACTAACGTATAATCAAGTGTAAATTGTTCTGGAAACTTGGTACACTTTCCAAATTTAGATTCTGTAAAAAAATCTTTTTTAAAGAATTTACAATTCACACAAAGTGGTGTGGGGGAATCTATACCACTATGGAGGAAGAGAACTCCTCCAAAGTTTCTGCGTCCCACAATACCGGTATTCAAAGCGTTTACTAAATTTACTGAAAGTAACATCAATAACCGCATACGTATTTATACACAAGAATACTTAAGTATTTTTTATAGTGTCTACATTATTTTAACCAATCACGTATTTGATTTTGTTGTTGGTATAAAATATCAACTATTTCTTTATAAAAATGTCTGAATTTTTTTTTATGTTTGATCATTTCATCTATAGAAAACCATTGAATTTGTTGTTTTTCAAAAAATTTACTTTTAGCTAAAAGTTTATTGTTCATGCGTTTCCATAAAAAATCATGATTTTTATTGTAACAATCTACTAATGTTTCATTATAAGGAACATGAATCATAAATACATGGTAATCATTATGTGTAAAATTCAATGTATCATATTTTTTTAAGTCCGAAGGCGATCCTAAAAATCCAGTAAGTTCTTCTGATCCTTCGCGCAAAGCGGTTTGATAAGGTGTTTCATTCGCATCACATCCACCACCAAAATCAGCCCATCCAGGAGAAGAATCTTCAAATTTATTTTCTTCGCCAAATAAAAAATAAAGTTTATTTTTATAAATACATACTGGAAGTATACTACCGGCAACCATAATATTATATAATATTATTTAAAGATTTACTTCTATTTATACATATAATGTCCCGTGTAATTGGTTGTGTTAAATGGTTCAATAATAAGACCGGTTTCGGTTTCATTACCTATCAAGACGAGGATATTTTTGTTCACCACCACCAGCTTAAGGTAAAGAGTGATCAGTATCGTTATTTGGTCCAAGGAGAGTATGTTGAGTTTGAACAAACCATGCTAAAAGATAATCAGCATAAGTGTATGGCGAGCAATGTAACGGGTGTTCACGGGGGATTGTTGATGTGTGAGACGAGGCAAAAGTCGTCGGAAGCACGAGAGTCGCGTGAAAAGCGAAATGCTTAAATTTAATATAAAAAATTGATATAATTTAACAATATGTTCAATAGCATGGAAATATCACATCTTATTGAACAAAACAAAAATTTAATACATGTAGGTAATATACACAATAAAAATGGAAAATGGAAAGTAGATTATGTTTGCGATTCAATCATTCAAAATAAAAATAATGGAAGAATTTATTTAATTGTAGTAGATGATATCATTTATAAAATAGGATGTTCAGAATCTAAAGGTGGCATCAGAAATACGTTTGGTTCGTATCAAGGAGGATTAGGTGGTTCACCATCATTACGAACCTTTGGTATTCATAAATTAATTCAAGAACAAATAGATTTAGGTAAAAAAATACAAATTTATGCATTATTTATAGATCCAATTGAAGTTGTTATTCATGGACTAGTATCCTCTGTTCACAAAACAACGTATCCTCAAATTAAAGAAATGGAAAATGCGTGTCGCGAAGATTATAAAAAAGTGTATGGCAAATATCCTCAATGGAATTTTCAAGAAAATATAGAACAATTTCCTGAACACATTAAAAATGCGTTTAAAGAATATATTACAAAATAAAAAAATGAATAAAAAAAAATATATTTTTTTTCAAATATGGAAATATCTATTTACGGACAAAATGAAACAACCATTCTTACGTTTAGAGGTATTACAATAACATCAAAACAAAAAGATCTTTGTGGACGAACCATGCGTGAATATACACTTTCTCCATTATCTATTCAACCTCATCCAAAAGTATTGTCCAATATTAATATACGCATGAACATGATTCAAGTAGATGGAAATATTCAAGCCATTGAACAAAACATACGTCTTGAAGTTGAATTACAAAGTTTGAAAGAATATGAACTAAAACGTCTTCAACTTCAAGTAAAAGAAATTTCTACTACAATACAAGAAATTTGTCAACTTACGAATCAATGGTAACTTTACAAAAACATTCACCAATAAGCTCTATTTTTTTTAAATCCTCTTCCATTTTTTCTTTAGAACCAGATATATATTGTACATGAACAAGATAAATACCAAAATATTTATACAAATGTAAATCATATGTTAACTCGCCCGTTACATGATATGTAGATTCAAGAGAGTGAGAAATATTTAAAAGCGTAGAAATTTGATGACGCAAATAGACAAGTGGTTCAGTTGATTTACAAACAATATCCATAATGTTAGTAGTCAATTTTGGAACATCATCTTTTTTAATTGTATGTAAATTTATATGAATACCAAACGTACGAAGGCCGGATGGATAACAGATAATAAATCGAGCATCACCACGCAATGTTACTATGGGAGATGACCACTTTCCATCAATACATGGTAAATAAGTAAACCCTCTTGGTCCTTCATCGTTTTCTTTTCCAAATACATTTACAATTTTACAATACGTATTTTTTCTAGCATCCCATGTAATTGTATCATGTGGACCAAGAATAATAAATGTGTCTTTATCAAAATATAATTTAAATTGTTTTTCAGAAAAATCATGCCATACAGATCTGGTTTTGGACGATGCAACGTAATCCATGTTTTTTTACATTAAAATTGTATGTTTTATTTCATTTTTTTAATAATAATATGTCTTCTAATTGGGAATTAGTAAAAAAATTAGTTGATTTATTACTAGTTGAGTAAAACGCGTTTGACTTTATAATATATTTTTTACAATCGCTGTTATAAGAGGAGGCGGAACTGCGTTTCCAATTTGTACGTATTGTTCTTTGGTAGTTCCACACAGAATATAATCTTTGGGAAATCCTTGAACTTGTTTTAATTCATCTGGAAGTAATGTTCTCAAAAAGCATCCTTCTGAATTTTTAAGAGGAACAAACAAACGTGGTTGATGATCATAAGTACAAATAATTGTTTTAAAAGGTTTAGTAACATCTACAATTTCACAATGAATTGGACTATCACGTTTACCAAATGAAAACAGATTTGAATGTGTAACATTATTATAAGTACGGCGATCTACATCCGCATCTATTTTACTATGTAAATAAGGATGACCTTTTCCACCTTTAGATGTATTCTTCATCTCGGTCAAAATACATGTAGCGGGTATATCTTTAAAGAGAGCATCAGAAACTTTTACAGCTCCCGTCATATCAAAATGAACAAAGGGTGTAAACGTTGTCTTTTTAGGTTCTGGAAATTTGGGAACCCATTGATATGGATTTTCGCGTACTCCAAGAATAATACATCGTTCACGTTTTTGTGGAACTCCGTACAAATCACATTTCATAATTTTATATTGAATGGTATATCCTAATTTATGAAATTCAGATTGAATAATATCAATGTAATTTTCACCAGTAGGTGTTTTTTTTGTTAAAATACCTTTTACGTTTTCGCCAATAATCATGTAAGGTTGAATTTGTTTAGTCGCACGTACAAATTCCATAAACATTGTATTACGTGGATCATCGTCACGTTTTTTTCCAGCGCTACTAAATCCTTGACACGGAAATCCAGCAAATAAAATATCTACTTTACCTTGATAAAAAGCAAATAATGAATCTGGTAATTTAGTAATATCGGATGATCCTTCATGAGAAAGAAGAGTACATGTTTTAAAATTAGCATCATGTGACGCACAAAATGTTTTGTTAATTTCATTGTACGCAATTACATTAACTCCAGCTTGTGTAAGTCCATACGTATCTCCTCCAAGTCCTGAAAACAAACTAATTGCGGTAGGCATCTCTTTTATCAAAAAAAATGTACAAACGAAATCATTTTTTTAAATATACATGTCTAAAGATTTAAAATAAACAACATACTATTATTTATGAATTTTATAGATAATACACTTTCAAAAATAACTCCAGTATTATTTCAAACTTCAAAAACAAAATTAGATGATTATGTGTTAAAAACAATAAAGTGTAAATTGGGTGCTAATTGGACATATGAATTTTATGATGATGTAAATGTAATACAATTTTTCATAGATAATCCAATAAAAGAACTTCCAAATATAATTGATAAATTTAATTATTTTAATAAAGGTCAGCATAAAGCAGACTTATTTCGATATTATTATTTATATGTAAAAGGTGGAGTTTTTATGGATTCTGATGCTATGATATACACAAATATTGAATCTGTTGTAAAAAATTATGATTTTATTTCAGTTGATTCATCTTGTCATCCTGGTACAATTTTTCAAGGTATTTTAGGTGCTTCGCCTAAAAACGACATTATTAAAATGGCGTTGTATGATGCATACAATACTGACATAAATGTATTAGATAATGATTATCACTATTTTTGTAGACAATTAAGTAATATTATAAAATTAAATCATAAATACAAACTTAAATTATATACAGAAATAAGAATAACTGATTATGATAATATTCTTGACGAAGATAAAGTAATATTTAAACATTTTTGGAAACATAAAATAATACCTTTTAACAATACATCATATACAGATGAATTTACAAAAATATATAATACAAATTATTGGATTAAAGGATCTGGTACGGGCTCTTTTATTGAAAATACAATAGAATATAACAACTATATTGTTGATTTCATTAATAACAACAACATTAAAATTATAACTGATATTGGCTGTGGTGATTGGCAGTCATCCTATTTAATATATAACAAATTTAATAATATTGATTATCTTGGATTAGATTGTGTACATTCTGTAATAGAAAAAAACAAGAATATTCATCCTAAATATAATTTTTTCGAATTGGATATTTTATGTAATATAGATTTAATTCGAGATAGTGATGTCTATATTATTAAAGATGTTTTACAACATTGGAAACTAAAAGATATATATGATTTTCTTGATAAACTAATTACAAAAAAGTTTAACTATATTATTATTACAAATAACGGAAACCAAACGCGCGATAACTTAGAATTAAATGAATATATTGGTAATGGTAGGGGATTACATAGTAATTTTTTACCATTAAAAAAATATAATGCGAAACCATTATTAGATTATTTTGGTGGCGAAAATAAACATATGTGTATTATAAGAAAAGATAATTTTTAGTGTATAAATGAAAGTACGCGAGAAAAACATTTTGCTGTATATTCTGTTGTAAAACGATCACATTTGTAAGTATTCGCAAATCTAAAATAAGACCGCAAACTACCTATACCTTTATCTTCATTATGTTTATTTTTTTCTATACGCATTGTTTGATATTTCAGTGTTTCTTCATAAAGAGGAATATCTTGACCAAGTGCGATTAAACTTTGTGGATGTTTAGATTGAACCCACGTTATAACATAAATAATATTTTTATGAAACCATCCGTCATTTAAGACAAAGCTACTTTTAGTTGTATGCTTTAAATCAAAATTATAAATCATCTTTTTACCCGACATCCATTTAAATATTTCAAAATCAATATTTCGTTGTGTACCATATGGTTGATAAATGTAATAATATCCGTCCTCAGGGGGACATTTTTTTGCAATTGAATGTTTAAATCCAACCGATTCAAGTAATGCGGCAAAACATGCCTCTTGTGAAGTTACTTGATTTCCGGTACCTTGCGCATTTGCATTTCCCTGTGAACGAAGTTTGTGTTTAATATCATGATCGCCGCAAAGAATACTAGGATTTTTATTGATTTGTGTTGTAACAGATTTAATCATTGTATTGAGTGTTTCACATTTATCACCTTCCTCACATTCATCCGAACTACATGTTTCTGTAGATAAAATTGGGGTTGGTTGAGGTTGAATAATTGAGATAGCTTCATCTACTGAACATTTCAAAAATCCCATGTCAAACAACTTATGTAACCCCAAAATTATATTTTTTGAATTTAAATCTGTAATAGAATTGGTTTGTGATCCATTGGTCTGTAACCAAAGTTTAATTTTATCAACTTCTTCATCAAATGCTCGCTGTGATTCAATTGGTACCTTTCCTTTGAATATTTTTAATGGCTGACCTTTAGAAAATTGTAGTAATGCTGTATAACGAGCACTTGTTAGTAAAGATTTATTTTTTGGATCTATGATATAATTTTTTGACAAAACACTTTCCATTTTTAAGTTACAATCTAATATGTAATTTTTATTTCAATTTAAGATATAAACTGATGCATTAAATATATTTAATCGTCTTTTACTGCTGGTTCTTCTGATGTTGGTTTTTCTGATGAACAAATTTCACGGGGTATTGGATATATTGGTATACCAATTTCACAAGAAACATCGGGTGGATTGATTGTATCAACTAATCCTGCATATGATGTATTTATACCATTCTTATACCTTGAATCTAAAATATATTTTATACTACTATAACACCAGCTACCCATTGCATTAAATAATAATAATGGTCCTGGTCTAGTTGATAAATAATTTAATATTTTATAATTATAACTATCAACATTTTGATTAATACCAATTGGAAAATAACTTTGAATATATGTTTTATTATTTTGAAAATTGTGTGCATCATCAAACGTTTCAGTGAGTTCATTTATCCAATTACTCGTTTTATTATTTATAAATGGGTATTCAAAATTTGTATATTCACTAAGAGGACTAATTGCTATTAATTTAACACCATCAGGGATTAATCTATAAATTATACGAGCTAAATTCTTAGATTCTTTCATATCAATTAATGTTGTAACTTTTCTTCCTGAAGGTAATGGATATGTTTCCCAAAATAATTCACCATTTAACCCTTTAGAACCTTCTTTTTTTGATTCTTCACTATCATTGCTTCCTATTTTTAAAATTAAAAAATTTGTATTGGTGGATTCATCAATACTTAATATAGTTTCATACGTATTTTTATAATACGCTTCATACATATCATCTGTTTCTTCAGATTGAGCCAATGGAATGTTATGACAAAGTTCAGGGTGCATATATTTATGACAAGCGCTGGATAAATCACCTCCCCCTTTAATTTTTTTTTTAGATTTATTTTTTTTGCGTTTATGTTTAAAACGTGTTTTACGCATATGTTAAATTAGCATTATATTTTACATATTGAATACTTTTCTGTTTTTACAAATGCGTCTAATACAAATAACGTAAATATTCCTAAAAATACTTACAAATAAATGTAATTTAATTTGTCCAATTTAGAATCTTTTATATGCAAAAATTCAACCTATTAAACAATAGCATAAAAAAAGTGGGGTTTCCCCCGTTTTTTTTTTACTTACCGCATGCGTCGCCGTGCCCCTTTTTTCCGCCGTGCTTCATGCACCACCCGCAGCAATGTCCAATGAAGTCAGGTCGAGGATTTTTGTGCGCGGGACGCCCGCATCCACACAAACACTTGGGGCGTGCTTCTTCTTCCATTTTGAGCCGGGCTTGTTCGCGCCGCATTTCTTTTTCCGCGACGGCCTCTTTGAATTGGCGCAATTTTTCTTCCTGTTTTTCGGGGGGTTGTACAAGTGTTACAAGTGTGTTAGCAAAAATTACCTTTTTTTTTGCCGCGCTCGCACGAAAGAATTCTTGGTACGGGCCGTCTTCTTTTGGGTCGTAGGTCTCTATGTCGCCCCACATTGCTCCGCAGCCACAAGCAAATGCTCCAATTGCGGACGACATCACATACTTGACAGGCACCACTTTTTTGGGCGCCGGGGCAGCAGCAATGGCGGACCATGACATCATTTTTTGGCTGGAAGTTAAAACTGAATTCACTGAATTGCTTTGGTGTAATAGTATATTTATTAATTTCATTTCAATTTTTTATAAATCCGTTAAAAAATTATAACATAGTTTGGGGTTGATTATTTTCTTGAATAATTCTTTTTACAATAGAAACTAATTTAGGCGTCATTTTTGTATTAACAAGTTCGTGAAATGCAGTTAATGCCAAATGTTCTTCTGTTGAAAACGTTTTATCCGATATAAATTTTTGTATTGATTCTGAAATTGGCTCAATGTCAGGCTCAACAGGTTCTGGAACAGGTTCAACAACAGGCTCTTGTTCTGGAACAGGCTCAACAACAGGCTCAACTACAAGCTCTGGTTCTGGAACAGGTTCAACAACAGGCTCAACTACAAGCTCTGGTTCTGGGACAGGTTCAACAACAGGCTCAACTACAGGCTCTGGTTCAACAACAGGATCAACTACAGGCTCTGGTTCAACAACAGGCTCAACTACAGGCTCTGGTTCAACAACAGGTTCAACAACAGGCTCTGGTTCTGGGACAGGTTCAACAACAGGCTCAACTACAGGCTCTGGTTCTGGGACAGGTTCAACAACAGGTTCAACTACAGGCTCTGGTTCTGGGACAGGTTCAACAACAGGCTCAACTACAGGCTCTGGTTCTGGGACAGGCTCAACAACAGGTTCAACAACAGGTTCAACAACAGGTTCTGGTTCTGGAACAGGCTCAACAACAGGTTCTGGTTCTGGAACAGGCTCAACAACAGGTTCTGGTTCTGGAACAGGCTCAACAA
>Ga0209443_1002273_pt1 | contig 11415 bp, 7 predicted proteins | sample LauGreBMM110DCMD_2_FD_187571 | JGI IMG/M metagenome (GOLD analysis project Ga0209443, IMG submission 187571) | Freshwater lake microbial communities from Lake Michigan, USA - Su13.BD.MM110.DCMD (SPAdes) (version 2) | ecosystem: Environmental > Aquatic > Freshwater > Lake | place: Lake Michigan... | reverse complement strand
GTTGGCAACCTGCGCTACCGCTGTAGTTCGTCTTTGGCGCACGCCCCCGTATTGTATGCCCGCCACTTCTGATCGCACCCCGCGGCAGGCCTTCCGCCGCGGGTTTGGGTTGCGCCGGGTGCGGGCGCGGGCCGACGCTCCAACACCCGTGAGCAAGAACATCCGACGTCTCGACCAGATCCTCGCCAACTTCGGCTACTGCAGCCGCCGCGAGGCGCGGGGTTGGCTGAAGCACGGCTACGTGACGGTGGACGGTGTGGTCGCGAAAGACCCGTCGGACAAGGTGCCGCTCGGTTCGGTGCGGGTGGAAGGCGAGCCGTTGGACGCGCCCGAAGGATTGCTGGCGCTCTTCCACAAACCGGCCGGATACGTGTGCACGCACGAGACCCGTGAAGGGCCGACCGTGTTCGACCTTTTGCCGCCCCGCTGGGTCCGCCGCAACCCGGCCGCCACCACCGTCGGCCGTCTCGACAAGGACACGACCGGTGTGCTGCTCATCACCGATGTCGGCGAGCTCGTGCAACGATGGACTTCGCCGAAGCACAAGGTGCCGAAGCTTTACGAGGCCGTGGTCGACGGCGATCTGCGGCCCGAGCTCATCCCGTTGTTCGCCGAGGGCACCCTTCTGCTGCCGGACGACGACAAGCCTTGCCTGCCCGCCAAGCTGGAGATCGTCGGACCGCGCGAGGCGCGGCTGGAGCTGACCGAAGGCCGCTACCACCAGGTGAAGCGGATGTTCGAGAGCCAAGGGTTGAACGTGACCCGGTTGCACCGGAGCGGCTTCGGCGATTTCACCTTGGGCGACCTCAAGCCCGGCGCATGGCAGCTCTTGCCGGTGCCGACCCTCTGATCCGTGGTGGGAGCGCGGGCGGCCCGCCCGCGCGGTCCGGCGTCCGGTGCGCTGCCGATGGCAGATGAGCGACCGGACACGTCGTCGGCCGTGGAGGGACGACTTTCACAGGGCCCCATCCAAACAGAAGGCCCCACGGTGCCCGGCCTTCCGGTCGAGCGGCATCACAGCCGGGCCACCAGCAGCTCGCGCTGGAAGTTCATCTCCTTGGGCAGGTAGCTGTAGATCTTCATGAACAGATCGCCCTGCGACCGGACCTCGCGGCGCCATTCTTCGAGGTCGATCCCTTGGACCTGGTCGAACTGCTCGGGCCCGGACCCGGAGAGCCCCTCGAAATCGAAATCCTGGACGCAGCGTGGTTGGCCGGCGGCCCCGATCGAGGGAAAGGACGTGGGGGCTGACCAACTGCTTGTGCCGCGGCCCCGGGCGCTGTTTTACTCCCGGTCGCATGATTCTAGCTGGAGACATCGGCGGGACCGGTTCGCGGGTCGGCCTGTTCGAGATCCGCGGCGACCGGCCGCAGCCGGTCGCTGTGGAGAAGTATCCGAGCCGCGGCCATGTCCGGCTCGAGGACATCGTGGCGAAGTTCCTCGCGGCGCATCCGGCGAAGATCCGCGGCGCGTGCTTCGGCATCGCCGGCCCGGTCATCGGCGGCGAAGTGGTCACGCCGAACCTGCCGTGGCACATCCGCGCCTCCTCGCTGGCCGAGCTGCTCGGGCTCCCGCAGGTCGCGCTCATCAACGACCTGGAGGCGAATGCCTACGGTGCCGCGGCGTTGCCCGATGCCGATTTCGAGACCCTGCAAAAAGGCACCACCGACCCCGAGGGCAATGCCGGGATCATCTCCGCCGGCACGGGGCTCGGGCAGGCGGGATTCTACTTCGACGGTGCGCGGTTGCGTCCTTTCGCCAGCGAGGGCGGGCACGTCGATTTCGCGCCGCAGAGCGACCTCGAGATCGAGCTGCTCGTGCACCTGCGCGGCAAGTTCGGTCATGTGAGCTACGAGCGTGTGCTTTCCGGTCCAGGGCTGGTGAACCTCTTCGAGTTCCTCCGCGCGACCGGTCGCGGCGAGGAATCCCCCGCGCTCGCCGCGGAGCTCGCCGCCGGCATCTCGGCCGGCGCGATCGCCGCGGCGGGCCTGGACGGGACGTCCTCGCGCGCGGTGCAGGCGCTCGACCTCTTCGTCTCGCTCTACGGCGCCGAAGCCGGGAACCTCGCGCTCAAGATGAAGGCCACGCGCGGCGTGCTCATCGGCGGCGGCATCGCCCCGAAGCTCATCGCGAAGCTGCGCGAGCCGCGGTTCCTCGCGGCCTTCCTCGACAAAGGCCGGATGCGCCCGTTGCTCGAACAGATCCCGGTGCGGGTGATCCTCAACGACCAGTGCGCGCTGCTGGGCGCCGCGCTCTTCGCGGCGCTCGAGGCGGACCTCGTCACGGATTCGCCGGTCGCCTGAACGCGTCCGTTCAGCCCGGCGGCGTGCGCTCGGCGACCCGCAGCGCGGGATGCAGCTCCTTGCGGCCGTGGACGAACACCGCGGTCCACTCCGCCAAACGGCGTCCGAGCAACCGGCATGCGGCCTGGTCGCCATCGCTGCGCGGCTCCTTGGCGACGACCGCGCCGTAGTGCGGCGTCAGCATCTTCGACGCGTAATCGGTCACGCCGAAGGTGAGGAAGCCGAAGTTCATCAGCACGGTGAGGATCGACTGGCAGGCCAGCTCCATGCCGCCGCCCCAGCCGCCCGCGCTGCTGAAGGCGCAGGCGATCTTGCCGTCCACCTGCATCCAGCTCGGTCCCATCGTCTCGTCCCAGAAGCGCTTCATCTTCCACGAGAGGATCCCCATGTGGGTCGGGCTGCCGACCGCGAGGCCGTCGCACCACGCCACGTCGTCCGCCGTGGCCTCCTCGACGGAGCGCACCCGCACCTCGGTGCCGGGGACGGACGCCGCGCCGTCGGCGACGAGGCGGGCCATCTGGGCGACGTTGCCGGTCTGGGAATCGTAGAGGACGAGGATGCGGTTCATGCCGCCGGCAGGCTGCCACGCCGGCCCGGCGGGTGCCACCCCGGAGCCGGATGCGGGTGCGCGGAGCGTCGACCCAGGATCAATGCTGCCGAGGCGGGCCTGTGGGCGGAGAGCTTGGAGGAACGTCGGCTCAAGTTCGTGGTCACCGAAGCCCCGGACATGAGTTGATCAGCAGAACGGTCGTGCGATCCCGGGCGATGCCGTCACTTCGCCGATTCCACCCGCAAGCACGCGGCCTCTTGGTCGTTGCGGACCAGCAGCAGGTCGCCGGCGAGGGCGATCGGGTTCCAGGTCTTCGACGAGAACACGCGGAAGCGACCCAGTTCTCCCGGGCCTTCGGGCGTCGGACGCATCAGCACCAGCTCGCCGTTCTCCGCCATCAGCAGGAACAGGTCGCGCACCAGCAATCCTTGGCCGTGGCCGTAGCGGCCTTCCTTCCAGCGTTGCGAGCCGTCCTTGAGGTCCACGCAGGCGAAGATCCCGTCGTCGAGGCCGTAGAGGAAGCCGTCGCGGGCGACCGGGTTGGCGAACTTCGCCTTGAGCTTCTTCGACTGCCACAAGCGCTCCACGGACAAGCCGCCTCCGGCTTTCGGCGACACCTGCAGCAGCTCGCTGCCGACACCGTAGCCGCTGGAGAAGACCACGCGGTCGGGACCCGTCACGACCGGCACCGCCACGTGCGGGAACCCGACGCCCCAAGGATGTTCCCAGAGGACGGCGCCGTCGGCTGTGTCGTGCGACGTGATCTGGTGGTGGTTGAAGGCGAGGATCTGGCGGCGTCCGGCGAGCGTCGCGACGAAGGGCGAGCCGTATCCGGATCCCGCGTCGCCCGCGGCCCAGACCAGGGCGCCGGTGTCCGCGCGGTAGGCGAGCAGCGACTTCCCCTGCTTGCCGCCGGCGCTGACGATGACGCGTCCGTCGATCACGAGCGGCGAACCGGCGTAGCCCCATTCCGGCATCTTCGAGCCGGCCTCGGCGATGAGGTCGCGGGTCCAGACGACCTTGCCGGTGGCGAGGTCGAGCGCGTTCAGCCGCCCGGTCGAACCGAGCGTGAAGACGCGGTCGCCGACGACGGTGGGCGTGGCGCGCGGGCCTTCGCCGCCGATGGTGTTGTCATAGTGCGCCGCGTCGCCATGCGACCAGATCGCGCGCCCCGTCGTGACGTCGTAGCAGGTGACCAGCTCTTGCGGGCCGTCCTGCTCTTGCGTGAGCGCGCGTCCGCCCACGACCACGAAGCCGGACCAACCGGTGCCCACCGGATGCCGCCAGAGCACCTGCGGCGGATGCGCCGTCCAATCGGCGGCCAAAGCCGGTCCGGCCAGCACCGCGTTGCGGTCCGGTCCGAGGAACTGAGGGAAATCCGCGCGTCCCGGAGCGGATGCGACGGCGGGAGCCGCCGCCGAGGGTGCCGGGCGGGTTGCGGCCGCATCCGGGACGACCCGGCCCGACTTCGCCCAACGCGGCGCGAGGATGGGCACGAGATCACCGCTCACGCCGCGGATGCGGAAGAGCGCCGAGCCGAGCCCGAGGGTCGCGAGCACGGCCAGGGTCACGCCGAGCCGGAGCCGCCAGCGGGCCCGCGACAGGAGCGTCCACCACAGGAACAACAGCGCGACCGTGCCGAGCAAGAAGGCGCCGGTGGTGAGGTTGCGCTGCTGGAAGGTCAGGTCGTCGCGGAAGCGGACGACGGTGATGGCGGCGACCGCAGCCGCGAGGACCAGCCATGCCGGCCACCACCGGAGACGGCGAGGAGCGGGAGCGGGGCCGGAGTTGGGATCGGACATGCGCCGGGATGAGAAGGCAGCGGCCGCGGGACGGCAACCTCGCATCGGGGCGGCCGCACGCCGCTGCGCCCGGTGCCGACCCGGGAGGGTTCTTCGGGGCGGTCGCCGGGATCCTTTCTGGACCGGCTCAGGTGTTCAGCACCTTCAGCGCCTTCTTGCAGTCGCTGGCGCGGAGGATGAGCAGGCCGTTCTTCGCGCCGGGATTGGTGGCGCAATAGGCGTACTCGATGTTGATCTTGGCCTCGCCGAGCTTGCGCGCGATGGCGGCGAGCGATCCGGGCTTGTTGTCGCCCGGCACCATGAGGACCTCGCTCTCGACGACCAGCGCGTTGCGCTCCTCGAAGACGGCGGTGGCCTTGGCCGGATCGCTCACGACCATGCGGATCACCGTGTGGTCGACCGTGTCGTTGGTGGAGAAGGCGTGGATGTTGACCTTCGCCTCGGCGAGCGCGTCGCAGACCCGGGCGAGCGTGCCGGGCCGGTTGTCGAGGAACAGCGCGAGCTGGGTTGCGAGTTGCATGAGGGTCTGGGGGATCGGCCGTTGCAGGTGGGATGGTTCCGCGATGAGAGATCTCTTCCTGCGAACGACGCCATGCAAATCTCGCCCTGTCCGCGCGGCGGCGGCGGGGCTCACACCGCTTCCCCGGCGGCGTGGCCGCTGGCCCAGGCCCATTGGAAATTGTAGCCGCCGAGCCAACCGGTCACATCCACCACTTCGCCGATGAAATACAGGCCGGGCACGGCGCGGCACTCCATCGTCTTCGACGAGAGCTCGCCGGTGTCCACGCCGCCGACGGTCACCTCGGCCTTGGGATAGCCTTCATCGCCGGCGGGACGGATCTCCCACGCGTTCAGCGACCGCGCCAAGGTCTCCAGCTCGCGCTGCGGCAACTGGGCGATGGGGCGCGACGGCGCGTGCTGCGCCAGCCAGGCCTGCACGAAGCGCTCGGGAAGCACCGAGCGCAGCGCCGTCTTCACCTCGCGTCCGCCGGTCTTGTGCGCGGCGAAGAGGTCGAGCGCGGAGACGCCGGGCAGCACGTCCAGTCGGATGGTCTCGCCGGCGTGCCAGTGGCTGGAGATCTGCAGGATGGCCGGACCGCTCAGCCCTCGGTGGGTGAAGAGCAGGTTCTCGCGGAAGCTCGGCGCATCCGGCCCCGCGTTGGCGACGCAATCCAGCGACAGTCCGCTGAGGTCGGCGAAGCGCTCGCGCTCGGAGGGTCCCCAGGTGAACGGCACGAGACCGGGCCGCGGCGTGATTTGCTTCACGCTGAACTGGTCGGCGATCTCGTAGCCGAAGGGCGTGGCGCCCAGCTTGGGAAAGGACAGCGCGCCGGTGGCGATGACCAGCGACGGCGCGGTGAAGGTGCCGGCCGAGGTGGCGACCTGCCAATCGGCGGTAGGGACGGGCTGCTGCCCGTCCGAGCCATCGGGGACGCGCGGCAGCGCGTCCCTACCCACGGACGCGACCTTGCAGTTCACCCGCACGTCGACACCGGCATCGGCGCACTCGTCCTCGAGCAGCTGGAGGATCTGCTTGGAGCTCTGGTCGCAGAAGAGCTGGCCGAGCTTCTTCTCGTGCCAAGCGATGCCATGGCGCTCGACGAGGGCGAGGAACTCCTGGGGCGTGAAGCGCGCCAGGGCGGACTTCATGAAATGCGGGCTGCCGCTGGTGACGTAGTTGGCCGCGGTGGCGCCGAGGTTGGTGAAGTTGCAGCGGCCGCCGCCCGAGATGAGGATCTTGTTGCCGCAACGCGCGTTGTGCTCGAGCAGCAGGGCACGTTTGCCGAGCTGCCCCGCGGTGCGCGCGCAGAACAGGCCTGCGGCTCCTCCTCCGATGACGATGACGTCGTGATCCACGATGGACCGGAGGTTCGGCGAAACCGGTCAGCGATGTCGCGAGGAGTTTTGCGGGACCGGATGGATCGGACGGCCCCGATCGGGGGTGGACTTTGAGGCAAAGCCGGACCGCCAACCGGGAACCGCGGACGACCCACGCCGATGACCTAAGCTCGCGGAGGCGCCGCGCCGATCCTGGACATCGTGTCCCTTCGGCCTTGTCTCCTCACGGCCGCGTCACGCGGAGGCGGAGGAACATCGCGCTTTGGCCCGAGTCGACGACCTCCCAGGTCTCGGTCGCGAGGCCGGGCCCGGCGGGCCGCGTCCCGCCCAAGGACGCCGGCTTCCACGTTCCCAGGTCGGTCGAGTACTCGGCGCGGAGCGTGACGTCGTCGGCGCGGAGGTTGCGCGGGGTCGTCAGGGAGAAGCCGGTACCAGGCGTGAAGACCGAGGTCATCACGTCGGGACCGGACCGGGCGTCGGTGTCGCTCGTGCCGAGGGCGTGTTCGAGCAGGGCAGGGAGGCCGTCGCCATCGGCGTCGGCGGTCGCGTCGCCGGCGAAGGCGGTCGCGTCGGAGATGCCCGGGACGCCGTTGGTCGTGGCGCTGGTGCGCCAAGCCGCCGGGTCGTCGAGGCCGAGCTGCGGGTGCGCGAGCACCAACGAGTAGCCGCCGCCGTCCGCGCCGGTCGGCCACGGTCGCGCGCCGTCGTAACGGAAGCTGCTGACCACGTTGCTGGCGGCGTCGGCGAAGGTGATGCGCTCGCCGCCGTTGGACAGGGCGCCGGTGAAGATGCCGCCGACCGGGATGTCGATGCCGTGGCGCTGCTGGAAGTGGAAGAGGTCGTTCACCAGCACGAGGCGTTGGCCGGGCGCGAGCAGCGTGGGGTGCTGCGAGGGGAACACGAACCGGATGCCGTCGGTGAACCGCGCGCCGCGGAGATCGACCGCGTGGTCCGATAGGTTGGCTAGCACGAGGTGCTCGCTGCCGTCGTCGCCGGGCGGGTTGAAATCGAGCTCGGACACGACGACGTCGCCGGGCGCGAGGGCATCCGGCCCGACCTGGAAGAAGGCCTCGTTGATGGCGGACCACTGGGTCGCGTTCTTGGCCCGGCTCTTGATCACCGTGTTCTTCGCGATGGTCGGCAACGACCCGCCCGCCGCGCCGGAGCGGGTGCCGGAGAGCTCGAGGTCGAAGCTGGCATCCGATGTCGTGGGCGACGACTGGTGGAGCTCGACGGCGACGATGTTCGTGCCGGCGCGGAGCAGCGCGGGGTCGATCGGCAGCTCGTTGAAGGATTGGCCGTCGTCCGCGGTGTTGTCGCCCGGTGTCGTGGCGGTGACCGTCCCGGTGCGGATGGACATGCGGGCGGCTTCGTGGCCGTTGAGATAGACGATCGCTCCGTCGTCTCGCTTGAGCCGGAGCAGCAGCACGGTGACCCCGGTGGTGTCCTTGAGGGTGAACGGATGGCGGAAATACGAGGACACCCATTTGTCGTTCACCGGGCCGGACGGGATGACCGTCGCCTCGTCGCCTTCGCCGTAGCCGAGCTGCGCGGGGCCTTCCTTCCACGCGCCGTCGTCGAACGCGGGATGTTTCCAATCCGTGGCCGACCACGCGGCGCTGCCTTCCACGACATCACTCGCGCTGAGGCCGGCGGCATCGGTCGACCAGCGCCAGCGCGATCCGGCGGGCACGGGCACCTCGGAGCTGCCGCCGGGGTTGTAGCTGCGCGCTGCCGGCGAGACGGCGCCGCCGGGCAGGCGCGGATCGTTGCCGTCGAGCGTGTACCAGACCGTGGCGCCCGGCGGACCGGGGAAGCGGACCGGGAACCCGTTGGTCACGATGCCGCCCTGCTGGTTGAGCAGCGGCGCGCCGAGCGATGGATAGAATCCCGCGGAACGGAACTGGCCGAGCGCCTCGGAGGTGCGCCGGGGCAGCCAGGTGTTCAGCACCGAATCGCGGCGCGTCGCCCACGCGGTGGGCGTGAGGTAGTTCCAGCGGGCCGATTCGGCCAGGAAGGCGCGGCGGATCTGCTCGGTGCGGTTCGTGAGCCGCGCCGCGGTGCGGGCGGGCGTGAGCGCGCCGTCGTTGGAGAGCGCCCGTTGGATGCGGTCGGCGAGCAGGATGCGGTGGTCGGGGTCGCCTTGCTTGAAGAGCATCGAGAAGATGCTGCCGGGGCCGTCGCCGGACTGCTTGCCCGGTGAGCTGCGGGCGGTGCGATTGCCGGCGGCGCAGTAGTTCGGCACGCAGAACCAACCGTCGGCGTCGTTGAGGTAGAACTTCAGGCCGCTGCCGGGGACGTTCGGGCCGACGCAGCGGTACTCGTCCTCGCTGCCGCCGAACAGGAACATGACCATGTAATCGGTGTACTGCGCGACATCGAGCCACGGCTTCACCGCCTGGTAATCGCCGCGCAGGGCCTTGACCCGCTTCCAGACCGATCCGTCGCCGTCGTAGACCGTGCCGTCGCTCCAGCCGCCGACGTTCAGGTTGCCGTTGATGGACTCGTAGTTGGTGACCGATCCGCCGAGGTAACGCTGGTGCATCGAAGCGCCCCAGCGCTCGCGGAGATGGTACAGGCCCCAGTAGGTGCCGTTGAGATAGAGGTGGACGAAGCGGCCGTGCGGGTTCAGCTGGCCCATCTCCAGCAGCGTGTCGTCGGTGCAGATGTTCGACATGTAGAAGCCCCGCATCTCCATGTCGTGGGAACAGTTCCTCAGCTCCAGTTGATCGAACTCCTCGACCGCGGCCAGACCGTGCTCGTGGCCGGCGAAGAGCGGGTACTTCAGCTTCGAGGGCCCGAACTCGCTGCGGAAATAGAGGCGGAAGCTCTTCTTCGCGAAATCCGTGTAGGCACCGCCGTAGAGCCGCACCCCGCAGTCGGATTGGACGCCTTTCACGCCGTCGGACCGGATGTACTCGAACGACGTCTTCACCTCGGCGGTGCCGTTGATGGTGGACGTGGTGGAGAGCGAGACGCTCGGCAGATCGAGCAGCGCGTCGCGCATCTGCGGCCGGTAGAGAGCGTTCGTCGTGATGGACTTCCGCATCACCGTCGAGTCGATGACGTGGGTGGGGAAGATGTAGGTGTGGGTGTCCACCTCGGTCGGCGCGAAGCCGTCCTTGAACGCGGCCGCGCGTAGCACCGTGGTCGTCGTGACCGGGACCGGGCCGGAATAGACGAGCCCCTTGGTCGCGGTCGGCGCGGTGCGGTCGGTGGTGTATCGGACGGTCGCGCCGGGCGTCGCGGTGGTGATCGCCACCGTGAGGTTGGTGTCGTAGAAGCCCCGGTCGTGGCTGGACTTCGTGTCGGCCACGAAACCGGCGAACGACGGACCGTTGGTCGCGCCGGGGCTCGGCGGGCGGAAGAACCCCGTCGCGCCGTCCGGACCGATGCCGTAGCTGATGTCGGTGAACTGCTTGGGGAACGTCTTCGTCGCCGGGAAATCCGCCGGGAACTGCTGGAGCACGGTCTTCCCGTCGCGGTCCACGAGCGCGAGGTAGTCGCCGCCGGCGCCGAGCTTGAAATTCGTGTGCAGCTGCGCGCGCGGATCGCGGCGGTCCTTGCCCGAGGCGAAGACCAGCAACGAGCCGCCGCCCGGGATCCGCACCGCGGGCAAGAGCCACTTCTTCAGATCGGTCGGGTCGTCGGTCAGATAACGACCGCCCGCGTCGAGCCCGAACCTGTCCGGGTTCCCGAGCTCGATCCAGTCGGACGGATCGCCGTCCTCGTCCTTCAGGCCGGCGGAGTTGTCGGCCAGGAACTCGTTGATGCGCGGCGGCGCGCCCCCCACGCCGCCGACGCCGATGGTGGCCGTGGCGCTGACGCTGCCGTTCTCGTTCGACGCGGTGAAGGTGTAGGTCGTCGTGACAGCAGGTTTCACCGCGACGGATCCACCCGTGCCCGTGACTGCGACCGGTCCGATACCGGGCGAGACCGCCGCGCTGGTGGCGTTGACGGTCTCCCAGCGCAAGGTGGTGGCCTGGCCGGGATCGATGACGTCCTTGTCCGGCGCGAAACGGAGGATTGCCGGCGCCGCGCCGCCGTAGACCTCGAGCTCGGCGAGCTGCGGGCTGTAGGCCGCGCCGCTGCCGTTGACGACGCGGACGAATCGCCCGGCAAAGGTTCCGGCCGGCGCCGCGTCGGCCTTGATGGTGTCGACGCCGTTGACCCCGGAGTTCGAGCCGTCGGTGCGCACGTCGGCGCTCCAGTTGAGCGCGCCGGTGTCACCGCCGCTGTCCGCGTAGACCTCCACCCGATAATCGCTCAGGCGCTCGGTGCAACAGCCGTCGCCGCGGTTGCGCAGCACGATGCGGTCGAGCCGATAGGACCGCCCGAGATCCACCTCGTAATAGAAGCCGAGCGTGCCCGCCGCGTCGGCCGGATGGGTGAAGGTCGTCGCGTCGCCGTCGGTGATGGCGGCCGGCTGGAACGTGCCCCAGTTCGGCCCCGACGAGACCGCGGGCTTGCCGAGCGCGAGGTTCTCGTCGGCGGATGCGGGCATGGCCAGCATCGCGACCAACGCGGAAACGGAAGCGAGGGACCGGACGATGCGGGTGAAGGAGATCATCGGATGGACCTGCCCAGCTTAGCGATTCCAGTGCCGAAGACCAGCGGCCTCCCCGGCGTGCTCCGGCGTCGCGGAAAAGCATCCGCGAACGCGTGGCTTTGCTTGATCGGACCTTGCCGGATCGGTCAGTACGGGATCACCGCAGGGTTGGAGCCGCCCGTCTCGAACTGCCACTGCAACTGCTTCGTGGCGCGCGTTTCGACGTGGCCGTCGACGAACAGCGCGTTGATGTTCCGCAGGAAGAGGTGGGGGAATTGATGTCCGCCGGCGAAACTGCCCGATTCGATCTTCAAAGCGGTCTTGGCCTCGTTCCAACCGCCGTGGGTACGGTCAGTCATGATGGGCTGGACC
>Ga0209443_1002270_pt1 | contig 11426 bp, 9 predicted proteins | sample LauGreBMM110DCMD_2_FD_187571 | JGI IMG/M metagenome (GOLD analysis project Ga0209443, IMG submission 187571) | Freshwater lake microbial communities from Lake Michigan, USA - Su13.BD.MM110.DCMD (SPAdes) (version 2) | ecosystem: Environmental > Aquatic > Freshwater > Lake | place: Lake Michigan... | reverse complement strand
ACCCCGGGCGCCCAACAACGGGTTGTCGACATCGACAGCCACGGTGATGGGCAGCGGGAAGGGCGATTCGGGCGGTGCCCAGCGATGCAGTTGGTCGAGGTGGATCCAGCGCTCGATGGGGTGGCCAGCCTCGTTGAAAAATCGCCATCCGAGGGCTCGAGCCATGCCGAACCCGGCGTCGTTGGTGGCGCTGCCGCCGATACCCATGAGCACCTCGCAGGCTCCGGCGTGCTGGGCGGCCTTCAGCGCGGCACCGAGGCCGGTGGTGTCGAGTTCAAAGGGGTGAAAGCGGCCCGACGGGAGTTGCGCAAGCCCGACGATGGCGGCCGACTCGATGAGGGCGCGACGAGACTGCGGTTCGTACCACCAATGCGCTTGGATGGGACGATGGGCTGCATCGACGGTCTCCACGGTTTTGCGCTCAGCACCCAGGCGCTCGGCCAAGACCGATCCGAATCCGTCGCCGCCGTCGCTGATGGGCAGCAGGGTGAGCGTGTCGTCGGGTCGAAGGCGCTTCCATCCGTCGGCGATGGCCTGGGCTGCGGCTGCGGCGGTGAGGGTGCCTTTAAACTTGTCGGGAACGATAAGGACGCGGAGCGGCATCGACCGCGAGGGTGGTCCGCACGGGGGCTTCTGGGCAAGTTGGGGAACGGCGAATAGAGAACGGCGAATGGAGAGTGGCGGGACGGGCCATGGGCCGATAGCTCGGTCGAGCCGCCTTAGGGCACCATCTTGAGGTGCATCGACTTCAGGTCGAACCAGACTTCTCCGGCATGCGCGCGAACCTCAGCCACCAGCTCGATATCGCGCGGGTCGTGGATCTGAAAGGGATGAACGAATTCGGTCCATTCGCTGTCGCCGGTGAAAAGTCGGGCGTGCTCGCCGCCACTGAGTCGAAAGGATGCACCGCCCGGGTAACGTTGATCTGGGGCCGCCTGCACGCCTCGGGTGCGAATGCGGCCGCGCACCTCGTACTTGCCGATGGGTAGCCGGATCATGGCTCGGAACGAGGCGACGGAGTCGGGTGCTTGAGCTTGGATGTAGAGGGTGTCTAGGTCTCCAAGTTTGGTGGGCTCCATCTTGACCTGGCCGCGCTGATAGCGGGGTTGCCACCGCGCGAGGGCCGTGACGCCACCGACCTCGAAGCGGATGGGCTTGGGCTGTGATTCGAGTCGCGACTTGGCGATTTCGATCCGGCGGAAGGCGCGGTCTTGAAAGGAGTGGATGGCTTCGCTGCGCCATTCCCGCTGATCCTGCGGCAGCGACTGGATCATGGGCATGAGGCGAGCGCCCACGCGTTTAAAATGGGCGTCGAGCATCTCTGTCGTGAACACGTCTCGGAGCAGGCGATCGATCTCCGAATAGAAGCGGTCGCGGTAGGTCGGCACATCGAACAATTGCCGGGACAAAAGGCCGCCGCCCGGGATCTCCAGATCCTTCCCGATATTGCCGAGCAGTTGGTCCATGCCGTGCGGTTGGAAGGTGGCCTTGCCGGTGCGCGGTTCGAAGTAGATGCGGTAGTTGTTTCGGTTGTTACCGTACCCGTCCCAATCCACGAGCAAGGCCTGCATGGCCGATTCGGTGATGAAACGGTCGACATCGAGGATGGATTCGAGGGCTGTCTCGCGGCGTCGGAGGTCGCCGAGGTCGGCGGCATCGCGGAGTTTTTGAAGGTCCTTGTAATCGAGCGGGCCGTCGCCTGTGTCGCGGTCGAGGTCTTGGTCGATGTCGCGGACGAATCCACCGTCGTAGAAATTGCCCGAGGGGTCGGGATAATTGCGGCGCAAGAAGCTGCGGTTGTAGCCTTCTTTCAGCACATAAGGGCCAAGTTCGCGGCCATCGAAACTGACCAGTGCCTGGGTGGCCCGGGCGGTGGGGATGCCCACCTTTTCATAGAGGCGGCGGCCGAGTTGCTCGCTCAGTAATGAGGGGTCTTGGACGGAGTTGTTGAGATGAATTTTGTCCATCCCGCTGAAACGCTGGCCGGGGACGAGTTTGTCGAAGTTGAGCGTCAGGGCGGGGTTGTCGTCTACGCCCCGGGTGCTGCCGGCCGACCCTTTGACATGCACGAGCACCTTTTCAAAGCGGTTGGTGCCCACGGTAACGGTCGACTGGACGGGACTACGCGGGTTGTCGCGCAGCTTCTGGATCTCGGCCGGTGCGAAGGTGATGACAAACCGTTGGATGGGGCCGCTGAAGAGAACTTCGGCCGCGGCGTCATCGGCCTGCTGGCGGGCGCGCTTTGAACCGGGCTTGGGAGGCTGGGTTGTCGCCTGAGAGTTTGCCGGACTGGGCCCCGGAGCTTCGGCACCGAAGACGGGCCATGTCACCGGTTCCCCAATGAGGAAACCGGCCACCGTTAGGATCAAAATCCGGCGAGCCATCACAGGCACCAGCGTTAACTGCTGGGTTCAGAGTTCAAGCCGAACGATGGAAGAACCGGGAAAATCTCTGTCCCGACGGGGTCACTTTAGCTTCAGGAGCTCTTCGGCGATTTGTACCGCATTGAGAGCAGCCCCCTTGAGCAGTTGGTCGCCGCAAATCCAGAGAGACAGGCCGTTCTCTAGGGCACAGTCCATGCGGATCCGCCCGACGGCACAGTTGTCCTTCTCGGAAGTGTGCAGGGGCATCGGGTATTGGGAGGCCGACGGGTTGTCCACCACATCGAGGCCCGGGGCCTTGAGCAGGACTGCACGGGCGGATTCGACGGTGATGGGCCGGTCGAATTCAGCGCTGACGGCCACGGAGTGAGAGCGGTACACAGGAACCCGCACGCAGGTGACCGAGGCCTTGAAGCCCGGGTGATGCATGATTTTGCGACCCTCGTTCTCGAGCTTCATCTCTTCTTTGGTGTAGCCGGAGTCTAGGAATGAATCGACCTGCGGCAGGACGTTGAAGGCGATTTGGTGCGGGTAGACTTCGCGGGTCACCGGTTCGCCGCGCACGATTTGGCCGACTTGCTTTTCCAGCTCTTCGATAGCCTTGGCACCGGTGCCGGAGACGGCCTGGTAGCTCGAGGCGAAGATGCGCTTCACGCCGAAGGCCTGATGCAGCGGGTACAAGGCCATCAGGGTGATGGCGGTGGTGCAGTTCGGGTTGGCGATGATGCCCTGATGCGAGGCCACGTCGGCCGCGTTGATCTCGGGAACCACCAGCGGGACGGTCGGGTCTTGGCGGAAGTAACTGGAGTTGTCGACCACCACGCAGCCGGCCTTCACCGCGGACGGGGCGTAGTCCCGCGAAATGGAGCCGCCGGCGCTGAAGAGAGCGATGTCGATCCCGGCGAACGCATCATGGGTCAGCTCCTGGACGGTGATTTCGGAGCCTCGGAAGGTGAGCTTTTTGCCGACCGAGCGGGCCGAGGCCAGCAGGGTCAATTTGCCGACAGGAAAATTGCGGCGCTCCAGGGTCCGGATCATCTCGATGCCGACGGCACCGGTGGCACCGACCACGGCCACATGGGGACTGCTCTTCATAAAGTAGGGGCCGGAGTGTGGTCTCGGATCGGCCCCTGTCGAGAGGGAAGCGCCAATTCGGCGTTCCCGTTCCCACAGTCGCCCTTGAACCTCCCCCGGAACCCGGCCGGGGTCGGTCCCACCTATTTACACAAAAGGGGACACTCTACACTATTAAGACACTCGCTCAATCGGTAGACAGCAGTGAATCCTCCCCAGTGTTTTGGGGTAGGGGCGGATGAAACTTTAGCGTCTCAGTCCTGCTTCGGAGCAGTCTGGGAGGGCTGGGGTTTCTTGGCGGGCGGGCTCTGCTTAGGGGTCGCCGGTTTGGTGGCCGGAGCCTTTTTGGCAGGTGGCTTGGGCACCACCTTGGATGCCGGGGCCTTCTTGGTCGGAGCCGGAGCCGGAGGGGGAGCTGTAATTAGGCGGACAGAAATCTCGGGAGACGGAGCCCGACGCCCATCGGCAGAAACCGCCTCGACTCGAAATCCATAATCGCCAGGCGGAAACGGAGCCATGGTGAACTGAAACCCCCCGTTGGTGGCCGATCGTGTTTCGGTGAGCAGTTGTTCCGGATTCGGAATTTGGCGAAGGAAGAGGAACACCCGGGCCTGCGGGTGGCTGATACCCTGAATCGCGGTGAACTGACGAACCAGCAGGGTCGACCCGGCCGTCGGTAGAGTGATGGCCGAAGGCGTCAGAGGTGGCAGAACTGGTGCGACGCTTCGATGCGCTGTGGCCGGCTTAGGAGTGAGGACCCAGGCCCCGATTACGGCAATCAGTGCAATGGGGATGAGCAGGTGCCAGGCATCGTAGGTTCCGAGCCAGTAGCGGGGTTTGCCTTGTGCGTTGAACATGGCCGGTCAGACGGAGTCGGGACGGGTGCCGGAGGCCTTCAGTGAGGCAACTTCGGCAGCGAGCCGGTTACGTTCGTGGGTCAGTGTGTCGAGGTCTTGGAACAGTGTCTCTAAATCTCCAGACGGAGAAGGGGCCGGTTCCAATTTCAAGGCCGCAAGCTCGGCCTCGACGGTGCCCAATTGTTCCGACAAATCTTCGGCCCGGGAGGCCAGAGCCTTGGTCTGGGCGAGCTCGGATTCCAGCCGGGCATGCGACTCGGAAACGACCGCCAACTCGGTCTCCAAGTCTTTGACTCGTTGACCCAGAGCCTGACCCAGAGCCGGGTCGGCGGACGGTGCCTCTTTAACTTCTGCTGTTTCTGCCCGATAGGCCGCAAACTCCGCCTTCATGGATTCCAGTGCCTGAGCATCTGCGGCGGACTTTCGGACGGCTGTATCGGCACGATTCTTGGCGGTCCGACACTCCCTCTCCCAAGCGTTGGTCTGAGTTTCCTTCAGCATCAGCGCTGCTTCAAAATCCATCCGCCGAGTCTGGAGGGTCTCCAGTTGGAGGCGGGTTGCGGCGGCTTCTGCCTGACTGGCGGCGCACCGCGCTTCAGCCTCAGCGAGAGTCGTTTGAACCTCGGTAAAACGGGTGCGTTCTTCATCCTGACGGGTGAGGAGCTGAGAGACTGACTGGCATTCCGCTTCGGCGCTGGCGAGTTGAGTGCGGGCTCCTTCCAGCGTGGTGTCCCGCAGTTGCACAGCCTCTTGCAGGGCGAGGTTGACTGTTAATTGAGCGGCCAATTCGCGACGGGATTGGTCGAGCAGCGGACGCAGCGTTTCATTTTCCGAAACAGCGAGTTGTTGAGCCAGTCGCAGCGATTGAAGAGCGGCTTCTTGGTCCAAAGCCAGCGGTGCTGCTGTTGCTAGTTGCAGCTTTAGGTCCAGAACTTCGGATTCGGCGGATTGGCGCAGGGAACGTTCCATCGACCCCTGTCCCGAAAGCGTGTGGATCTCTGCTCGCAAATTCGCGGCGATTTCTTCGTCTTCCGTTTTGGCCTGCTTCAGTAGAGCCAATTCAGCGGCAGCCCGTTGCGCAGTTGCGAGGTTCTCAGCCGAACGTTGAGCTCCGAGAGCTTCAGCCGCCGTCTTCGCCTTGACCGTGGCGTCCAATTCAATCGTCCGGTTCTTGAGGGTCTCGACTGAGCGGTTCAGCTCGTGGCGCAGATCAGTGATTTGCCGTTCGCGGGTCAGCAACGCTTCTTGCGTCTCGAACATCGAGCTGCGCAGGAAGAACAGATCTAGCAGCCACTTGACGAGCAATCCGCTCAGGAATGCGGCAGCCAACGGCAGCCAAGGGGAGGCAAGTAGGGCAAACATAGAACCAAATGGGGCGAGGGTTGCTGTACGATATAGATGCTGCCCGCTCAGGGGAATCCCCAATCCCAGTGAAAAAGGGGTGCCTAGGAATTAGCCTTCGACGGCGGTGACGCCGCGTTGGCGGAGCATGGCTTCCATAACCTGGTCCATGGCGTGTTCTGCCAAGGGGCGGCTCACTTCGTCGAGTCGGACATTGGCGGCCTTGAGTTGGGTGGGGTCGCCCGTCTTGGTCTTGGGGTTTTCTTCTGACAAAATGGCTTCGACCACTTCTAGGGCCTCGTGGAGCTGCTTTCGGTAGTCGTCGTCGAGGTCTTTGTCGTACTCCGCCATGGTCTTGCGGGTCGCCGTTAAGGTCTCGCCGCTACGGATCTTGGCCTCGATCCACTGACGGGCGCGCAAGTCGTCGAAGGCGTTTTCCACGGATTCCTCGACCATCTTCTGCACGTCGGCGTCGTCCACGTCCACGGCTGAGCGCATTTGAACGATCTTTTGGTGACCGGTCTTCACGTCGCGGGCCAGCACGTGAAGAATGCCGTTGGCGTCGATCTCGAACTGGACACCCACGCGGGGTACTCCTTTCGGGGCCGCCTCGAACTCGAGGTCAAACTCTCCGAGGCTCCAATTGTCACGGGCGCGCTCGCGTTCCCCCTGCAGGACGTGGATCTTCATGCTGCGCTGGTTGTTCACAGCGGTGGTGAAGAGCTCGCCTGCCTTCACTGGGATGGTGGTGTTCCGGTGAATAATGACATTCATCAGCCCACCGAAGGTTTCGATGCCCAACGAAAGCGGGGTGACATCGAGCAGTAGCAGGTGGCTGAGTCCGCCGCGCAGAATTTCTGCCTGGATGGCCGCGCCGAGGGCTACCGCCTCATCGGGGTTTTGGGAGGTGTTGAGCTGAGGGCCCTTGGCTTTGTGGTGCTCGTCTCCCAAGCGCAGGTCTCCGCGGGTTTCTTCGAACTCCGAACAACCAAACCAGTGCGCTACGCATTGCCGAACCAGCGGCATCCGGGTTTGTCCACCGACCAGGATGACCTGGTTCAGATCTTTGGATTCCAGCTTTGCATCGCTGAGTGCGCGGAGGCAATGCGAGCGGGTTTTCTCGATAATGCCGCGGGTGAGGGTTTCCAACTCTGCCCGGGTAATGCGGCGCAGGAAGCTGAAGTCGGGCGTGAGGAAGGGGAGTTGCACCTCCGTCTCCAGATCGGAACTGAGGCGAATCTTGGCCGCTTCGGCGGCTTCCCGGATACGGGAGATCAGCGGTTGCTGGGCTGGGGTGGATTGGTGGAGATCGGGGCCGCCCGCCTTGGCGATCTCGGAGATTAAAAAATCGCTCAGCGCGCGGTCCAGATCATCGCCGCCCAGACGGGTGTTTCCGTGGGTAGCTAGGACCTGAAAGACACCATTGTTGAGCTCAAGAATGGAAAGGTCGAAGGTGCCGCCACCTAGGTCGTACACCGCGATCTTGGAGTGTTCCTTGAGTCTGTTGAGACCATAGGCTAACGCCGCCGCGGTCGGCTCGTTGATGATGCGCTCGACCTTGAATCCGGCCAGTTCTCCGGCGCGCAGCGTGGCGTTCCGTTGGGCGTCATTGAAATAGGCCGGAACGGTGATGACCGCACGATCTATGGGTTGTCCCAACGTAGATTCGGCATCTCGTTTGAGCTTTTTTAGCACCTCGGCAGCCACCTCTTCCGGGCTCCAAACCTTGCCTCCGATGTCGAAGCCGGCGGGTCCGTTCTCGGTGCGCTGCACGGGGTAGGTGACTCGGAGGTCTTCCGGGGTGAGCATCGAGCCGCGCCGACCGATGAACCGCTTGGTGGAGTACAGGGTGCGCTCGGGGTGCAAAACACGCACTCGATTGGCGGCGTGTCCTACGAGGGGTTCTCCGCCGTTGGCAGGAACATGGACCACCGAAGGGGTGAGACGTTGACCCTCGGCATCCGCGATGACGTAGGGGATGCCACTCTCCACGATGGCGACCAGAGAATTGGTGGTTCCGAGGTCGATGCCGACGATGTTGCTCATTGAACTGGAGTGATTATGTCTGATTTGCCGGGGAAGCCAAGTCAGGTGCGGTCATTCCTTGAGAAAATTCCTGGGAAGCCCTTCGAAAAACGGGCCTGCCTACCTTCGTTGATGCAGCCGTCAAGAAGCGGGTTGAGCCGCTTTTTCGGCCAGATACTTCTCGTAGGTGTTCGGGGCTCCCTTCACCAGGTATGCGACTCCTTCGGGAGAGTGCCGGATGCGGTCGGTGCTCTGGGTCTTCGACAAGTAGTCGTGAACGGCCCGCGAACAGCCGTCCCAGATGAAGTAGTCGTCGATCAGGATCATGCCCCCCTTCACGACCTGAGGATAGAAGGCCTCCAGGCACACCCAGGTCGATTCATACCAATCTCCGTCCAACCGCAGCAGGGCAATGCCCGGATCGATGCGCACCCCGGGCACCGTTTCGTTGAACCAGCCTTTGTAGATCTTGAATCGCGATTCGCCCGCTTTGGCCATGGCCTCTTCGGCGTAGGTTTGTTCGGCCTTGCAGTTGTCGAAGTAGTAAGCGTCGGTCTTCGCGGCCTGCCACTGTTTGGCGGCATTGCCATCGATGTCCTTGGCCTCGGGCAAACCTTCGAAGCTGTCGAAGAGATGGTAGGATCGGTTCTGCCCGCCCAAAACCGAGGCGATGCCGGCGACCATGCCACCGCGCCAGACACCGCATTCTACGACGTCCCCAGGGATATCTCGCACCTGGCGAGCCAGGTTGATGTTGTCGGCATACATCGGTGGCGAGATCATGGTCCACGGGTGGAATGCCCGATAGATCGTCCGACCGGAGGCCTTAGGTCCGGGGCGCGGAGGGAAGAGTTTCGAGAGCATGGTCGGAGAAAACCGTCTGTGAAGGATCGGCCCAAAACGGTCGGCCTTCCAATCCCCTTTTTCGAGCGGTCTGTTTTCGGCCCGCTAAGTGGGATGTCGATGGTGTGACCAATTAGGGCTTAGATTATAGCGCCGAATCCGCTAGGCCTAAGGGCCGCTTGCCTTCGAGAGGGGTGTCTCCCAACCTATCGTCGGTGACGCGACCCTTGGCCATTGTCTTCTACGAGAAGCTCCTTCCCGGAACTCAGGTGGTAAACCGTCTGACCGATCTCGGGTACCGCGTCACAGCGACCCAGTCCGCGGTGGACGTGCCACGCCTCGTGCGAGAACACAAGCCCATGGTGGTCATCGCAGATTTGGTTCTTCGTCATGGCGATTTCTGCGGGATCATCGGCCAATTGCGAGCCAGCCCGGACTTGGCGCATGTGCCCGTCTTGGGCTACTGCGATTCCAAGAACACTAAACTAGTAGACGCCGCTCTTGAGGCCGGTGCCAAGCTCGTCGCCGCGGAGCAGGGGATTCCCGATCAGTTAGCGCAATTGCTAGATCAGGTGCTGGCTGTAGAGTGACTGCCTCGCGTCCTCGGATCGGCCGTGTGGTCCCTGAAAACCTATGAATCCAATCGCCCTTTCCCAAGGTATTCACGTTCAGCATTTGCTTTACCGCATCGACCGGATCCGCTGGGCCGGGCTTCCTGCTGGCGAGTCCGACCAAGTGCGCCTTCGTCTGGAGGCCTTGGCTGCCCGTTTTCCCGGACCAGCCCATCCGCGGTTGATGACCCTGGCCAACGTGGGAGGAAAGGCCGATATCGGTTTCATCTTGTTCCACGCCACGCTCGACGGGCTTTCTGCGCTCCACCGCGATTTGGAGGCCTGCTTTCCGCCAGGCACCTTGGTTCCCGTCTTTTCCTACCTGAGTGTGACCGAGTTGCCCGAGTATGTTCCGAGCGAGGACGATCTTCGTCGGCATCTTGAGACTGCTGAACCCCGCCACACGCCCGACTCGCCGGAGTTCGAGCAGGCTCTCGAGGCGGCCAAGAAGCGCAATGAGAGTCAGAAGTTCTATCGGCTTAATCCGGAACTGCAGGACGACTGGCCGATCGTGTGTTTTTACCCCATGAGCAAAAAACGCTCTGGGGGTGACAACTGGTACATGCTCGAGTTCGCGGCCCGCAAGGCACTCATGGGAACCCATGCGCGTACCGGTCGTAAATACGCGGGCAAGATTAGCCAGCTCATCACGGGATCTACGGGTCTCGATGATTGGGAATGGGCTGTCACGCTGTTGGCCCATCGACTGGATGATGTGAAGGGCATTGTCTACGAAATGCGATTCGACGAGGTCACGGCCCGCTACGGCGACTTCGGCCCCTTCTACGTTAACCTCCGACTGCAACCGACCGCACTATGGCAGCACCTACACTTGTGAACTCATCCCCCTCAGTAGCGCCGCTTCGGATGGTCTCCAACGGCACCACGTGGATTCCAGCGGCAGGATCGATGAGTCCTCCGGTGGAGTCGCTGTACGTGCATGTGCCTTTCTGTGCGCAGAAGTGCGAGTACTGCGCATTCTATTCGGGCCCGGCCTCCGGTGATCTAATCCAGCGCTACGTCGAGGCGCTCCTTCTGGAGTTGGAACTTATCGCCCAAGACTGCCGACCCAAGACGGTGTTTTTCGGTGGCGGAACTCCGTCGTTGTTGAGCCTCAAGCAATGGGAGTCGGTCTTGACGACCCTTCATCGGTTGGGCCTGGGCAATGCTCCGGAGTTCAGCGTGGAGTGCAATCCGGCGACCGTTTCAGCCGACAAAGCGGCCCTCTTGCGCCAGTTCGGGGTGAATCGCATTTCCATGGGCGTACAATCGCTCGATGAGGCGTTGTTGGACCGGTTGGGGCGTGTCCACAGCCGCGACATGGTCTTCCGTAGTTATGACATCTTGAGAAAGGCGGGCTTCGAGAACATCAACATTGATCTGATGTTTGCGATCCCGGGTCAGACGATGAACATCTGGAACCGCACCTTGGACGAGGCCTTGGCCCTGGGCACTGAGCATCTCAGCTGCTACGAGGTAATTTACGAGGAAGATACCCCCCTTTACGAGCAGCTCAAAGCTGGGGAATGCGATGTGGATGACGACTTGGCCGCCGACCTGTATGAGGTGCTGTACGATCGCGTTGGAGCCGTGGGTTTTGGGGCATACGAAGTTGCCAATTTTGCTCGTCGTCGGCGGGTGGGCGAATCGGTGGATCGACCTGAGGCGGAGCCCGGCATCCCGGCTTTCGCTTGCCGACACAATGTTGGCTATTGGCGCGGACGAGACAGCTACGGTTTGGGGCCCAGCGCCAGCGAATGGGTGCGTGGGTTGCGCTCGCGCAACTGGTCCAACACTGTGCTGTATTGTGAGCAGTTGGAGAAAGGTCGCAGAGCCAAGGAATTCGCCGAAGCGCTCCCGCCTCTTGGGCGAGCCGGAGAGATGGCCGCTTTCGGTCTGCGGATGAATGCCGGTTGGCCGTGGGAAGAATTCCAAGGTCAGACCGGCTTCGACCTTAGAACCGAATGGCCCACGGAGATGGCTCAACTGGTATCTAAGGGTTGGGCTGAGAGTACGCCGACCCATTTCCGGTTGACCCGGGCTGGGCTGCGCTTTGCGGATTCTGCGGCGCAGTTGTTCCTGCGGCCCGAGCCAGCCCGGCTGTGACAATTTGCTGGGAGTATCCGATTAGAACCGCGTCCTCGCGGTTCTAATCTGTGGTGGTGCTGGTGGTGGTGCTTGTCGCTGCCAGCCTACCTGAGACTCCAGTAAACTGCGGCTTTCTATCGCCTGAATTTCATTTCAGAACACGGCCGTCAAATAGTTTATAGTGGCCCCTTTTGTGTAAATAGGTG
>Ga0209443_1002269_pt1 | contig 11432 bp, 8 predicted proteins | sample LauGreBMM110DCMD_2_FD_187571 | JGI IMG/M metagenome (GOLD analysis project Ga0209443, IMG submission 187571) | Freshwater lake microbial communities from Lake Michigan, USA - Su13.BD.MM110.DCMD (SPAdes) (version 2) | ecosystem: Environmental > Aquatic > Freshwater > Lake | place: Lake Michigan... | reverse complement strand
ACAAAAAAATGGCCGTTGTATCTTTCTACAAAAAACACCATTTTGAAAGCTTATGATGGACGTTTCAAAGATATTTTCGAAGAAGTGTATCAAGCAAATTACAAAACAGAATTTGAAAAAGAAGGAATTATATATGAGCATCGATTGATTGACGATATGGTGGCTTCTGCAATGAAATGGAGTGGTGGATTTGTTTGGGCTTGTAAAAACTACGATGGCGATGTTCAGTCGGACACCGTTGCACAAGGATTTGGTTCGTTGGGATTAATGACTTCTGTATTGGTAACTCCTGATGGAAAGACTGTTGAAGCTGAAGCCGCACACGGAACCGTAACACGTCATTACAGAGAACACCAAAAAGGAATAGCTACTTCTACAAACCCAATTGCAAGTATTTTTGCTTGGACAAGAGGTTTAGAACACAGAGGTAAATTAGATGAAAATCAAGGGTTAATAGATTTTTGCCACACTTTAGAACAGGTTTGTATAGACACTGTCGAAAGTGGAAAAATGACTAAAGATTTGGCTGTTTTAATCTATGAAGATAAAATTACTTCCGACAATTATTTAACAACTGAAGGTTTCTTAGCGGCTATTCAAGAGAATTTAGAGAAGAAATTAGCATAACCTATAAAAAATTATTTTTTAAAAAACTGTTATCCAACCGATTGACAGTTTTTTTTATCATTAAAATTTAAATTGAAAAAAGTAACCTTTTTACTACTATTAATATGCTCATCTTTCCAAAGTTTTGGTCAGTTAGGCTTTTGCAATGGCAGTAAAGGTATTCCCATTTTTACAGAAGATTTCGGAAGCGGAACAGATTATGGACCCGCATTACCAACAGGCGTAACTTCCTATACTTTTATTGCGGGAACCCCTGATGACGGACTTTATACGTTATATTACAGAACCAACCAGTATCCTTCTTGGCACAATTCACCCGATCACACTCCCGATAATCAACCGAATGGAACAAACGGAAAATCGTTAATTATAAATGCAAGTTTCACGCCAAGTGAGTTTTACAAAAGAGTGGTTTCTGGATTGTGCGTAAATACCACTTTTGAATTTTCATCTTGGTTAATGAATGTATCAAATTCAACTTCAACAGCTTGCTCTGGAAATAGTATTCCTATAAATGTAACTTTTGAAATTTGGGATTCAACAGAAACTATCCTTTTACAATCAGGAAATACAGGCAATATTAATCCTACTTCATCGGCAATTTGGACACAATATGGCTTGGTTTTTACAACTGGAATCGGTCAAACTTCTGTTGTTCTAAAAATGAGAAATAACGGAGTTGGCGGATGCGGAAACGATCTTGCTATTGACGATATTATGTTTCGTTCTTGTGGCGATTTCACAACAATTGGGTCTACAGGAATTACAGGAAACACCTATACTGTTTGCGAAGATGTTACACCCATAAATATAAATTTACAAATCAATAGCTCCGGAATAACGCCGAATGTGTTTCAATGGCAAGAGAGTTTAGATAATGTAATTTGGAATGATATTATTGGTGAAAATTCCAACAATTATGACACTCCAAATATAATCACATCCCACTATTATCGTGTAAAAGTAGCACAAGACGTTGCTAATTTAAACAATATATTCTGTTCGACAATTTCAGAAATTTTTAGTATTATAGTCAGACCAAAACCTCTAGCACCTTTAAGTAACGGCGATAAATCAATTTGTGAAAACGACCCAATCTCTGCATTATCTGTAACCACATTGGGTTCTGAAAGTGTAAATTGGTACTCTGCAGCAACAGGTGGAACGTTATTACAAAGCAATTCTGTGGCTTTCACGCCCTCAAATGCTGGGATTTTCTATGCAGAATCCTACACATTAAGCACCTGCGTGAGTATAAATCGAACCGCCGTTCAACTCACCTTGAATCCAATTCCTGCAATTATTCAAAACGAAACCGCTATTTTATGCGAAACAAAATCAGTTCTTTTAGATGCTGGAATTAATAATGTAACCTATAATTGGTCAACCACCGAAACCTCAAAAAGTATCAGTGTTTCCAATCCAGGAACCTTCACAGTTACCGTTACAAGTACGAATGGATGCACTAATTTAAAAACAATAGTTGTTACTGAAAAACTAATTCCAATTATCACAAACGTAGTAATTGACGATAGGAAAGTAACTATAATAACTTCCTTTTCAGGCGATTTTGAATATTCTTTAGACGGCATAAATTATCAGAATTCCAATGTTTTTGAAAACACAATAGGAGGCGTTAAAAAAGCGTATGTTCGAGAAAAAAACAATTGCGGTAAAGCGACCTTCGATTTTACGTTAATTGTATTTCCGAAGTTTTTCACTCCAAACGGCGACACCTACAACGACTTTTTCAGTATGGAAGGATTTCAATTTATCAACAATACCACCATTGCAATTTTTGACAGATATGGAAAATTAATTACTTATCTGAACAAGACAAACCTAACTTGGGATGGAACTTTACTCGGAAAACCTTTGCCTACTAGCGATTATTGGTACAAAGCAATCCTTCAAGACGGAACAGAATTGAAAGGACATTTTTCCTTAATTCGATAAATTCCACTAAAATTTATCTTTAGATTATTTAAAAGGGATTATCTTAACGATAGATTAACAAATTATTAGTGTTTATTTACTTATAAATTTATCAATTTTGCAAATCAATTCTATTCTATGATTTCAAAGAAAATTATCGCTTTATTATCGCTACTTTTTTCAGTAGTCTTTTCAAGTTTTTCACAAGAAAAAGTCACACTTAATGGTGTTGTTTCTGCCGCAAATAGCAATGAAACTATTATTGGAGTGAATGTGGCTGTTACTTCAATTCCTGCCTACACAACAACAAATGAATACGGTTTTTATTCCATTACGATTCCAAAAGGAAATTATAGAATTACTATAAGTTCAATCGGTTTTCAAACAAAAGAAGTTACAATCGATTTAATTAAAAATATCAATTTAAATATTTCATTATCCGAAAGTGGTGAAGAACTTCAAGAGGTTATCATCACCGAAAAAAAGACGACAAATACCCAAAAAGCAGAGATGAGTGTGAACAAACTCTCTATAGCAACCATAAAAAAAATGCCTGTTGTTTTGGGTGAAGTAGATGTTTTGAAATCGATTTTATTGCTTCCAGGTGTTACAAATGCTGGAGAAGGCGCATCTGGATTTAATGTTCGAGGAGGTGGCGCTGACCAAAATTTAATACTTTTGGACGAAGCTACGATATTTAATTCCTCACACGTATTTGGGTTTTTCTCGGTTTTCAATCCCGATGCCATCAAAGATTTAAAGTTATATAAAGGTGGGATTCCTTCTCGTTTTGGTGGAAGAGCAAGTTCGGTTTTAGATATTTATCAAAAAGATGGAAACTCAAAAAACTATCATATCAACGGTGGAATTGGATTGATTTCAAGCCGGCTTTTAATTGAAGGCCCTATAGTAAAAGACAAAGGTTCGTTCATAATTGCGGGACGGGGTTCGTATGCGCATTTGTTTTTGAAGCTTACAGATAATAAAAACTCTGCCTATTTTTATGATTTAAATACCAAATTGAATTACAAACTGAACAAGAATAATAGTTTGTATGTTTCAGGATATTTTGGTCGTGATGTGTTTAATTTAGAAGGGAGTTTTACCAATATTTATGGAAATGCAACTTCAAATCTAAGATGGAATCACTTGTTTTCCGACAAATTATTTTCCAACCTTTCGATTATTTATAGTGATTATTATTATGGTTTACAATTGGATTTTGTAGGTTTCAAATATGATTCTGGAATAAAAAACTACAATCTAAAATATGATTTCAAAAACTATATCTCCGATAAAATCAAACTTAACTACGGTATTAATTCTATTTATTACGATTTCAATCCTGGTATTATCAGCCCCACGTCTACTGAATCAGGAATCAATTACAAACAATTAGAAAAAAAATATGCGTTTGAGCCTTCCATTTATCTTGAAGCGGAAAATAAAGTAACCGATAAATTAGAATTAATGTTCGGTTTGCGATACAGTCAATTTTACAGAATGGGTGCTTCAACAGTGAATTTATATCAAAATAATGAAGCGGTAACATTCAATAATGATTTGAAAATTTATGAAAAAGGAATCCCAATTGGAACGAAATATTACAATAATAATAAAGTAATTGCTTCATTCGATAATTTTGAACCACGGTTTTCAGCTTCCTATTCATTGGATAAAAATCAATCTATAAAAGCGAGTTACAACCGAATGACACAGTATTTACAGTTAATTTCCAATACGTCCTCGCCTACTCCATTGGATGTTTGGACACCAAGTGATTCCTATATAAAACCACAAATTGCGAACCAAGTTGCGTTGGGTTATTTCAAGAATTTCAATGATGAAGCGTATTCCTTAGAAGTTGAAACGTTCTACAAAAAAGTAAAAAACAGAATCGACTATATTGACGGAGCCGATTTAATTTCTAACGAAGCCTTGGAGCAAATTATTCTAAACGGACAATTGAGATCCTTTGGATTAGAAGTATTATTACGAAAAAATACAGGGAAATTAAATGGCTGGATAGCCTATACGCTTTCACGTTCCGAACAACAAACGCCGGGCAGAAATGCCAATGAAATAGGAATAAATAATGGGAATTGGTACCGATCTGCTTATGATAAATTACATAATGTAGCCATAACAGGGAGTTATAATTGGAGTGAAAAATGGTCGTTTGGTGCCAACTTTACCCTACAAACTGGGCAACCCGTAACGTATCCAAACGGACAATACCAATACCAAGGAATTACGGTACCAAGTTACGGTTTACGCAATGGAAATAAATTGCCAACCTACCACCACTTAGACATTTCAGCAACTTACACTCCAAAACCTCTCAAGAAAAAAGGCTGGCAAGGAGAATGGGTTTTCAGTGTTTACAACCTCTACAACAGACAAAATGCAGCTTCCATAAGTTTCCGACAAAATGAAACATCGGGAAGTAATGAGGCGGTTCGATTTTCAATTTTTGGTGCTGTCCCAGCGGTGAGTTATAATTTTAAATTTTAAGACTATGAAAAAACTACAACTGTTTTTCCTAATAATAGCAACTGCTTTGGTTGCAAGTTGCGAAAAAGTAATCGATGTTGATTTGAATACTATGGCTCCAAAATTAGTAATTGACGCTTCAATAAAATGGCAAAAAGGCACGCTTGGAAATGAACAAACTATCAATTTATCAACAACAACTTCCTACTATAGCAATCAAATTTCGACAGTTTCTGGTGCTACTATTTTTATAACTGACGCAACAAACAACCTATTTAACTTTGTAGAAACAGGTTCCAATGGAAGTTATATTTGCACTAATTTTTCACCTGTTTTAAACGGAAATTACGTTTTAACCGTAGTTTTAAATGGGGAAACTTATTCTGCAACCGAAACTTTAAAACCAGTTCCACCAATTGAAACTATTGAACAAAAAGACAACACAGGATTCTCGGGCAAGGATACCGAAATCAAAGCTATTTATACAGATAACGGAACAACAGACGACTATTATTTATTTAAATTCAAGCCAAGTTTTACCGTAATTCCAATTTATTTTTTACAAGAAGACCGCAATTTTCAAGGCAATCAAATATTTGGTTTGTACCGAAGTGACGAATTAGAACCGGGACAAAACTTTGATGTTACACTTTCGGGAATTTCAAAACAGTATTTCAATTATATGCGAATTTTAGTGAGTATTGCTGGAAACAGTAGCGGAAGTCCATTTCAATCGCCATCTGCAACGGTGCGTGGCAATATAATAAACACCACAACTGAGGCCAATTATCCTCTAGGATATTTTAGTTTGTCTGAACAAGACAGTAGAAATTATATTATTAATTAAAAGGCAATTCATATTTTATATTTAAATAATCGTTGATAAAAGATCATAAATATTACGTCTTTTGCTTTTTCTTCTTTGCCGCAGGAAAAAGCACATTATTCAAAATCAATCGGTATCCGGGAGAATTGGAGTGCAAATCTAAAACAGTGGGTTCGTCGCCAACTTTGTGCTGGTAATCTTCGGGATCGTGACCACCGTAGAACGTGAAAAATCCTTTTCCTTTTTGTCCGTGAATATATCTAGCTTCGCTATTTAATAAATTTTCACCTAAAACCAATGCGTTCGTTTTGATTAATTCTCTGTCAAAAGCGGTCGTTTGTCCCATAAATCCTTTTACCAACTGGGTGTGATTTTGACACAACATACTCGGAATAACATCCCATTTTGCAGAAAATTCCATAAGTGTAAAGTAATCTTTTTCCATTGGGAGTTCCCTTTTCTCAGTCATATCAATCGTAGAAAACTCATAATGTTCAGGTTTTCTATCCAAAATATAATCCTTAAAGGCAAACGACTTTGTGTAATCAATTTTGGATTGATACTTCCCATCACTTGGATCGCCATCAAACATTGGCTCACAAATATCAACTCCATCGGCAGATAATGCAATATCGAAACTATCTGTAGCAGAACACATGGCAAACATAAATCCTCCTCCAATTACAAAATCTCTGATTTTTTTGGCTACAGCCAATTTCTCCTCCGAAACTTTCGAATATCCTAATTTAGTTGCTAATTCCTCAGCTGTTTTTTTTTGTTCTATGTACCAAGGTGAATTTCGATAGGCACCGAAAAACTTTCCATATTGTCCAGTGAAATCTTCGTGATGAAGGTGCAACCAATCGTAAAGCAACAAACCATCAGAAAGTACTTCTTCATCATAAATAGGTGTAAATGGAATTTCGGCATATGTCAAAACTAAAGTCACGGCATCGTCCCATGGTTGTTTCCCTTTTGGGGTGTAAACCGCTATTTTAGGGGCTTTTTCCAAAATTACATTCTCCATATTTTGTGATGGACTTGAAATATCATCTAATATTGATTTGGTTTCCGAATCTGAAAGCACTTCAAAACTAACCCCACGAATTTGACATTCTTTACGAATTTCTTCAGCATCGGGTAATAAAAAAGAACCGCCACGGTAATTTAATAACCAACTGGCTTTGTATTTTTTATCCAAACACCAATAGGTAATTCCGTAGGCCTTTAAATGATTTTGTTGCCTGGTTTCATCCATTGGCAACAAAATAAAAGAAGCTTTTGTTGAAAATGATAGCAATAAAATAAATACTACTAATGAATTTTTAAAGGACATTTTTATTTTTTATTTATTCCAAAGATAGAAGATTTTGCATAAAAAAAGCATCTAAATTTTAAAGTAAATTTAGATGCTTTTGAAGTAGTAGAAGCAAAAATAATTATTTCTTACTCCACTCTAAGATGTTGTCTTCATTCATTTTGATGTAATCATTATTTTTAGCCAATTTTGCAGCATCAAGAGAAAGTTTTGCTGTTTCAATTGCGCCTTTTTTATCACCTAATTTAGCTTGAATTAACGATTTTAATTTGGTGTACCAATATGGACTTTCTTTTTTTAATTCCAATGCCTTGTTAACATAAGTCAAAGCTTTTGTCAAATCTGCGTTGGATTGAAAATAGTATTGTGCTGCCGAAAAATAATCGCCACCTGAAGGACCCGCCAAAACTTTATCAATACTTGCCATTGCGGTCTTTTGCGTTGGAACTTCAAATTTCAAAGCAACCAATGTTTTTTCCCAAGACAAGTTTAAATGTGCAAAATTGTTATCTAAATTGTTAATGTCGATTGTGAATGATTCTACATTTCTGTTCAACATTTCTGGGGTAACAGTAGCTCTCAAAGCAACATCAGCTTCATTCCACACTTCGGGATTTCCCCAATTGTCTGTTTTAGAATAAAAAATGATTTCCCATTTTTCAACTTTTGGTAAAGCATACAAAGCATATTTACCTTTCTTTAAAGTTTTTCCGTCAATTACAACATCTTCACTAAAACTAATTGTAGAATTTGAATTGGCACCCGTTCTCCAAACTTTACCAAAAGGAACTAAATCACCAAAGATATTTCTTCCTTTTGTACTCGGTCTAGAATAGTCAACTTCCACATCGGTCAAACCAACTATCTGATTAATAACGCATTTTGGACTTGGTTGCGGCGTTAAAACCTGTGCTTGAGAACTTAAAGAACTCAAAATTACTGCTAATGCAAGGATTATTTTTTTCATAATTAATAATGTTTTTTCAAATTTACACATTCGAATCAGTATAAATGTTAATTATTCCATAATTTGAATATTTATAGTTTAGCTTTTCGAATTAAAAGATAAACAATTGTACTTTTACAAAAAAAATATATGAAAATCTATACCTATCACGCAAAACAGAACTTACCTATTACACTTGACGAAGCTTGGGAATTTTTATCAAATCCCAAAAACTTAAAAGTCATAACTCCTGATTATATGGGTTTTATTACACTTTCTGGCGATGACAGACCAATGTTTGCAGGACAAATAATTCAATATATCGTAACTCCAGTTCTTGGAATTCCAATGAAATGGGTAACTGAAATAACACATGTTATTGACAAAAAGTATTTTGTTGACGAACAACGTTTTGGACCTTATTCGCTTTGGCATCACAAGCATTTTATTAAAGAAATTCCTGGTGGGGTAGAAATGGAAGATATTATTGATTATAAAATACCAATGGGAATTCTTGGGCAAATGGTTCATCCTATTCTAGTCAAGCCCAAATTAAATGAAATATTCGAATACCGAAGAACAAAATTAATCGAGCTTTTTGGCGAATTTAAAACCGTTTAATAATGAATATATTTTGGTTTAGACGTGATTTGAGAGTTGATGACAATAAGGGATTTTTTGAAGCTTTGAATAGTAATTCTGAGGTTTTACCTATATTCATTTTTGATAAAAATATATTGGAGGAGCTTCCAAAAGACGATGCACGCATTAGTTACATTCACGAAAGAGTAGATGTAATTGATTCTGAACTTCAAAAATTCGGAAAGAAATTAGCTGTTTTTTATGGTGACCCAATAACTATTATTGAAAAATTAATCTCTGAAAACAAAGTCGAATCACTTTTTACCAATCACGATTATGAGCCTTATGCAAAAAGTAGAGATGCCGAAATTACTACTTTATTGGCTTCCAAAAAAATTGCCTTTAAAACATTTAAAGACCAAGTGATTTTTGAAAAAAACGAAGTCGTAAAAGACGACCAAACTCCGTATGTAGTTTTTACGCCTTTTTCAAAAAAATGGAAAGCATTGTTCCAAACCACAAAAGTAGAACATTTCGAATCCGAAAAATTACTCACAAATGTTATCTATCACACCTACCCTTTTTTGAGTTTGAACGACATCGGCTTTGAGCAATCTAAAATTAAAGTCCCTCCTTTTGATTCCTCCGAAAAATTGATTCAGAATTATGAAGACACTAGAAATTTTCCTGCTCTTGCGGGAACTTCAATGATTGGAACCCATTTGCGTTTTGGCTCCGTCAGCATTCGGAAAATTGTTGAAAAAGCAGCCTCGCAAAAACAAGAAACATTTCTAAATGAATTAATCTGGAGAGAATTTTTTATGCAAATACTATGGCATTTTCCCCACACCAATACCAAAAGTTTCCGACCAAAATACGATGCCATAAAATGGAATAACAACGAAGCTGAATACAAAAAATGGTGCGAAGGAAATACGGGATATCCATTTGTAGATGCAGGAATGCGAGAATTAAATGCAACTGGACACATGCACAATCGAGTGCGAATGGTGGTTGCCAGTTTTTTATGCAAGCATTTACTAATAGATTGGCGCTGGGGCGAAACCTATTTTGCCACAAAATTATTGGATTACGAACAATCTAGTAATGTTGGAAATTGGCAATGGGCGGCTGGTAGTGGAGTTGACGCTGCTCCGTATTTCAGAATTTTTAATCCTACGGAACAAGTCAAAAAGTTTGATAAAGATTTAATTTACATCAAAAAATGGGTTCCTGAATTACAAGATTTCAATTATCCACAACCCATTGTTGACCATAAATTTGCTCGTGAAAGATGCCTCCGAGTTTTTAAAGAAGCTGTTGGTTAATCCAATTATAATCTTGAAATTGTATTGAAATCCAACTCGTTAAAGTGGTTGATAACCCAATCTGCCTTTGATAAATCTTGAAGTTTAGAATGAATACTGTTATAACCAATACAGTATATTCCTGCTGCTTTTGCCGCTAAAACGCCGTTGGTACTGTCTTCAATTACGATACAATTTTTCTTTGGCGCTATTGATAAGGAGGCCGCAAATTCAAAAATTGCAGGATGTGGTTTGGATTTTGGAAAATCTTCTCCGCTAACAATATGACTGAAATACGGCTGCAATCCAAAACGTCGAAAAACACGGTCAATAGTAACTTTTGAAGCCGATGAAGCCAATATCAATTGCATTCCGTTTTGGTGCAAGTCTTTAATTAATTTTTCAACTCCTTCCAATAATTCCAAATCTTCTTTGTGATCAAAAGCATCATTAAAAAGAGAGCGTTTTCTCAAAATCAATTCCTCAACATCATCCTCTAAATTGAAAATTGTTTTCACTCTTTGGAATACATTTCGAGTAGAATTTCCTGTAAATGAAGTAAATAGTTCTTCAGTAACATCGATTTTTAACTCCGAAAAATGTTGGAAATAGGCATGTCTATGAACGGGTTCTGTGTCAACTATTACACCATCCATATCGAAAATTACTGTTTTTGTCATTTTATTATCTATATAATTATTCTTTTTTCAGCAAATACCGAATCACGGTTTCCGCAGCGTACAAGCCAAATAATCCTGGCATATAACTGTTGGTTCCATAAAAAGATTTTTTGTAATTGGATCCATCTGTCATTTTCAAACTTGCGTCGTCTTGAATTTCTGAAGAAAAAACCACTTTCAATTTGTCAATTTTTACTTCTTTCAAACGTCTTCTAATCGTTTTCGCGAAAAAGCAATTTACGGTATTTGTAATATCAGCCACTTTAACTTTGGAAGCTTCCATTTTACCACCTGCACCCATGCTTGAAATTATTTTTACTCTTTTTCGCTTAGCGCCTATAATCAAATTCAGTTTTGGAGTCACACTGTCAATGCAATCCAACACATAATCAAATTCATCGGTTACAATTTCAAAAGCCCGTTCTGGAGACAGAAATTCCTGAATTCGTGTCAGTTTTAATTCGGGATTAATATCCATCAAACGATCTCCAACAACAGTGATTTTAGGTTGACCAACGGTTGAATGCAACGCAGGCAATTGTCTGTTAATATTAGTTATATCTACGACATCTCCATCAACTATTGTCATTGTTCCTACTCCTGCTCTCGCCAGAAATTCAGCCGCAAAGGAACCCACGCCGCCCAATCCAACTACCAAAATAGTTGCGTTTTGCAACTTACTTAATCCTTCTGCTTTGAACAATAATTCTGCTCGTTC
>Ga0209443_1002264_pt1 | contig 11437 bp, 11 predicted proteins | sample LauGreBMM110DCMD_2_FD_187571 | JGI IMG/M metagenome (GOLD analysis project Ga0209443, IMG submission 187571) | Freshwater lake microbial communities from Lake Michigan, USA - Su13.BD.MM110.DCMD (SPAdes) (version 2) | ecosystem: Environmental > Aquatic > Freshwater > Lake | place: Lake Michigan... | reverse complement strand
TTCGACAAGTACGGCGCCTGATCGGCGACGCACCCCCACGGCGGGCCTCGCGAGGGCCCGCTGTTTTTTTGCCCGGATCCGTCCGTTGCCCGTCCCGTCACGCGTGGTAGCCTGAAGCGTGGTCAGCCCCGTTGAATCCGCCCCGTGCCCGGGCCGTCGGTTGCCGAGCACCTTGTCGCCATGAGCCATCATCCGTCCGATCCAACGCATCTGGCCCTCACCCGCCGCGAGTTCCTCCACCGCTGCGGCATGGGCATGGGCGCCCTGGGCATGGCCACGGTGCTCGGCGGCCCGCTCGGAGCGCGGGCGGAGGGCGATTTCACCAATCCGCTCTCGCCCCGGGCCCCGCAGTTCGCGGGCAAGGCGAAGCGGGTGATCCACCTCTTCATGAACGGCGGCCCGTCGCACGTGGACACGTTCGATCCCAAGCCGTCGCTGGACAAGTACCACGGCAAGGAGATCCCCATCCACCACGCCACCGAGCGCAAGACCGGCGCCGCGTGGAAGTCGCCCTTCAAGTTCCAGAAGTACGGCCGATCCGGCCTCGAGGTCAGCGACCTCTTCCGCCACACCGCGCAGCATGCGGACGACCTCTGCGTCATCCGCTCGATGCATGCCGACGTGCCGAACCACGAGCCGTCCCTGCTCCTGATGAACTGCGGCGACGCGCGGTTGCCACGGCCGAGCATGGGATCCTGGACCACCTACGGCCTCGGCACCGAGAACCAGAACCTCCCCGGCTTCATCGCCATGTGCCCCGGCGGCTATCCCATCCAGGAATCGCAGAACTGGCAGAGCGGATTCCTTCCCGGCACCTACCAGGGCACGTACATCAACACCGAGCACACGCAGCTCGAGAAGTTGATCGAGAACATCAACAACCACCACACGACGCTCCCGCAGCAGCGCGCCCAGCTCGACCTGCTCCAGCAGCTCAACGAGCGCCACAAGAAGGCCCGCGCCAAGGACGCCCAGATCGAGGCCCGCGTGCAGAGTTTCGAGCTCGCCTACCGCATGCAGATGGAGGCGGCCGACGCCTTCGACATCATGCGCGAATCCGAGGCCACGCGGCAGCGCTACGGCGACAGCGTGCAGGCCCGGCAGCTCCTCATCGCCCGCCGGTTGCTCGAACGCGGTGTGCGCTTCGTGCAGGTCTGGCACGGCAGCGGACAGCCCTGGGACAACCACGACGACATCGAGACCGGCCACCGCAAGCTCGCCGGCCAGTGCGACAAGGCCATCGCCGCGCTGCTCACCGATCTCAAGGACCGCGGCATGCTGGAGGAGACCTTGGTCATCTGGGGCGGCGAGTTCGGCCGCACGCCCACCGTTGAGCTGCCCACCCCGGGCGCCAACGCCGGCAAGCAGAACGGCCGCGACCACAACAACCACGGCTTCTCCATGTGGATGGCCGGCGGCGGCGTGAAAGGCGGGCATGTCCACGGCGCGACCGACGAGTTCGGGTTCGCCGCGGCCGAGGACAAGGTCCACGTCCACGACCTGCACGCCACCATCATGCACCTGCTCGGGTTCGACCACGAGAAGTTCACCTTCCGCCACGCCGGCCGCGACTTCCGCCTCACCGACGTCCACGGCAACCTGGTGAAGGACCTCCTCGCGTAGCCATACCGGCGCTACACGTGACGCTTACGTTGAGCGTCTGGTGGAGGTGGGTGAGGGTGTCGCGCTGCTGGGCGGCGCTGGCCTCGTGGGCGTAGGCGGCGAGGTGCGGGGCCACGGCGACGTGGAAGAGCAGGTCGCGCTTCGCCATCTCAGCACCAACGGTGCGGCCCATGCCAGCCCAGGGCAACGCCCTGGGTTTGGGCATCCCACCGCGATGAGCCCTGTAGGGGCGGGACATCGTGCCGCGCGAGACGAGTTGGAACGCCCCTTCAGGGCTTGGGTGATTTTTACGACGGGTGACCCAGGGCGTTGCCCTGGGCTGGTATGGGGCCGGGCCTTTGGCCCTCAAGAAGCGCGCTCCGGGGCTGGCTCCGGCATCGGCTTTGGCCAACGGGAAGAGGGGAAACCGGCGCTCGCTCGGCGGGTTCATTTGGCGGTGCCCTCCACAGTTGGGCTTTCTCCTGCGGCTTTGAATTCGTTGTAAGCCTTATCCCAGTTGATGCGGGGGAACGCCTGCTGCACGGATTCCAGAAAATCTGGGCGGTTCAGCGTTTCGAAGGTCACGTCTTTGTAGCGCTCCTCCAAAACCATTTTGTGAATCAAGTCCTTCGCTGAGGGAAACACTTTGGTGATGACTTCCTCGATCCACGAGCGGATGGACGCCTCGTCTGTGCTGAGATTGAGGAGGCTTCCCAGAAGTGCGTCGGGCGGGCTGGCCTTGGCCAGCGGGATGTAATAATCCACCACCTGTTTCTTGGATTCGTCGAGCTTGGCCTGAAGTTCGGCTTCCACCTTCTTTTGGTGCGCTTCCAGTTTGGTGCGCAGGTCGGCGAGGCGCTTGGTGAGGTGCGGTTTCGCGGATTTCAAAACCACACGCCCATGATCTTTGCCCAGCGACGGCGTGAAGTTCTTCCGCATCTCGTTCAGATCATCCTCCAATGCCTTGGATGACATCGAACTCCCTTTTTCGATGAGATCGAAGGTTGTTTTGAGTTTGCCCTCCAGGTCTTTCGACGTGCCGAGATTTTGCAGTTCTTTCGGAATGCGAACGCGGTGTCGCTGCACGGCGGCCCCGGTGAGGGAGAGTTCCACATATTGCAGGTAAGGCTCGAAGACGCGGACTTGGCGGACGACGTCGAACTTCACCGGCGGGGCGATCTCAATCGCCGCCTTGACTGCTGCCAAGTGCGCCGGGGCGACGGCATCCACGCCAAGTTCCATCGTGAGTTGAGCGATGGCTTCGGCTTCGGCGGGAGTCTCCGCCTGCTCGATGGCTTCCTTCTGCGCGGCGGGAGAGAGGCGGACGGCCAGTGCCTTTACCTGAGCGGGGGACAACTCCACGGCATTTGGCGTTTCGTCGCTCTGTGGTTCGGCTTCGAGGTAGAGCGCGGTCGGAGTAAATATCCAGCCGCGGTCATCCACGATCAGGATGCCGCTGCGAAAGCCGGGGGAATGCGTGGGTTTGAGCCCGGCGGCAGAGAGAACTTCGACGGCTTCGAGCGTTCCGTAACCCATGCGCAGGGTGTGCTCGTCGAAGTCGAGGCTGATGGTGATGGACGAAAGCGGAAGTCGTGAGGCCAGTTCCGCCAATGCCGCCGCTGGCTGCGGGTGAATGCCAGGAGCGGCATACACGACGCGCCGCTGCGGTTTGCGGACCCATGCGGCAATGCTGCGTGATGATAAGGCTGTGAGGATGGATTGCTGGCTCATGGCTTCTCTCCCTCCTTCGGCAAGCGGCCCGCCCGCTTCTCCAGTTTCTTCTCCTCGGTTTTGACGCGGCGTTCCAGTTTCTTGATGTCTTCCTCGGACGGTAGAGTTTCGGTTTGATGCCGCGTTCTCCGAGCATCTGGCGGACGCTGGTGTTGTTCTGGACGTGCTCGCGGGTGATGGATGGCTCCCCCTGGAGATCAGCCTGCTGCACGTTGTGGTTGGTCATCTCCGTGGCGAGGTTCTTGGCGGCGATGGTCAGCGTGGGGAGGAAGTCAGCCAGCGGCCTCGTCTGAGTGATGCCAAACTTGTCCTTCATGGCCTGGGTGGTGTGCCCGCCGAAGAGGGCGGCATCGCCCTTGGAGCGGATGCGGCCAAACCCGGCGTCGTCAACGCCGCGCTCGAAGATGTTGTCCGAGAGCGCCTTCTCGGAGGCCCGGAGTTTTTCCCGGGCCTCCAGCCGCCCCATGAGCTGCATCCGCTCTTCGATCAGCTCTTGCTTGAGCGTCTGCACGGCAAAGTAGCTCTGGGCAAAAGTGGGCCTGCTTCGATAAAACGGACAGAGAAAAGGGGTTTTACGTTAGTTGTTTTTGAGTTCGAACTGGGCAGGCGAGAGCCCGCCGAGGGAGGTGTGGCGGCGCTGGCGGTTGTAGAAGACTTCGATGAAGTCGAAGATCTCGGATGTGGCTTTGGAGCGGCTGGTGAATCGGGTGCGGTAGACCAGCTCCAGTTTGAGGGTGCTCCAGAAGCTTTCCATCGCGGCGTTGTCGTAGCAGTTGCCCCGGCGGCTCATGGAGGCGACCAAGCCGGCCGCTTTCAAGGCCGCCCGGAAGTTCCCGGCGACTCCACGAACATGCGCCCTCAGCCGCAGTCGTCGTCGTAGGTAGGCCCATTTGTACGCGGCTAAGTCCTTCCGGACGGGCACCAGATTGACGAGGCAGAACGGGGCGTAGAACTAGAGCGTTTTAAATAAACTGTAGCCGCAGTGAGCAAACCAATTTCTTGTATCGTCGGCGGTGACAGCGGCGAGGGCTTGGGCGAGGGCCCGGAGGAGCGCGGAGTGTGAACGTGCTCCTGCGGCACGGAGGAGGGTCTTCACTTTGCTCCACATCATCTCGATGGGGTTGAGATCGGGCGAGTAGGCGGGCAGGAAACGGGTCTGCGCCCCGGCGGCGGCGATCAGCGCGAGCGTGGCCTCGCTTTTGTGGGCCCTGAGATTGTCCAGCACCACGATGTCGCCGGGCCGCAAGGAGGGCACGAGGATGTCGCGGACGTAGGCGCGGAACACTTCGGTGTCGGTGGCGCCTGCGATGGTCATGCAGGCGCTCGTGCCGTCGAGCCGGACCGAGGAGATCATGGTGGTGGTCGTCCAGCGGCCGTGCGGACAGCCCATCACGAGGCGCTGGCCGCGAGGGGCCCGCCCGCGCAGGCGGGTCACGTTCGTCTTGGCCGCCGCTTCGTAGATGAAGACGAGCCGGGCGGCCGCGATCTGGCCTTGCCCGGCCTGCCACTGCCGCCGCGCTTCGGCGACATCGGGCCGGTCTTGCTCGGCGGCGTGGAGCGTCTTTTTTTATATGTCAGCCCTAGGGCGATGAGCGCCTGATGCACGGCTGGCACCGTGCAGGGCATCGCCAGCCTCTCCTTGATCTGGGCCAGGGTCAGGTCGGGCTCGGCGGCGACCAGCCCCGCCAGTCCATCCCGGTACCCGGGCAGGATCCTGGGCTTCCGGCCGGAGTAGCGATGGCGGTGGCCGAGATCGTTGGTCCGGCGCCGCTGCAGCAGCAGCTTCTTCACCATGCCGATCGACACCCCGAAGCGCCGGGCGACCTCTTCTCGCGTGCCTTGCTCCGCATCACAGGCCGCAACAATCCGTTCGCGCAGGTCCAACGACAGCGTCCGCATCCCCACTGCATGGACCATTCATCCAAATATGGCTACAGTTTTATTTAAAACGCTCTAGTAACCATTCTTGCCCTCGGTTCTTGCAAAGCGGGTGAGGAAGACATTGCGAACCCGCGGAAACAATCCTGGGTGCAATGGCTGTGGTGCGCGCCATGGTCAGCGGTGGGCTGTATGCACAGCCTACGGGGCGTTGCCAGTGTCCTTTCCGAATGGAGCAATCCAACGTCATGCGGTGGTCGGCGTATCTTCCACAACCTAAACACGCTGGAAATCCGGTGCACGGCAAAATCGTGCCGGTGAGGCCGTCTTGCGCCGGGTTCGTGCAGCCCGCATATCCTCCACCCCCGCCCCGCCTCGCTCGAACCGGCGACTCGCCCGAAATGGATGTCCTGTGGTGCACCGAAGGCCCCGGACGTCTCCTTCCCGGGTCCGCGCGAACCCCGGAGGCTCAGCGGCCCTTCGCCCGGTGCATCAGCACCTGCTTGAGCTCGCGGTCGGCCTCGCGCTTCTTGATGTCGTCACGCTTGTCGTACTCGGCCTTGCCCTTGCCGACCGCCAACTGGACCTTCACCAAGCTGCCCTTCCAGTAGAACGACAGCGGCACGATGGTGTGGCCTTTCACCTGGGCCATTTCGGCGAGCTTGCGGATCTCCCGGCGATGCAGCAGCAGCTTGCGCGGGGCTTTCGGCGCATGGTTGTTGAGGTTGCCATGGGAGTACTCGTCGATGTGGGCGTTGTGCAGCCACACCTCGTCCTTGTCCACCCGGGCGAAGGCATCCGCGATCTGCCCCTTGCCGGCCCGCAACGACTTCATCTCCGTCCCGTGCAGCACGATGCCCGCCTCGAAGGTGTCGAGGATGTGGTAATCGCGGCGCGCCTTGGAATTGGTGAGGATGTCGGCCATGAACGAAAACAGCCGGAGAGCATGGCCCTCCGGCTGCGGAAATCAGCGCCCGGATCAGGCCGCCTTGGGGGCGGCGCGGCGAGCCCGCTTCTTCGGGGCCACGATCGGTTCCGGATCGGTGTCGGAAGGCGCCATCTCCCAGCCGATCTTCTCTTCGATGAGCTCGAGCATGGCGATATCGGCGGCACCCATCCCGGCGGTCACGTTGACCAAGGGCCGGCTCGATCCGCCGGCCCCGCTGTTGAGTTGGCGGACCCGTCGGGAGACGAGGTTCACCAAGATGTGGGGGTTGCCGACCTTCTCTAGGGCTAATTTGGTGAGTTCGATGTTCATCGCGAAAAACTGGACTGGACGAAAGAAAAGCAAAGTATCGAGGGAACTCCGCCGAGCAACACTAAACTCAACACACTAAACTCAACGCCCGGCAGGCTTGGCGCGGGCGCGGTCCCCGGCATAGCCTGCCGACATGCTCGCTGCGCTGAGGTTCCTCGGGATCGTGAACGCCTCGGTCTGGTTCGGATCGGCCATCTTCCTGACCTTCGCCGCCGGGCCGGCGTTCTTCTCCCCCGAGATGCTGGAGCTGATGCCCCGGTACCATGCCGGCCGGGTCGCCCAGGTCGTCCTCGGGCGCTACTTCGTCCTGCAAGCCGTCTGCGCCGCCGTCGCCGTGGCGCATCTGGTCCTCGGATGGCTCTACGCGGGCAAGCATCCCGGGCGTTTCGGGGCAGGCCTGCTCACCGGCTTGGTGGCGCTCGGTCTCGCCGGAGGCCTATGGCTCCAACCGAAGCTCAAGGAACTGCACGCGGTGAGATACGCGACCAACACCACCCCCGCCCAGAAGGCGGAAGCCGGGAAGTCGTTCGGTGCGTGGCACGGCGTCTCGCAGGGCATGAACCTGCTGCTCACCGTCGGGGTGCTGCTCTATCTGTGGCGCACGGTCGAGTCACCAGCGGCACCGCGCATGGACAAGCTCCGGCGCGCCGGGCTCTAGCGCCGCCCGAAGCCCAAGCCAGCCCAGGCCAGCCCAGCCCAGGCCAGCTCAGGCCTCGACGGCCTCGGAGGTCTTCTTCTTCGCCCGCGGCTTGGCCACGCGAGGAGCATCGCCCCAGAGGCCTTCGAGATCGTAGCGTTCGCGGACGTCGCTCTTCATCAGGTGGACGATCACGTCGAAAAAATCCGCGACGATCCACGATTGGCCGGCCGCTCCGTCCATGACCTTCGGTTGGACGCCGTGCACCTTTTGGAGCCGGTCGAACACCTCGGATTCGATGGCCCGCAGATGCGGAGCGCTCGAACCGGAGGCGATCACATAGAAGTCCGTCACGCTCGACAGCTTGCGCACGTCGAGCACCACCACGTTCTCGGCCTTCTTGTTCTCGGCGTAGTCACGGCACAGCTGGGCCAATTTCTTCGGATCCATCGGGGGGTGAACCTACCTCAACCCGCGCCGATTTCAAAGCGCTTTGTCCCGAGGACATCGGGACCCGCCGCGATTGACCCTCCAGGATACCGCTGTTCTAGTTTTCCCGTGAGACGAGCCGCGTGCGCCTGTGCCTTGCTGATGCTTTGCTTCGGCCTTTTCGGCCGGGCCGCGGACGCGGTCGGCGGGGCGGCGGGCACCGGCCATCGCTCTTTCAAGGTCGACGCCGGCTCCGGAACCCACGTCGGCTTCACCGAGATGAAGCCCGGCGTCACGGGGCTCGACTTCACCAACCTGCTGCGCGGCGACTCCTATCTCACCAATGCCGTCGCCCACAACGGCGCCGGCGTCGCGGTCGGCGACATCGACGGCGACGGCTGGGCCGACATCTATCTTTGCAGCCTGGAGGCGCCCAACCGGCTGTACCGGAACCTCGGCGGCTGGAAGTTCCAGGAAGTCCCCCTCGGCGATGCGGCGTGCCCCGGCCAGATCTCGACCGGCGCCTGCTTCGCGGATGTCGACGGCGACGGCGACGGCGACCTGCTCGTGAACGGTATCGCCGCGGGCACCCGGCTTTTCCTGGACGACGGCAAAGGCAACTTCACCGAGCGGAAGGATGCGGGCCTTTCGCGCACCGCGTCGGCGACCTCGATGGCGCTCGCCGACATCGATGGCGACGGCGACCTCGACCTCTACTGCACGCACTTCATCGATGCGATGCTGCTGGCCGATCCGACGACGCGCTTCGCGGTGGCGAAGCGCGGCGAGCAATGGGAGGTCTCGAAGGTCAACGGCGAATCCACGCGGTCGCCACGCTGGGCCGGACGCTTCGAGGCGTCGGCGGACGGCAAGGTCCGCGAGCTGCCCGAGGTCCACGGGCTCTACCGCAACGACGGCAAGGGGCGTTTCACCGCGATCCAGGACGAGCCCGGGACGTTCATGGACGAGCAAGGAAGACCGATCCCTCCGTTCCGCGACTGGGGGCTGGCCGTGATGTTCCGCGACATCGACCGCGACGGCTTCCCCGACCTGTACGTGTGCAACGACAACACCTCGCCGGACCGCATCTGGATCAACACCGGCAAGGGCACCTTCCGGCTGCTCGCCCCGGGTCTCGTCCGCCACACGAGCCGCTCGTCGATGGGCGTGGATTTCGCCGACATCGACCGCGACGGGAACGACGACTTCTTCGTGGTGGACATGCTCGCCCGCGAGCACGCCAAGCGCATGACGCAGCTCGTCCGCGACCGCCCTGCGCCCGCCGAGCTGGAACTCCCGGACGCGCGCCCGCAGTTCAACCGGAACACCCTCTTCTTCGGCCGGCCCGACGGATCGTTCTCCGAATCCGCCTTCATGGCCGGCGTCGCCGCGACCGACTGGACATGGACCGCGATCTTCCTCGACGTGGACCTGGACGGCTACGAGGACCTGCTCTTCACGAACGGCTTCGCGTTCGACGTGATGGACCAGGACAGCAGCAACGCGATCAAGGGCGGCCGGCGGCGCTTCACCGACGCGCAGCTCAAGCGCTCGATGCAGATGCATCCGCGCTGGCGCACGAAGAACGGCGTCTTCCGGAACAAGGCCGACGGCACCTTCGAGCCGGCGGGCGAGCGCTGGGGGTTCGCCCACCAAGGCATCTCGTACGGCATGGCGCTCGGCGACCTCGACAACGACGGCGACCTCGACCTCGTGGTCAACAACCTCAACGAACCCGCCGGCCTCTATCGCAACGACGCCTCCGCGGGCCGTGTCCAGGTGCGCCTGCGCGGCCAGGCGCCCAACACCCAGGGCATCGGCGCGCGCATCCAGCTGACCGGCGGGCCGAAGGCCCAGGCGCAAGAGATGATCGCCGGCGGCCGTTACCTCTCGGGCGACCAACCCGTGCGCGTCTTCGCGGCCCCGCGGACCCCTGCGTCGCCGTTGCGGATCGAGGTGGCGTGGCGCGGCGGCGGCAAGACCATCGTCGACGGCGTCGAGCCGGACCACGTCTACGAGATCGACGAAGCGGCTGCCGTCCGCACCGCCGCGATCGCCCCGGCGACCAGGCCGGCCCCGATGTTCGCGGATGTGAGCGACGCGCTCGGGCAGGTCCACCTGGAGGAAGCGACCGACGATTGGGCCGCGCAAGAAGGCGCTCCACGACGCCTGAGCCGACAGGGTCCAGGAATCAGCTGGACGGACCTCGACGGCGACGGTTGGGACGATCTCTGCATCACCGGCGGCGCCGGCGGAGGCTTGGCGGTGTACCGGAACGAGGGCGGCCACGGGTTCAAGAAGATGGATCCCGCAGCGGTCGTGACCGTGGACCAGAGCGCCGCGATCGGGTGGCCTGACGGTGTCGGCGGTCGGCGGCTGTTGGTCGCGGCGGCGAACCCTCTGGCGGACGGCGCCATCGGCACCGAGCTGCTTTCGTTCGCGGCGACGAACCTGGCCGAGGTCCGGCGGACGCCTGCCGGCGCCGCGGTCCCGGGGCCGATGGCGGCGGCGGACATCGACGGCGACGGCGATCTGGATCTTTTCATCGGCGGACGCTTCCAGCAGGGCCGTTATCCCGAAGCGGTCTCGTCGTCGGTCTGGACCAACGACCAGGGCCGTCTCGTCCTCGACAAGGACCGCAGCGGACCGTTCGCCAAGATCGGCCTCGTCGCCGGAGCGACCTTCGTCGACCTGGACGACGACGGCGCGCCGGACCTCGCGCTGGCGATGGAGTGGGGGCCGGTCCGGATCTTCCACAACGACCACGGAAAGTTCCGCGAGGTCACCGAGGCCTGGGGCCTCTCGAAACTGACCGGTTGGTGGACCGGCATCGCCGCCGGCGACTTCGACGGCGATGGCAAGATGGATCTCGTGTGTGGCAACCGCGGACGCAACACCGTCCACGAACTGCACCGCCCCGGGCCCGAGCGGTTGTTCTATGGCGCCTTGGGCGGCGACGGCGCGTTCCAGGTGCTGGAGGCGTGGCGGCTCGGCGATGCGTGGATGCCGTCGCGCGACCGGACCGCGCTGGAACGCGCGTTCCCGGACCTGCGGACCAGGTTCCAAAAACACGAGGCCTTCGGCTCGGCGACCGTCCAGGACCTGCTCGGCGCGGCCTTCGGCACGGCGGCGAACGTCGAGGCGGGCACATCGGGATCGATGGTCTTCCTCAACCGCGGCGGACGGTTCGAGGCGAGACCGCTACCGCGCGAGGCCCAGCTCGCCCCGGTCTTCTCGGTGAACGTCGGCGACCTCGACGGCGACGGCTTCGAGGACGTCTTCTGCAGCCAGAACCGGTTCGGCGCGATGTCCGATATCTCACGCGACGACGACGGCCGCGGCCTCTGGCTGCGCGGCAACGGCGACGGGAGCTTCACCGCCGTCGACGCGTCGGTCTCCGGGATCCGCGTGCTCGGCGAACAACGCGGCGCCGCGCTCGCCGACTTCGACCACGACGGACGGACCGACATCGCCGTCTCGCAGAACAACTCGCGGACCAAGCTCTACGCGAACCGCGGCGCGAAGCCCGGCCTCCGGGTCGTGCTCCAGGGCCCGGCCGCCAATCCCGACGCGGTGGGCGCATCGCTCCGGCTCATCCACGCCGACGGGCACGAAGGCCCGCGCCGCGTCGTGACGTCCGGCACGGGGTTCGCCTCGCAAGATTCCGCGACACAGGTCCTCGGCCGCCGAAGTCCGGCCACCGGCATACGGATCCGGTGGCCGGACGGGCACGACCAGGTCGTCCCCCTTTCCGTGGACCAGCCCGAGATCTGCGCCCGACCCGCTCCATGAGACCCAACTGCCCGCCCTTGCCACGTCCCAAACCCATCGTCTTCGCCGCCGTCGCGCTGGCCGCGGCTGTCATCCTCGGCGGCTGCCGCGACGCCGGCCGGGGAAGCGGC
>Ga0209443_1002261_pt1 | contig 11444 bp, 10 predicted proteins | sample LauGreBMM110DCMD_2_FD_187571 | JGI IMG/M metagenome (GOLD analysis project Ga0209443, IMG submission 187571) | Freshwater lake microbial communities from Lake Michigan, USA - Su13.BD.MM110.DCMD (SPAdes) (version 2) | ecosystem: Environmental > Aquatic > Freshwater > Lake | place: Lake Michigan... | reverse complement strand
GACAATGTTCTTAATGTAGTTACATAACCGAACATTTCTGATAATGGCACATCTGCTTTGATAGTTTTAGCTCCGTTTCTGTCACCCATGTCATTCACCTGACCTCTACGACGGTTAATATCACCTACGATATCTCCCATGTTTTCTTCTGGTGTAATTACTTCCATTTTCATGATAGGCTCTAATACGATAGCTCCAGCAGCTTTTGCTACTTCTCTATACCCCATTCTAGCTGCTAATTCAAAAGAAAGTGCATCAGAATCGACAGGGTGGAAAGATCCGTCTGTTAAAGTTACTTTTAAACTATCTACTTGGTATCCTGCTAAAGGACCAGTTTTCATAGCTTCACGGAAACCTTTTTCTACAGATGGAATATATTCTTTAGGAACGTTACCACCTTTTACCGCATTAATAAACTGTAATCCAACAGGAGCTTTACCGTCAACTAAATCAGCTGGTTCTAATGTAAATACGATATCACCGAATTTACCACGACCCCCAGATTGTTTTTTGTATGTTTCTCTGTGTGTAGCAGATCTTGTAAATGCTTCTTTATATTCAACTTGAGGCTCACCTTGGTTTACTTCAACTTTAAATTCACGTTTCATTCTATCTACAAGAATATCTAAGTGTAACTCACCCATTCCTGAAATAATAGTTTGACCAGAAGCTTCATCTGTTCTAACTGTAAATGTTGGATCTTCTTCAGCTAATTTTGCTAAAGCCATACCCATTTTATCAACGTCTGCTTTTGTTTTTGGTTCAATAGCTATACCAATTACTGGTGCAGGGAATTTCATTGACTCTAAAATAATTGGGTGTTTTTCATCACACAATGTATCTCCAGTTTTGATATCTTTAAAACCAACTGCCGCTCCAATATCTCCAGCTTCGATATATTCGATTGGATTTTGTTTGTTAGCGTGCATTTGATAGATACGAGAAATTCTTTCTTTACTTCCAGAACGTGTATTTAACACATAAGAACCAGCATCTAAACGACCTGAGTAAGCACGGAAGAATGCTAAACGACCTACAAATGGGTCAGTAGCAATTTTAAATGCTAAAGCTGCGAATGGCTCTTTAACATCTGGCTTACGTAATATTTTAGTTTGATCTTCTTCTAATAAATCAGCATCATCAGGGTGAATTCCTTCGATACCTTCTTTATCCATTGGAGATGGTAAGTATTTACATACTGCATCTAACATGAATTGTACCCCTTTGTTTTTGAAAGACGAACCTGCAATCATAGGAATAATTGCCATATCCATCACCGCAGCTCTTAATGCAATGTTGATTTCTTCTTCAGTAATTGAATCCGGATCTTCCATGTACTTATCTAGCAAGTTCTCATCGTAATCAGCTACTGCTTCAATAAGGATATCTCTGTATTCTTTTACTTCATCAAGCATATCAGCTGGAATATCAACAACTTCATAAGTTGCTCCCATTCCCTCATCATCCCAAACAATTGCTTGGTTTTTTACTAAATCAACAACACCTTTGAAATCATTTTCTTCACCAATAGGTAAAGTAATTGCAACTGCGTTTGACTTTAACATATCTCTTACTTGTTGACATACCATCAAAAAGTTAGATCCTTGTCTGTCCATTTTGTTAACGAAACCGATACGTGGTACTTTGTATTGATCTGCTAATCTCCAGTTAGTTTCAGATTGTGGCTCAACACCATCAACTGCACTAAATAAGAAAACCAAACCATCTAATACACGTAAAGATCTGTTTACTTCTACAGTAAAATCAACGTGTCCAGGAGTATCAATAATATTAAAGTGATAAGGCAATGATTCCGGCAACAATTTACCTTGTGTAGTTGGAAAATTCCACTCACAAGTTGTAGCTGCTGAAGTAATTGTAATACCTCTTTCTTGCTCTTGAGCCATCCAGTCCATTGTTGCAGCACCATCATGTACTTCACCAATTTTGTGTGATTTACCAGTATAGAATAATATACGCTCAGTTGTTGTTGTTTTACCAGCATCAATGTGAGCAGCAATTCCAATATTTCTTGTATATTTAAGTTCTCTAGCCATCTCTATTCAAATTAAAATCTAAAGTGAGAGAATGCTTTGTTAGCATCTGCCATTTTGTGAGTATCCATTCTTTTCTTAACGGCTGCACCTTCTTCTTTGGAAGCTGCTAAAATTTCTGCAGCTAATTTACCAGCCATAGATTTTTCATTTCTTTTTCTAGTGTAAAGAATTAACCATTTAATTGCCATAGATACTTTTCTATCTGGGCGAATTTGCATTGGAATTTGAAATGTAGCACCACCCACTCTACGTGAACGAACTTCTACGTGAGGCATAACGTTTGTTAATGCATCTTTCCAAATTTCTAATGCTGATTTCTCTGCATCTTGTTTTTTTTTCTCAACTATTTCTAAAGCATCATAAAATACTTTAAAAGCAACTGATTTTTTACCATCCCACATTAGGTTGTTTACGAAACGTGTTACCAACTGATCGTTGAATTTTGGATCTGGCAAAAGAGGTCTTTTTTTGGCCTGTCTTTTTCTCATGTCTTTTCTTTAAAAGTGTTAAATAATTACTTTTTAGCTGCTTCTTTAGGGCGTTTTGTACCGTATTTAGATCTACGTTGTGTTCTGTCTTTAACACCTGCGGTGTCTAAAGCACCACGCACAATGTGGTATCTAACTCCTGGTAAATCTTTTACCCTTCCACCTCTAACTAATACTATCGAGTGCTCTTGTAAATTATGCCCCTCTCCAGGAATGTATGCATTTACTTCGTTTCCGTTTGTTAAACGAACCCTAGCTACCTTTCTCATTGCTGAGTTTGGTTTTTTTGGAGTCGTTGTGTAAACACGAGTACATACACCTCTTCTTTGAGGACATGAATCTAAAGCCGCCGATTTACTCTTCTTAGTTATTTTGGTTCTTCCTGTTCTAACTAACTGCTGAATTGTTGGCATAATTAAATTTTAATTAAACTTTGTTTATTGTTACCTTATTTTAAGGGATGCAAAGGTAGAAATTAATTTTAATTATCCAAACTCTATATTATTTATTTTTAATTTTCTAACTTTTTGATAACCAGATATTGTCGAATGTCTTAAAGTTAAAATGTACAAAGTCTAAAATTTGTGTTGCTTTTAAAATTAAACCCAAAAATAAACATTATAAAAATTACGTTATATTTGGGCTATGAAATATCTAATATTCTTATTTTTATTTTCACCTTATATATATAGTCAGCAATTTTATTTAAAAATTGAAGGAAGCGCTTCAACTGAAAATAAAATAATTGATAGTATTGGCTACGCTAAAAAACATACTGAAATAAAAAGCATTTTAGAAACGCAAAAAACATTCAGCCAAAGTTTATTAAAAATTGGTTTTTTAGAAAACGAATTGCTTCAAACCAAAAAAAATAACGACAGTAGTTTTACCTTTATATATAAGTTAGGTAATTTAACTAAGAACATCGAAATTAAAATAGATAGTTTAGAAAATGAACTAAAAGAAATTTTAAACTTAACCACTTCTGAAATTATTTTACTGTCGGACACAGAAAATTACATAAATGAAAAATTAAATGTCTTAGAAAAAAAAGGTTTTGCCCAATCCAAAATACAATTAAGAAATTTTACTAAAAACAATAACCTTTTACAAGCTGATTTAGCAATTGAATTAAACAAAATCAGAAAAATTAACCAATTGGTTTTTCAAGGATATGATCAATTTCCGGAGGGCATTAAAAAAGTTTTTTTAAGAAAATACAACGCTAAACCTTTTAACAAAGCTGTGATTAAAAAAATTCATTCCGATTTTAATGCTTTACCTTTTGTATCGCAAATAAAATATCCAGAAGTTTTGCTCACCACAGATTCTACCAAAGTGTATTTGTATTTAGAAAAAAGAAAAAACAATAGTTTTGATGGTTTTTTAGGATTTGGCAACAAAGAAGAAACCCAAAAATTGCAATTTAATGGTTATGTGGATTTGAACTTATTTAACAATTTAAATTCTGGAGAACGCTTTAATTTGTATTGGAAAAATGACGGCAACAAACAAAGTACATTTAATGTCAATTTAGATTTGGCTTATATTTTTAAAAGTCCGATGGCGTTAAAAACAAATTTAAAAATCTTTAAACAAGACACCATTTTTCAAAATAGTAGTTTTGATTTCGATTTGGGTTATATGATCAATTACAACACCAAAGTTTTTATAGGTTATAAAGACAACGTTTCGGAAGCCATTCAAAAAATAACATCTTCTACCATTAAAGATTTACAATCAACATTTATTACTTCTGTTTTTGAACATAAGAAAACAGATTTTGATACTTCTTTGTTTCCAGATAAATTGAGCGTTTTTACAAAATTCGGAATGGGAAACCGAACTACTTCAAATATTAAAACCAATCAGTTTTTTGCTCAAATTCAGCTGCAAAAATTGCTCGAACTCAATAAAAATAACTTTATTCATATAAAAACAGACACGTATTATCTGCAAAGTAATGATTATTTCACAAACGAATTGTACCGATTTGGAGGCATTCAATCCATTAGAGGATTTAACGAAAATAGCTTGCAGGGAAATGTTTTTAGCGGTCTTTTTGCCGAATACAGATATGTTGCGGCACCAAATTTATATTTTTACAGCATTACCGATTTTGGCTATTACCAAGACAAAGCCAACGATACAAAAGACCAACTTTTCGGACTGGGTTTTGGTTTCGGATTACTAAGCAACGGGGGCTTATTTAATTTAGTGTATGCCAATGGAAATACCGGAAACCAAACCATAAAACTCTCCAATTCTATCGTGCAAATTAGTTTTAAAACGTATTTTTAAAATAAATTGGAATAAACTTGCCTATATTTGCTCCATGAAAAACGACAATCAGATTTTTGGAATTAGAGCCATTATTGAAGCCATACATTCCGGTGCAGTAATAGATAAAGTATTTATTCAGAAAGAAGCTCAGGGCGACTTAATGAAAGATTTGATGAAAGCTATAAAAGCGAATAATGTAAATTTTAGCTATGTGCCAGTAGAAAAACTGAATCGTTTTACTTCCTTAAATCACCAAGGTGCGGTGGCAACAATTTCGCCAATCGCTTTTCATGATTTAGATACGTTAATTGAACAAACTTTAGAAAGTGGTAAAACGCCTTTGTTTTTAGTTTTAGATCAATTATCTGATGCGAGAAACTTTGGTGCGATTATTAGAACGGCAGAATGTGTTGGCGTTAATGGCATTATTGTTCAAAAACAAGGTTCCGCTCCAGTAAATGGCGATACTGTAAAAACAAGTGCTGGTGCCGTTTTTAATATTCCAATTTGTAAAGTAGATCATATTAAAGATGCCGTTTTTCATTTACAAAGTTGCGACATCAAAACCGTAGCAGCAACAGAAAAAACAGAAAACACTATTTATGACATCGATTTTAAAGTTCCAGTAGCAATTATTATGGGTAACGAAGAACGCGGTGTAAACCCTTCTGTGTTAAAAGTGGTTGATGAAAAAGCAAAATTACCTATGTACGGAACTATTGAATCTTTAAATGTTTCCGTTGCTTGTGGTGCTTTTTTATATGAAGTTGTTAGACAACGACTCGTTTAATTATTTTTCATTTTTAAAAAATCATAAATCACTTTTACTGAAGATTTAAAATACGAATCTACTTCGGTTTCCTCAACAATTTCTGGTTTTGGAGGATTGATAAAATTGCCGTTTTCGTCAAATTGTTTAAAGAATGGTTTATCTGTTGGGTCGAAATCTGGATGTTCCCAATCGTAAAAAATAGGTTTGTCAAACTGAAGTGTTTTCATGAAAATTGCCATAATCAAACCCGTTACAAAACCTGCAAAATGTCCTTCCCAGGAAACATTTCCCTTTAAGGTTTCTGCATTGGGAAACATATACCAAATAATTCCGCCATATAACAAAACGATGGTTAATGACAAGGCGACTAATCGGTAATATTTGGTTAAAATTCCTTTAAAAAAGATAAAACTCACCAAACAATACACCAATCCGCTAGCGCCAATGTGATAGGAATTTCTACCCAAAAGCCACGTTCCAAAACCCGTAAATAAAATACCTAAAAACAACACTTTAAAAAACTGTTGGCGGTAAAAATACTTTAAAGCCATTACCAAAAAGAAAATCGGAATAGAATTATTAAGTAAATGTTTGAAATTTCCGTGAATAAAAATATGTAATGGAATGCCTCGCAAACCTTTAACCGTTTTTGGCAGAATTCCGTATTGAAACATTTCTGGAAAATAATGCAAATTCAAATAATACGTTATCCATAAAAACATCACAAAGAGTAACGGAAATAGCATCACGGAAAATGAAAAATAAAAATTTTTATCTATTGATGATTTAAGCATTTTTAAGAAAAGTCAAAAATGAAGCCAAAGTACAAGGTATGAAATTTTGGCATATCATATTAAAATTAAAAAAAATTGTTTGGGAAGTCTGCATTGTTTAAATTTGCTTTATGACAACACCTTTAGCAGAACGAATTCGTCCGAAAACTTTATCAGAATATATTAGCCAATCTCATTTAATAGGCGAAAACGGCTCGTTGACCCAACAAATTGCAAAAGGATTTATTCCGAGTTTAATTTTATGGGGACCACCTGGAACGGGAAAAACTACCTTGGCACAAATTATGGCACAGGAAAGTAAACGTCCGTTTTACGAGTTGAGTGCAATAAATTCTGGGGTAAAAGACATTAGAGATGTTATTGAAAAAGCCAAACAAAGCGGTGGTTTATTCACAGCCAAAAATCCAATTTTATTTATTGATGAGATTCATCGTTTTAGTAAATCGCAACAAGATTCGCTTTTAGCGGCAGTAGAAAAAGGTTGGATCACTTTAATTGGCGCCACTACTGAAAATCCGAGTTTTGAAGTAATTCCTGCACTTTTGTCACGATGTCAGGTTTATATATTAAATGCGTTTACAAAAGAAGATTTAGAGAGTATTTTACACCGAGCCATTGCGACAGATGACTATCTAAAAACCAAAAAAATTAGTTTAATTGAAACCGAAGCTTTATTGAGATTATCTGGTGGTGATGGTAGAAAATTATTAAACGTTTTTGAGTTGGTAATTAACGCAACTGAAGGCAACACCATTGAAATTACTAATGAAAAAGTAATGCAGTTGGTACAAAAAAATACGGTATTGTACGATAAAACAGGCGAACAACATTACGATATTGTTTCAGCATTTATAAAATCAATTCGTGGAAGCGACCCAAATGGCGCGGTTTATTGGTTAGCCAGAATGATTGAAGGTGGCGAAGATGTAAAATTTATCGCGCGTAGAATGTTGATTTTATCAAGTGAAGACATTGGAAACGCTAATCCAACAGCATTTATACTGGCAAATAATACCTTTCAGGCTGTGAGTACAATTGGCTATCCAGAAAGCAGAATTATTTTAAGTCAATGTGCGATTTATTTGGCTACTTCAGCAAAAAGCAACGCCAGTTATATGGCCATTGGAAAAGCGCAACAAGTAGTAAAACAAACCGGAGATTTATCTGTTCCGATACATTTACGAAATGCACCAACTAAATTAATGAAAGAATTAGGTTATGGCGAGGCATACAAATATTCACACGATTTTGCTAATAATTTTGCCGAACAAGAATTTTTACCAAACGAAATTTCTGAAACTACTTTTTTTGAACCAGGTGAAAACGCCAGGGAAAAGGAAATTCGTCAGTTTTTAAAAAACCGATGGAAAAATAAATATGGCTATTAGGATAATTAACTTTTACCTAAAATAAATATTCTTCAACTACTAATTTATCATTCAAATAATATTCGAATATTCCTTTGTTTTCTATTTTAGTAAAAACGCCTTTTAAACCAAACTTATCAGCAATAAAAACGTTTGGATTTGTGGTTTTATAGATTTGTAAAATCACTTTAGGAGCCGCATCCATAATAGCAAAACCATTTGCAATTTCTACAAATTGATATTTTGATTTTGATGAAGATACAACAACAGATGGCGTTTCAACAACTTCTTTAACTTGAATTACAGTTCCATTATATTTTTTTAATTCCGGGCTTAACATTCTAACTGTTTCAATATAAGCATTTTGATAGTCTTTTTCTCTTGTTTTTACTTCTGCCGTTTCAAATAGTAAATTGTTTTTACAATCTCTAATTTGAAATTTTAGTTTCGTTACTAAAAAATTACTGTTATCCAATAAAACGCCGGTTAAAGCATTACATCTGTTTTGAGCAATTTCTGCAGGCAAAATTTCATCATCAAAAAACACTTGATAATTATTTGAAACTAAAATTGCTTTTAGCATATTATTAATGTTGTACGTGTTTTTTTCTTTTTGAAATTCGTATTTATTAGAAATAATAATTGCCTTGTTTTGCTGTGCAAATGAATTGATTGATAAGAAAACCAATGCTAAAATGGAGAAATTTTTCATCATAATAAATTTTTTAATTGGGTTAAACTTTGTATTTGAATTATTTGATTTTGCGAAATCATTTCCGCTTTTGGATTAAAATAAACGGCTTTTATTCCGAAATTTAATGCACCTAAAACATCTGCTTCAAAACTATCACCAATCATTATACTTTGGTTTTTTTCTGCATTTGCGACAGATAAGGCATGTTTAAAAATATTTTCATGAGGTTTTTTATGACCTGCAGCTTCAGAATTGGTAATGGTTACGAAATATTTATCCAAGTTGCTTTTTTGTAATTTTACATCTTGTACAAATGAAAATCCATTGGTAATAATATGTAAAACATATTTATCTTTTAAATATTCCAAAGTTTCAATTGTACCTTCAATTAAATGGTTATTTGAAGTTAAATAGTCAATAAATAAATTCGAAATAGCATCAATTTCATCTGATGTAATAACATAATTTAAAGCTTCAAAAGAGTCTTTAACCCTATTTATTCGGAGTGTTTCTTGATCAATTTCGTTTTTCTCATATAATTTCCAATACGCAACATTTATAGGATTATAAATTTCCATAAATACTTCAGAATCAATATCAAAATTTAGTTCTTGAAATATTTTTTCAAACGCTAAACCTGAATTTTTCTCAAAATCCCAAAGCGTATGATCTAAATCGAAAAAAAGATGTTTTATATCTTCCAAATTTATTTTCCTTTTATAATTTCGGCATTATCACAATTATAAATCCAATCTTCTACGTCATCTTCATTTGGGCGAAATGTGCCTTTTATGGTTAGATAAGTATCTGTTTTTAATTTTGGTGTAGCGCCTTTAAATTTGATACCCATAATGGTTTCTGGACCTGATTTTCCGCAAAAAAAACAAGAAGCAAAAACGTTTTTGCTTAAAGCATAATTTTTGTTATCAATAGGCACAATAAACCCACTCATTACAATTATTTTTTTGGCTAATTTTTTCAATTTGGTATTGATAATTGGAAAATCAACTTCGCCATACGAAACATGTTTTTTCTTCATGTATTTAATTTCACCTAACAATTTCCAGGTCAAAGTATCAGTTGCAGCAAATGCTTTTTTTGAATTGGAAAAAGTAACTTCTTCACTTTGATTTTGAAAACTGAATAAGAAAACGCCAATTAATAAGGCCGTTATCATTTTTACTGAATTACGCATTTGCTAATGTTTTTGATATATTAATTGTATATGCTTTTATGGCCGGAATTAAAGCAGCTAATAAACCTATTAAAAGTGTTAACCCAAATAAAAGTCCTTCTTTTTCCCAGATAATTTCCATAGGATCAAATCCTAATTTAAAATCTGATTCTGATGCTTTTGATAACAAAACTATTCCTACTCTACCCAAAACCGTTCCGAAAAAATACCCTACAATGCAAAGTAAAATACTTTCGAGTAACACCACTAAAAGCAATTGGTGTTTTTTGGCTCCGTTTACGCGCATTAAGGCAAATTCAGCTTTTCTTTCTTTTAATGTATTGAATAATGCAATGAAAATAGAAATTCCAGATATTAACATAATACCGAATGCCAAATATTTTAAGGCATCTAATCCAACGCCGAACATATCGAACAATCTGTTCATTTGATAGGTTGGCAAAGCAGCTTGCATTTTGGTGTTTTGTGCAATAATATTTGGCCACATAAAAACACCCATTTTATTTTTAAACTCAATTAAAACCGAAGTAATTTCCATGTTTGGCTCATCGATAGTCATATCAGATTCGTGTTCGTCATGATTGCATGCCTCAGAATGAACATGCTCCTCTTCTTCATGCACATGTCCGGGTTCTCCATGAGCTGGATTTTCAGCATCTTCTTCGTGTGCTTCTTCGTGGTGCATTTGCCAAACGGTTGGAATATTTGATAAAATTAAATTATCAATTACTTTTCCTGTTTTAGAAGTAATTCCTACAATTATATATTCTCCGTGGTCATGTACTTCACCTTCTGCGGCGCTTCCATGGGTTCCTTTGAAAGTATCACCTAATTTTAAATTCAGTTTTTCTGCAACTTCTGCCCCAATTACGACTTCAAAATTGTGATCAAACACTTTTCCTTCCGCTATTTTAGCTTGGTATTTTTCTATATAATCTGGTGTTGTGCCAACAATTTTAAAACCTACGTAATTGTCTCCATATGCTAACGGAATGGCTTTTTTTACGTACGGATGTTGCATCCAAACTTTTACCGAATCGTAACTAATATTTCCTGTGGGATCATCGACTTGATAAACCGATGACAGCACGAGTTGTAAAGGACTTCCTTGAGCGCCTAAAACCAAGTCGACACCGTCTAAATTACTTTGGTATTTTTCCTCAAATTGTTTTTCAACTAAAATTAAAATTGTTATGATGGCTACTGAAGCCGTTAATAACAAAATACTCAAAATGGTATTCAATGGTTTGAACCAAATATTTTTCCATGCTAATTTTCCGATCATACCATTGTAATTTGATTGGTGAATTTGGCTTTAATACGATTATCGTGTGTGACAATAATTAAAGCCGTTTTATATTCTTTAGATAATGTTTCTAAAATTTCAATTACGTTGTCTGCATTTTTATCATCTAAACTTGATGTTGGTTCGTCTGCTAACAGCACTTTAGGTTTGTTCATTAAAGCACGAGCAATAGAAACACGTTGTTGTTGTCCAACACTTAACTGACTTGGTTGTTTGTTAGCTTGTTCTGCAATGTCTAATTTTTGAAGTAATTCTTTAGCTCTAGCTTTATGTTTTTTTCCAGAGGCCAACCAACTTGCCATTTCTAAATTTTCTAAAACAGAAAGTGATGCTATAAAGTGCGATTTTTGAAAAACCACTCCAATGTTTTTACCTCTAAATTGATCGGCTTTACTGCCTTTAAGATTTGTGAAATCTGTATTATCGATAAAAATTTCTCCAGAATGTGGCTGCAACAAACCTGCTAAAATGTGCAAATATGTGGTTTT
>Ga0209443_1002260_pt1 | contig 11446 bp, 2 predicted proteins | sample LauGreBMM110DCMD_2_FD_187571 | JGI IMG/M metagenome (GOLD analysis project Ga0209443, IMG submission 187571) | Freshwater lake microbial communities from Lake Michigan, USA - Su13.BD.MM110.DCMD (SPAdes) (version 2) | ecosystem: Environmental > Aquatic > Freshwater > Lake | place: Lake Michigan... | reverse complement strand
TATTGCTGCTAGTCCATAAGTAAGAACCGAATTATAATTTACACCATATATTTGGCTTACTAAATTGGTGGTTACTTCATAAGCATTAGCACGACTTAAATCATTAATAGCTTGTTGTTGATAATAGTTAACCTCAAAACTTAAATCATAATTTATTTTTTGCTCATTATAACTAATATAAAAACTTGCTTCATTGTTCATTTTTTGTATAATGTAACTCATATCAAAACTTAAATCGCTAATAATTTGTTCTATATTATTATTGTAATTATAACTTATATCACTACCCATTTTTTCCTTATAATAGCTAATAGTAAAGCTTAAATCATTGTTAATTTTTTGTGTGTTGTAATTATTTGTGAAACTTAGGTCACTATTCATTTTTTGATCATAATAACTAAGACTATTAACAACATAACTTAGATCATAATTCATTACATTTTCATAATAATCTCCTCCACTTACAACAAAGCTCAAATCAGGAACTTGTAATACTTCTTGAGCAATTAAACCTGCCTCATAAGTCCAAGCATATCCGCTTAAATCACCGTTATAACTTGCGTCTAACATGGTTTGAGTTTTTTGATAAAACTTGGGTGTTAATTGATCAATAATTGTTAATCCGTTAGTAATGCCAACTTCATTATGCTTTACTCTGTCATCTGAACTGACAGGTATGCTACCTGCTGTCATAGTACCTGATATAGCTACATTTAAAAAAGTCCATTTACCGGTTTCATCAATGCTATTAAAACTGCTATCAAACACATTATAACTTGTTGGAGGACGACCTTTTAAGGAAGAAGTATATAAACAAGAATTACCACAAGCAACAAATATTCCAATTTCAGGAGACCAACAAATTCCAGTCATACCAAGCAAACCAGTTACTCGATTAATCCAATTTATTCCATTGTTAGAAGACATTATATTACCACCATTAGACGCAGCAACAAATAATTCAAGTTCAGGTGACCAGCAACAAGCAAACCACACATCATTTGTTACTCCTGTAGTTGTTGAATTCCAAGATGTTCCATTAGAAGAATATATTACACGTGGCCCACCTCCATAAGAAACGGCAACAAATAATGAAAGTTGCGGAGACCAACAAATATCTGCATAATAACTGTTGGTAGTTGTTACAGCAAACCAATCGTATCCATTATAAGAAGCGATTGTTACACCTCCATCCCCGATGGCAACAAATAATCTAAGTTCAGGCGCCCAACAAACACTAAGAAAAGAATTTGTATTAAAAGTTGATGTAGTTGATGGAACCCAAGTTATTCCATCTTTAGAAATCATTACTCTATTTGTTCCGGTAGCACAAACAGCAACATAAATACCAAGTTCAGGTGACCAACAAACTTGCCTATAATCACCTGTGTTTATAGTTCCTATAGCCCAACTTTTTCCATCTACAGACGTCATTACCTTATTATTACCAACAACAACAAATTTTTCTTGTTGTGGTGACCAGCAAATATCTTTGCCTCCACTCCCATGACTTGTCCAAGTTACACCATTTACAGAATTCAAAACTGCGCCACCAGTAATAGATGCAAATATTCCTAATTTGGGAGACCAACAAACATTAATTCCACTTTGGCTTCTTGAAATCCAAGTTTGAACCGCCTTAACTCCACTCGACCGCGGATTTAAAGCAGGATAAGCATCTTTTGCCAATCCATAATATCCATTAACTGCGCTCCAACTTATATCGCCGCTAATTTCTTGATATGCTCTACTAGATACTTTTAAATTGTTAATATATGAATTGTTCCAAAATTTAGTAGTGCTACCTAAACTATAAGTATTAGTTATAGAAGGGATCATGTCGCTAACAATAGATGAATTGACAATAGCAGAACCGCCCGCACTATAAACAATAGAAGCCGCTCCACCTCCGCCAGAACCATAAGCAGCTCCGTTTATAGTATTAACACTTAAATCTCCAACAAATATATTTTTCCATCGTTTTAGCGCAGAACCCAAATTTGAACCGCTTGACCCAGACGTCCCTTGTAAGTAGCGGATTACTACAATACCAGAGCCTCCTGATCCACCTAGTCCGCCAGACCAATTTCCACCACCTCCACCTCCACCTGTATTTGCACCACCATTACCTCCATTCATATTATCACCTACTCCACCATTTGCTCCACTATTAAGCGCCGACCCACCACCAGGACCTATACCTCCACTACCTTGTCCACTCCCACCTGCCCCTCCACCGCCACCACCGAGACCACCCCAACCGCCAAATTGAAAGCTGTGAGCAGAACCACCGCCTCCACCTCCCCAATAATAACTTGGTCCCAGAATAGGATTAACAATGCCCACTCCACCTGAACCCATACCTGTTTGACCTGTATCTCCTGTAACATTCATATCTGTATCTAGACCTTTTACGCCGGCACCACCACCACCAGCTCCTCTAGTTGCATCGGTTGCTCGAGTACCACCAATCAAACTACCCCCTATATTCCCGTAAATAGTCCCTACATTGTTAATTCCATTATTTGTTCCTAGAATATTACCACTAGTTCCACCACCTTGATTAAGGGTACCTTGTCCAGCAGCAGCACCACCGCCACTGCCTCCACTGGTTCCAATACCGTTTGAATATCCCGCACTCGTTCCACCACCAGCTGCCGTTGCTCCAAAAACAGATGAGTTTTGTCCTATGGTCTGTGATCCCCCACCAGCACCCACTACAACACTATAACTGGTTTCGCTAATAACATTTGTAGCAGGTATCCATATTACTCCACCAGCACCACCACCACCACCAAGAGAGTTTCCACCACCTCCACCACCACCAACAATTAAGACCTCAACTGAACCACTAGACGCAGGAACAAAATATGATGTCCCCGTTGTTCTAAAACTATGGATTATGTATCCACCGCTAATTGACACAGTTCCACCTGTTCCTTGTGCAACCGAAACACTTGATGATCCTGTTACTAAAGGATTTAAGTTCTGAGAAATATCAATATTACTTACACTTACATCCCTTAAATAAGCGTTTCCCCATGATTTGCTAATAAGGCCTAAACTTGACCCATTATTTAAAAAAGGACTAATTATATTACTTGAAACATCAATAGAGCTAATGCTCAAATCGCGTATATAAGCATTGCCCCATACTCTTGTAGCTAGGCCTAATGTTAAAGTATTGCTTGTTAAAGGATTTAAATTGCCAGAAACATCAATAGAGCTTACACTTACATCCCGTATATAAGCGTTTCCCCACGACTTATTGGGAGCACCTAAACTTGCTGAATTATTTACAAAAGGGCTAATTGAATTGCTAGAAACATCAATAGAGCTAACGCTTAAATCCCTTATATAAGCATTGCCCCATGTTCTTCCGATTAGACCTAAACTTGATCCATTATTTAATAATGGATTTAAATTGCCAGAAACATCAATAGAGCTAGCGCTTACATCCCTTAAATAAGCATTCCCCCAATATTTTGTGGAGAGACCTAAGCTTGAACCATTAGCATTTAAAGGGTTTAAGTTCAACGAAACATCAATAGAGCTTACACTTACATCACGTATATAAGCATTGCCCCATCTTCTAGTATTAAGACCTAAACTTGAACCATTATTTAATAAAGGATTTATGTTTAGTGAAACATCAATAGAGCTTACGCTTGCATCGCTTATATAAGCATTGCTCCAATTTCTGCTAACATCTCCTAATCTAAAAACATTAGTTAGAGAAGGAATTATGTTGCCACTTACTGAAGTAAGAACAATTGAAGAAGACCCACCATAAACTTGACCATTGATTTTATTAACACTTAAGTCATCTGAAAATACATTTTTCCAACGCCTCAACGACGAACCTAAATTAATGCTTACATCACGCGAGCATATTATATTTCCACTTACTTCAATAGAAGTTGTGCTTATATCCTTTATATAAGCATTACCCCAATATTTTGTGGAGAGACCTAGGCTTGAACTAACACCTGTTAAAGGATTTATATTTCCGCTTGTAATTAATTCACCGCTTATTGTTAATATATTGGAGTTAATTGCTAAGGTTTTATCGCTACGATAAGTATTTAATGTTTCGCCATAAATAGTGTTAAAATATGCACTATTCCAATTTTTGGTTGCTAGACCTATAGAAGACCCATTAACAATTAAAGGATTTAAATTTCCGCTTATATCAATATTACTGAACGAAGCATCTGATCCGCTCACAATTCCTGACCCACTTATTAAATTAGTTAAATTATAGGAAGTGTCTCCTTGCTTAATAAAAATAGCATTGTTTGCAGAAACCTCTAATATAATATTTCTACCACTATGCGGCTTTATAGTTAAATGGTCTCCACTAATAGATGATATAGTATGCGCATACATTTTCCATGATTTATTGCCACTATTGAAATTATGCAAGCTCATCAAACTGCTATATATATAAACTAAATATTAATATATATATTATTATTACACATAATTATATAACATTTTATTATTTTTTATTAATAAAAATAATAAATAATAAATAAAAAAGTATTAGATTATTAACTCGACGACAACTATTGTTCTAATGTTTCTATTCTAGATGTTAAAGTATTTATAATTGCTTGCCGATTTAATAAAGTTGTTTCTTGTGCTTTTACTTTTGCGTGTAATTCTTTTATCGCAGCAAGTCCGTATACAAAAATTGAATTATAATTTAATGTATATGGTTGCGCTATTACATTGTTGCTTAGTTCATAATAATAAGAATAACTTAAATCACTATTACTTAAATCAGTGTTACTTAAATCATTATTACTTAGGTTTTGAGAACTTAAATCAGAAATGATTTTTTGCTCATTATAACAAGCATCAAAAATTAAATCATTATTCATTCTTAGTATATTATAACTAGCATCCATTATTAAATCACTAAAAATTTGTTGTATATTATAACTCGCATCAAAACTTATATCACTGTTCATTTTTTGTTGATAATAACTAATAGCAAAGCTTAAATCATTATTCATTTTTTGTTCATAATAAATAGGCGGATAACTCGGAGGATTTAATTTGCTTCTTAAAATATGGTTTACGTAATAATAATCTCCACCACCAACAGCAAAGCTCAATTCAGGAACTTGTAATACTTCTTGCGCAATTAAACCTGCTTCATATATCCAAGTTTGACCGCTTAAATCTCCATTATAACTTGCGTCTAACAATGTTTGAGTTTTTTGATAAAACTTGGGGCAAAGTTTATCAATCACTGATAATCCATTAACTATAACAGCCTCATTATGCTTTAATCTATCGTCTGAATTATAAGGTGTTGTATTTACAGTAAGAGTTCCTGTTGTAGCTACATTTGCAAAACTCCATGTACCATTTTCGTCAATGCTATTACTTGAAACATTGGCAGTACCTCCTGCTGTTTTGTAGCGGATTACTACAATACCTGAGCCACCTTTGCCACCTTGTTCAATATACCAACTACAACCACCACCACCACCACCAGTATTGGCACCACCGTTGCCACCATTACCAACACCTGAAAACGAACCATTTTGACCACTATTGAGTGCTGAACCACCACCTATTCCTATTTCATAAGCTTCACGTCCTGCACCGCCACCACCACCACCAAGACCACCCCAACCACCGTATTGCAGGTAGTAGGCTCCACCACCACCACCACCTCCCCAATAATAATTTGGTCCAAGAATAGAATTGACTACACCAACACCACCTGAACCAGCACCTGTTTGCCCTGTATCTCCTGTAATATTCGTATTTGTATCTAATCCTCGCCCTCCTGCACCCCCACCACCTGCTGCTCTGATTGGACCAGCTGTGCGAGCAGTTGTCATATTACCACCACTACAACCATAAATAAATCCACTATTTGGTCCAATACTGCTGCCACTAGTTCCTCCCCCTAAATTGAGTACGCTACCATTATTGCCCGCAGCACCACCACCAGACCCACCAGCTGTTCCATTTCCGGTGGGAAATGGCGCACTTGTTCCTCCGCCTGCAGCAGTGGCATTAAAAGCACTGCTTAATTGACCATTGTTGTATATAGCACCTCCATCACCCACAACAATAGGATAACCTGTTTCAGCAGTAACTGATACTGAAGGTAAATAGACCACACCACCACCACCACCACCACCACCCAGAGGACCGCCACTACCTCCCCCGCCACCTACAATTAAGACTTCTACTGTTCCGGTCGTTGGTGCTGTAAAAGTAGCTGACCCCACTGTTGTGAAGGAAAACGTGCTACCTGTACTAGCAGGCGTTGTAACAATAGCATTAGCAGAAGCATCAAAAACATTAGTACTTGTAGGAGGACAACCTATTAAGGAAGAAGTTAATACTCTATTTCCACCACTCCAAGCTACAGCTGCAAATATTCCAAGCTCCGGAGACCAACATACTCCAGAACCGCCACTTGTTGGTGCTGTTCTTGTTCTCCAATTTATTCCATTATGTGAAGTCATTACTATTCCACTAAAAGATACAGCAGCAAATGATGCTAGTTGTGGCGACCAACAAACACTAAACCATTCAGCGCCTTCATTCGCCGACAACCTAGCAATCCATGTTTTTCCATCAGTTGAAGTTGTTACTCTATTACTTCCATTAAAAGCTACAGCAACAAATAATCCTAGTTCCGGTGACCAACAAACACCAGTCCATCCACTCGTTGGTGCTGTTGTTATTGCCGTCCAAGTTATTCCATTTGGTGAAGTCATAATTTTATTTGTTCCACCTTCAGCAACAGCAACAAATAATCTAAGATCTTTAGACCAACAAACACCATACCAAGAATTGCTTTCACCTGCTGATACATTCCAAGTCCAATTTGTTCCATCGCGTGAAATCATCGTTTTATTTGATCCAGCATAAGCAACAGCAACAAATACTCCAAGTTCTGCTGACCAACAAACAGAATGCCAACCATTGCTTTCAATTGCTGATGCTCTTCCTGTCCAAGTTATTCCATCTGGAGAAGTCATTACCCTATTTGATCCAATATAAGCAACCGCAAGAAATAACATTAGTTGTGGTGACCAACAAACACTAACCCAATTATTGCTTTCATTTGATGATGTTCTTGCAGTCCATGTTATTCCATTAGGTGAAGTCATTACTCTATTACTTCCACTATCAGCAACAGCAACAAATATTCCACGCTCTGGTGACCAACATACATTACGCCAACTATTGCCTTCATTTGATGAAGCTCTCCCAATCCATATTTGAGCCGCTTTAACTCCACTTGATAACGGATTTAAACCAGGATAAGCATCTTTTGCTAATCCATAGTATCCATTAACTGTTGACCAGCTTATATCTCCACTAATTTCTTGATAAGCTCTATTTGACGCTCTTAAATTGTTAATATATGCATTATTCCAATAGCGTGACGTGCTACCTAAACTATAAGTATTAGTTATTGACGGAGGTATATCACTACCTATTGATGTAATAACATAAGAAGACCCGCCACCGCCAGCACTATATGCCGCACCATTAACAGTATTAACACTTAAATCAACAACAAAATGGTTTTTCCATATATTTGACGCAGATCCCAAATTTGAATTGTTAGTGACTAGTGGAAACATGTTTCCGCTTATTTCAATAGATCTTGCACTTAGATCTCGTATATAAGCATTATTCCATATTCTAGTAATAAGACCTAAACTTGAACCATTAGCTATTAAAGGATTTAAATTGCCTGAAACATCAATAGAAGTCACACTTACATCGCGTATATAAGCGTTACCCCATCTTCTAGTACTAAGACCTAAGCTTGAAGTTCCGGTTGTAAAAGGATTTAAATTACTAGAAACATCAATATTACTTACGCTTACATCGCGTATATAAGCATTGCCCCATGTTCTTCCTGGAAGACCTAAACTTGATCCGTTGTTTAATAAAGGATTTAAAGTCAAAGAAACATCAATAGAGCTTACGCTTACATCACGTAAGTAAGCATTGCCCCATGTTTTGCCTGGAACACCTAAACTTGATCCATTGTTTAATAAAGGATTTATGTTTAAAGAAACATCAATAATGCTTGCACTTACATCACGTAAATAAGCATTGCCCCATCTTCTAGTAATAAGACCTAAACTTGATCCATTAGCTATTAACGGGTTTAAGTTCAAAGAAACATCAATAGAGCTTATGCTAGCATCAATTAAGTAAGCATTGCCCCATGTTTTGCTAGGTAGTCCTAAACTTGAACCATTAGCTAAAAAAGGATTTAAATTGAATGAAACATCAATAGAGCTAACACTTACATCACGTAAATAAGCATTGCCCCAATTTCTGCTAACATCTCCTAATCTAAAAAGATTATTAATACTAGGGATAATATCGCCGCTTACTGAAGTAAGAACAATGGCAGGTCCTGAAGCACTATAAACTGCTCCATTGATTTTATTAATGCTCAAATCATCAACAGCTAGTGTGCTTAATCGCCTTAATGAAGTGCCTATATTAGAGCTTAAATCGCGTGACGGTAATATATTTCCGCTTACTTCAATAGAACCAGCACTTAAGTCGCGTATATATGCGTTGCTCCAAGTATTAGTTGAGACACCTAAACTAGACCTATTAGATAATAAGGGATTTAAATTGCTTTTTGCAAGCAATTCGCCGCTAATCAATAATGTTCCTGAATTTAGCGCTAAAGTTTTGTCGCCGCGATAAGTATTTAATGTTTCAGCATAAATAGTGTTAATATATGCGTTACCCCAATTTTTAGTTGCTAAGCCTAAAGATGATCCATTAACTATTAATGGATTTAAATTTCTTGAAACATCAACATTACTTAACGAAGCATCTGATCCATTGCTAATAGTTGAAGCAGTCCCTATTCCTGCCATTAAATTGCTTAAATTAAGGGAAACATCTCCACGTTTAATAAAAACAGAATTGTTTCCAGAAACCTCTAATATTATATTTTTTCCATCTTGTGGCTTTATTGTTAAATGATCTCCACTAATAGATGATAAAGTATGTGAATACATATTCCATGATTTATTAATGCTATTGAAAATATGCAAACTCATCAACTATTATAACATTAATATATATTTTTTATATATATATTAGTATTAGTATTAGTATTATTAAATTAATAATGTTTTGTTAATATGTTATTAAACGTTATTAGGTTCGTAAAGTTCTTGCAATGAAATGTAATTGCCAGATGATGCTACAATACCGAATGGAACAGATATAGTATCATTTGACGGGCAATCTCTTCTAAACTGTAGTTTGTAAAATACGGTAGAAGAAGTTAAGATGGCATTTGCAAGGTCATCTATGAATGTGCCGTAATACACATTATTAAATGTAACACCCATATTTGAACCAAGACTTATATCAGAAAACACAGTTGTATTATAGCTGCCGTCAATACCTGTTATACTCTTTAGTACTTGGAAACTTAAAGTTTGGTCCGCTTCTGGTGAGGAAGTATAGTTAACTTTAAATTCCATTTTAATGTATGAATTAGCACTTAATACAACTCTCGAAACAATGTAACCAGGAGCATCAACCCATGTATTGCTTACATCACCAATAGCTGCTGAAAGAGCGTCTTTTTTCAAAGTAAAAGTGCTCATTGTAACGGGAAGCTGCGAAGCATTAGTTAATGCTAGTACGTTTCCATTATAATTAATACCAATACCATTATTAACAGTTAAACCACCGCTAATAGTTAGACCAACACTTGTTGTCCATCTATTTTCAGTTTTGCTATATACAAAGTTAGCATATCCATCTCCTACACTTCCTAACTTAATACCGGCTTTATCACCATCGGTGATTGATGCATATGTTGAACCAGACGCAAGAGTTAATAGTACATCACTAATGTCTACATTAGTAGAGTAAACGGTTGTAGTATTACCACGAACAATCAAATCACCCATAATCACAACACTGCCTGAGGCATCTTGTGTAGTGCTGTCTACACCATCAACGCCGAACGGGTCAATAATAATTTCATACATATTGCTAGATTTAGTAATTCTACCACCAAAAGTTCCTGAGCCGACTTGAATACCGCCTTCACTTACAATTTGGCCGTTAAGAAAGATGGTGCTGGCGCTAATATCAATGTTGCTATTATTGCATAAATCAATAACTGATTGACTACCTGTTGATGTAAGACTTAATTTAGAGCTGGTTGATCCTGCGCGAAGTCTAGAGCCGGTATACACATAGTTGTCGGTCACTCGATTGAAAATGAGGTCCGACATCCAAACTTTTTATATAATTAAAAACCATTTTTATTTTTAAATTTTAACTCATTAAATTAATTTAATATTTTTAAATTATTAAATTAATTAAAAAAGTTTCTAAAAGTTTCCTAAAAGTATTCCTAAAAAATGCAAAAAATGTTTTTTTTATAATTTTCTTAATAATATATTTGAAGAACCAGACAATAAAGTTATATTAATATTTGTAATACCTTGTTCTTGCATGCTAGTATTATTTTCTAATTTATATTTTATATAATATTTATTTGTGCCGTTGCTAGTATTTTCATCTACAAAGGACAATCTATAATTACTTCTAAACCCACCTGTTGCGTTTGTTGTTCCTATATTTGAATTCCGAGAGATTAAGACTAAATCTCTCCACAGTTCAATAGTTATTCGCTCTTCAAAAGAGTAACAACACAATAAACTAAAATGAACATCTACTAAAACGGGGCTATTATTATAAATATCGATAGTATTATATAGTGATGCGCTTAAATCTTGTAATAAATTTGTATTGGTTGTAAAGCTATTGTTTTCGGTTGTTATTACAGTTGTATTAATATTAATGAGCGATAATGAATCGCCCACACTTATATTTAATGAATTAGAAGTAGCATTTGACACATTTGCCAACACTATATTTCCTGAACCGCTAGAATTAGGAGTATTAAGATTAATAATACCTTGCTCTTGATTATGAAGATTATTTTCTAATTTATATTTTAAGTAATATTTTTTGGGTCCATTTGCCAAACCTTTATCTAAATAATTGAAATTGTATGGTATGGTTAAGCCTCCGGTTGCATTTATTGTTCCTAATTCGTTGCTTTGCGAAATCATGCTTGCATCTCTCCACACTTCAATAGTTATTCGTTCATTAAACCCATAACAGCAATATAAATTGAGATTAATATTAACTTGTACGTTGCTATCAAATACATCAATAGTATTATAAAGGCTTGCGCTCAAGTCTTGCATAGTGGCCGTGGTTGTTGTAAAATTGGAGGTTTCAAAAAGTGCTTTATTGGAATACTTAGCTATGTTTGCAATCTCTCGCAGTATAATATTACTTGAACCAGTAATTTCAGCAGTTTTAACATTTATAATACCTTGTTCGTGAGAGCCAGCATTATTTTCTAATGTATATTTTATATAGTATG
>Ga0209443_1002259_pt1 | contig 11450 bp, 3 predicted proteins | sample LauGreBMM110DCMD_2_FD_187571 | JGI IMG/M metagenome (GOLD analysis project Ga0209443, IMG submission 187571) | Freshwater lake microbial communities from Lake Michigan, USA - Su13.BD.MM110.DCMD (SPAdes) (version 2) | ecosystem: Environmental > Aquatic > Freshwater > Lake | place: Lake Michigan... | reverse complement strand
TTGGATAATTTCAAGTAGGTATTATACCAACAAAGAACTAAGGAAAGACGCCATTGAATTATTGGTGTCGAGATTGACTGAAATCTGTGCATTAGTTGGATGTAAGTACGTCTATGCACTAATTAAAAATCAAAGTTTAATAAATACTTATGTGGGTCTTGGCTATATAAAAGGAGACTCATACACAAGTGAAATGATAAAAGTCTTATAATATGGCAATGTTCACAACAGTAGCGGCAGGAATTGGATTAGCTGCAACCGCAGCAACAACAGGAATGTCTTTTGCTAACGCAGGGAAGCAACGTAAGTTAATGAAGGAGGCAGAGAAAGCTGCAGACACAGCTATGCAGGAAGCTCGTAAAAAACTACAAGTTAACGTATATGATAAGTTAGCTATACAGAAGGAGCCTTACGAATTACAAAGAGAAGCAATGCTTTCTCAAGGAGCTCAGGCTATTCAAGCAGGAGTTGAGAGTGAGAGAGGGGCTGCTGCTACAGCAGGACGTGTTCAGATGGCACAACAAGAGGGGCAAGCTGGTATTAGAACAGCAATGGGTCAAGACTTACAACAACTCGAAATGTTAAGTGCACAAGAGGAAGGAAGACTCCGTGACATAGGTGTTCAATTAGACCTTGAAGAAGTTGCAGGTGCTCAGCTTGCTGCAGCTAATGCTCAAGAGTTGGCCGCTCAGGCCACAGCTCAAGGAATGGAAGGAGTTACTAGTTTTGGTAGTCAATTAGCCGAGAAGGCTCCATTGTTTGAGAAGAGCGCATCTGCTAGACAAATTGGTAAAATGGATAGATTTGGTAAAAGAGAAGGACTTGATTCTGCAGATGTACAAGCTAAAGTAGCGGGTTTAGGTACGGTAAAAGGAGTTGATTTTTCAAAAGTTGGAGGAATGACTAGGGGAGATTACTTACAGTTTATGGAAGGACAAGATGCTACACTTCTAGCAGATATTTCTAAAAATAAACTCGGTTTATTAAACCGATATGACCAAGGAAGAAAAGATGCTTTTTTGAAAAAAATACAGCAAGGAACTTATAATCCTTTTGCTATAACTAGGTAATAATCAATGGCAACATTTTACAAATACGCTGAACGTAGTGCTGAGTCTCAAGTCAATTGGGCTGAGATAGGAAAGGACATGACGGATATGCTCCGTCAGGAGGTTGCTGTAAGAGAAGAGAAGAAGGCGGCTATTGATGAGGCAACTCGTAAACTTTCTCAAGAAGTAGCTAACGCTCCTCAAGGAGAAAGTGTAAGCGCAAAAGAAGAAGCCATAAGATTAGCTGACCAAGTAACTAAGTATATGCTTCAGCAAGAAAAACTTTTGAAGTCAGGATTGCTAGACCCTAAAGATTACATGGTGTCTCGTCAAAACTTAACCGATGGTACAAGACAAGCATACCAGACCATGAAAGATTTCCAAGCTAAATATGGGGAGCTAATGGAAGGAGTTAGGAAAGGAACTACATCTATAATTTCGGTAAAAGAATTAGAAAAGATTCAAGGTTATGGAAACTTTAGACAGTCAGGATTTTTCATTGACTCTCCTACTGGAAAACTAAATGTTGGTTTAAAGGAGGAGCAAACAATTAACGGACAAAAAGTAATTGGTCTAAAGCCCGGAAGTACTGTTGGTATGCAATACATACAAGGAGGCATATATGGTGTTCGAGATGTGTATGATTACAGAAAAGATATAATGGAACTGTCAAATTCTTTAGGTGAAGAAATTAGAGTTACTTTAGACCCTGCTACAATGAGCAAGTTAGGTACTGCTAAAACATTATCAGACCTAAGACAAAGAGCTATTAAAATTGCTACAGAAGACCCTACTCAAGAGAAAGAAATATTTAATTATTTGGATTCCATGGAGAAGGCTATTGATGGATATTTAGTAAACGAAAATAGTCTTAGTTCTTTACTTGCTGATACAATGGGGTATGATTGGACAGATGACCCTGAGTTAGCTAAGAAAAATCCAAAGACAATTCTTGGAGGAGTAGACCCTAATACAGGTCAACCAAATGTTTCAGTTACAGATGAAGCTAATCAAGCTGCTAAAGACTTTATGATGCAGCAATTCTTAGGTACAATCGATGTAAAAGAAAGTGTTGAAGGTATGGGATTTGTTCCTCAACCAAGAGCACAAACTGAAGCTGAAATTGGAAGAGACGAGAGAAAGAGAGATGCTGAAAACTTTGGTAAGAACTTAGGTACAGCATTGAAGTCTACTGACCCAGAAGAACGTAATAATGCAATTAACTACTTAGCTCAAAAAGCAGGAAGACAGGTTCAAATATCAGGTGGTAAAATCATGGTTTATGACTTAGACGGACAAGGAAAGTCTGAATTTAACTTAAACGCTGACCCTGATAAATTAGCTAGTTCATTGATTAGTGCATTTGGTGTAGACTTGCCTGAAGATACCATTTTAAAATTTGCTAGTTCAACATTAAAAGGTAATCGTACTAATGTAAGCGGTGATGCAACTGGAATTATATCAGAGCCTCCTCCATCTAGAACTCAAGTAGTTATTCCTTTGAGTGCTATAGGAATGTCTTCAACTGAAGCGGCAGCATCTATTCAAGAGGCTCTTCCTGCTAACTTTACTGCTGAGGATTTAACACCGGGGCGATTTGAAGGTAACCAAGTTAAAATTACTGCTCCTAACAAAAAGACATTTACTATTAATACAAAATTAAAAGGTGATGCTGCTGTTACTGCTAAGAAAGAACTTCAAGATTTTATTAAATTAAATAACGTAGCAGTTGAGCCAGCTGCACAAGGAGCTGCTGCTGCAGGAACGGGTAACTTAAATGCATCAAATAGAAAACCTTAATAATGGACGAGAAATACATTAGTGATTTATACAATCAATTAGGTGGTAAATCAGTCTTTGGCGAATACGCAGATTTTAAATCTCTAATTAATACTGATGATAGCTATGCCTCTGATGTGTATAATCAGATGGGGGGCAAGGCTGTATTTGGAGAGTATTCTGACTTTAGAGGGTTAACTAAATCTTCAGATACTATATTACAAAAAAAAAACGTTATTACGGAATCACCTTCGGAAGTTGGTTCTTTGGCTTCGTCCGCATCAGCTAAGCCTGAGATGGCTCAGTTCGGGTATCAACCCGGCAAGCCTTTGCCTGAGCAAAGGCCGTCCGTTCAACCTGAACAGCCTACACAGCCCCAGTATACTGAAGAGGTAATGTTTGGCCCAATGGGTATCTCTGGTGTTAAGACCACTGGAGAGGCACCTGAATTTCTAGGGAAGAGTATCCCTAAGGTTATTGGAGAGATAGGTAAGGTTATAGCTAAGGGAATAGTTAAGTTCCCTTCAGATACTTTAGAGACTGCTGCAATAGTTACTGCTGCTGCAAAAAATCTAGCAGCAAAGACAGGTATAGTTGATGAGACTTCTGCATTTAATGTATCTATTCCATTCGGAGGAGTTAATGTTAATTTTTTTCAAGCGGCTGGTGAATGGGAGAATTTAGTAAATGATTTCATCCCAACAGACAAAGACATTGAGTCCGGATTTTGGGGACAAACTGCAAATGCTTTAGGCCAAATGGTGCCTATATTGCTTACAGGAGGACTGGCCGGAGGTGCTAAAGCTATTGCTAAGGAGGCGGGTAAGAAAGGCCTTTCAATGCAGGCTGTTGCTAATTATGGCAAAAACGTAGTTTCTCGAATAGGAACCCCTCAAGGGGCTATAACTATTTCACAGGTAGCTGCACCATCATACGAACAAGCAAAGCTAGAAGGGGCCACAGAGAATGAGGCAATTGGATATGCAATTCAAAATGCAGTGATGACTTTTCCTCTGGAGATGTTACCAGTGAATAATTTATTCAAGAGATTGGATAATGTCCTTGTTGGCAACACAGGAGTTGAAGTATTAAAGAGAGCAGTAGTTGGTGGTGGCGAAGAATTAATCACTGAAGGCGTTCAGGCTGTATATGAGAATGTAACAGCAGATGCTATATATGGTACCACTAGAGGCTTCTTAGATGGCGTAGGCGAGTCTGCTGCTGTAGGTGGTACAGTAGGCGCCATTATGAACGGTGTTCTTACTGCCTTGATTGGGAGAAGAGCTAGAGCCACATCTGATAAGGAGATTGAAGAGATTGACAAATCAATTAAAGATGTAGAGCAGAAGATAGTTCAGGTTGAATCTAATAATGAATCCATAAGAGAAACTGTAAAAGTTCTTGAGGAGAATAAACTTAGAAAATTATCTTATGGTAGTGCTGACTATAACTTTATTGAATCCCCTAAAGGTGATTTAGAGTATGCTGATGATGCACTCACTGAAGAGCAAGCTCAGGGTATCATTGGGAACCTTGCAAATTCATACAAGAAAATTGATTTTACTATAGAGCAAGTTGAGCCTGAAGACCCATATCAGCCTACTACTTATAAAATTATTGGTAAACCTAAACCTACACAACAAGATGCCATTCAAGAGCAAGCAGCAGGTCAAGTACCTGTTCAGCCAACAACCACAGTTGGCCAAGAAGTGGAGCAAGGAGTATCCCAAGCAGAACCTCAAGTCGCTGCCGAAGCGGGTGTCCAAGAAGAAATAAATGAGGAGGATATAGCCCTAAGTGGATTGAGAGATGGGTTTCAGTCAGTTACTCGTAACTCTTTTGATGTAAGGTCTGATGCAGACGTTATGCAAAAAGTAGGTAGTAAAAAATCTTTTGCTACTTCAGTAACTAGAAATGGTAAAAAATATCTAGTAGTAGGTCTAAGATTAAATCAAGATGTTGGAGCAACTACATCAGGAAGAGATGGGTATTCTTTTGCTACAATAGAAGACAATGGAAATTTACCTACTAACACTGTAGATGTTCTTACTCAAAAAGCTGTATCTAATATTTCATCTATTTATCGTAATATAAATAATCCTACTATTGATTTATTTAAACCAATAGAAAATATTGCCGAACCTCAAGTCGCTGCTCAACAAGAAGTAATTCCTGCAAGCATACGAACAGAAATAGAGACTATTGAAACTCAAAGGAAACAAGAGCTTGAAAGAAATAGGGATGGACTAGACGGCCCTTATTTATTAGGAGATACAGGTGGTCAAACTTTAGGACAGGTTATTAATCAAAAGTACGACACTCAAATAAGTGAACTAAAAGCTAGAACGACTCCTGAGCCTGTAATAGCTACACCTACTCCAGCTCCTGTAGTGGCTCCTACGCCTGAACCTACCACTCAACTAGGTATTAACGACCTACAATTAAGCTTCGCTCCTTCAAATGTAATTAATGTAGAAACAGGCACTAGAGAAGATACTAGCGGAAGAAAGCTTACTTATAAGGCAGCAGAGACTTCACCTGTTACAGACAAGGAAGGTACTCCTATTGGGTTTATGACCAAGCGTTCAGACTCTGATGGCAAGCTTTCATTTACAGTAAAAGATTCTAAAGAAAGAAACATTAACAAAGGCAAAGCATATCCTACTGAAAGGGATGCTAGAGTAGCCCTTGTCGAACAAGTAAATAAACAAAGAACTAAAACAAAAGAAAATGAACAAGTACAATCCAAACGCACCAGAGACGGAAGAGGACCTGCTCCTATTAGGAAAATCGTACCTCTTCAAGGTTCGCCAACATTCAAAGGAGCTAAAGGCCCGGACCCAAAGATTGTTAGAGTCGCAGAAGACTATGCCGCAAAAAATGGAATAGAATTAAAAAGACAGGCTGAGTACGTAGAGGTAGACGAGCAGAGAGCAAAGAGAATAGCTGATGCTTACGAGCAAATGCCTGATGACCCTAAGAACCCTACAGTAAGAGAAGCGTATGAGAATCTTATAAAACAAACGATGGCTCAATATCAAGCATTGGTTGATGCGGGCTATAAGTTTTGGTTTATTGACACCAATATTCCAAGTAACGATGAGTATGCTTCTTCTCCAATGAATGCAATCAGAGACCTTCGTCAGAATAAAGAGATGGGTGTATTCTCCACAACTGATGGATATGGAACTACTGAAATAACTGCAGAGGATATAGATAACAACCCACTACTAGCTGGAACAGGTCTTCAATGGCCTGTTGGTGGGGTAAACGGTACTCTTCAACCTGTGTTGGCAAACGACCTTTTTCGTGCAGTACACGATGCGTTTGGGCATGGGTTAGAAGGGGCAGGATTTAGAGCAAGAGGAGAAGAGAACGCGTGGCAAGCTCACGTAAGATTATTTACAGGCTCTGCTATACCAGCATTAACAAGTGAGACAAGGGGACAAAACTCTTATGTTAATTTTGGACCTAATGGTGAGACTAACAGAACAGCAACACCTCAAGATACACAGTATGCTCCGCAAAAAATAGGCTTGATGCCTGAGTTTACTTGGACAGAAGGACGTGCTCCTGATATGAAGACCGAAGCTACTGCTAAGCCTGTAACCACTAAGCAGGAGACTAAAACAAAAACTCCTGAGGCAGCTGCTCAAGAAGAAGGAGCCAAAAAACTACCTGTAAAAATAGGTGTCCCTGAATTATTTGAGACTAATCCAGAACTCGCTTCTGTAGGAACTCAAGAACAATATTCAGATTACTTAGATACTATATTTCCAGATAGTCAAGTAAAAGATATTGTTTACCATGGTAGCAACTATAAGTTTGAGAAATTTAAGAAAGGAAAAAATCCAAAAAATATATACAATAAAGGAGAATACAAAGCTGGGTTTTTCTTTGCAAAAGATAAGAATACTGCAAAGAGTTATATAGATAATAAAATAATAGCTAAAATTTCTAATTTTCTTAATATATCAAAAGAAAAAAATCCAACAATATATCCTATACTATTAAATATACAAAATCCAATAACTGAAAATAGAGATGGTCAAAGAGGAGTTGGATTTGATGAGGTAAATCAAGCATACGATAATAATAATGATGCTTACATAGCTGAAAATGTTAGAGACCCAAATATACTTACTGATGTATATATAGTATTTGACCCAGAAAAAATACATATTCTAGGAAATAAAAATGATATTCAAGACTTTAAGAATTTTGTAAAAGAGAAGGATACTATTCAGGAAGAAGAAATAGAAGGCAAGTTGACTGAGCTTAGTGCTTTAGACCCTAAGGACAAGGGAACTGGTAAAAAAGTTCTTGACTATCTTGATGGTTTAATTAAAGACTATGAAGACATAGAAAAGAAAGGGATTAATTTAGGTATTGCCTTGTCTTCAATTAAAGAAATACTTAAAGGAATACGAGCCTTGGTTCAGGCTGGAATTACTTTGAGTGATGCTATCAAGCAAGCGGCAAAGGAGAATAATATAAGTGTAAAAGATATCACCGATGGAATAAATGCACTTAATCAGATAATACCAATACAAGCAGGGTTCAATACCTTGATGAATAAGGCAGATGCACTCATAGCTCGTCAGAAGTCAAGAGGTATTGAAGAGAAAAAGATTGTTTCCAACTTGGATACAATGGTTCGTAAGGAGCCTGCATACATTAATGGTACTGATGCACAGCGCAAGATTATGGAGCGTGAAGCACGTGCTAGAATGGAAGTTGAACCACGTAAGGCTGCATCAATTGGTCGTGTACTTGGTGTCCTTAAAGACATTGCCAATGTAACTAGAGAAGAGAAGCTAAAGATTATCTCAAGGATACGTGAGCTTGGAAGAGATGTGGCTAAGGACTTGACAAGTGAGATTAGACAGATGGCTAAGGGCGGAACAATAACTCCCAATCAATCAGCTGACATCATTGCTAGGTTTGGTAAAGTAAATATGCTAAACGAAAAGTCAGTCTCTAATTTTGTAGACTACATGGCTAAAGTTTTTGCTAATGCTGAGTATAATTCTCAATTAAAGGATGCTTTAAGTACAAAAAAGCGACTAAAGTCTTTATCTAAGAACAAGGACAAGGCTGCTAATCTTAAAGCTCTTGCATCAAAGTTTGTAGAGATAGACCCAACAATGGTTGAAGACATCTATGAATACAATAGACTTGCAAAGATGATTGAGGAATCTGTGGCAGGTTCTTCAATTAGAGGTAAGGATGTAAATTTTGCTAACATCGTACAAGAAGGAGATGTAATACCATATATCAATAAAACATTAGACGCACAGAAGGAAACCCTTTTTGAAGAAAAACTAAAAGAGGTTCAAGATATTTTAAGTGAAATCAAAGACATCCTTGGCGTAGATGCTAAAGACCTAAGCTATGAGGATTTGTTGACTATTCTTTCAGAGACCAATGTAAAGGGTAAAGGGAAGGATAATGAGAAGTTGGTTCGTGACGCAATAAATAAAGCCTTTGACGTTTACTCATCTGTAATTAAAAGTATTATTAAAACAGGCGTAGACCCTTTCAGTGGTCAAGACGTCAACTACACTGATTCACAAAAGAAAATCATATCTGATTTTATGGATATGGATTTGAATATAATACCTGCTAAGCAGGCATTAGAGGCTGTAGATGCTGCACTAAACTTTCTTCAAAACAAATCAACAGCAAAGATGACCGCCATATTTGATGCTTATATGGGTGAGAAAAATGCAAGAGAATTGGTTCAGAAGGGAGTTCGAGCTTCTGCTTTGAGAAAGTATTTCTCTCCCGGATTAGCTCGATTTTTTGGTGAGCAGACCACCAACTTAGGCTTATTATTTGAGAGACTATTCAAAGGCTTTGAGGCTGGCGGATTAGTTCAGGATATGATGGGATTAACTAATTTAATTAATGGTAAATCACAGGCTCAAAACGAATCAAATGGAATCATTAACGATTATGTAAGTGAGTTCTATAAAAAGAAAGCGAACGGTGAAGCATTCAACACAGAGATGAATAACGTAGAGCGTGGCATGGCTGCGTTCTTAATGAGAAATGTTATCGGTACTGAAGCTGAAATAAAAGCAGAGTTCAAAAGAAGAAAGGATTTAATAAAAGAATCTATAGAAGAGCTAGGTAATGGGAACGAAAAAGAGGTGGCTAAGTCCTTGGTTTATCAAGATGTCTATGATAAGATTTTAAAAGACGCTAAAACTATTGATGATATCATATCTAAAGTAGATGCAGTAAACTTGGGCGCTGTTAAATTCTGGCAGAATCAATGGCAGAGTAAATACGATGAGCTTTCTGACGTATCGCTTAATGTATACAACAAGGTACTTGAGAAGGACATTAACTATACTCCTGATAGATACGGAAGGCTTAGTACTAGCTCAGAGACTGTTGAAATAACAGAGAATGATATGGCATTCAATGTCAACAACGGAACTCTTTATAAAAAAGAAACAGGAGTTTTAATGGAGGCTACTAGACCTAATGCTTTACCTATAGACAATACTACTGGTGAAGTAAATAGATATATTGACCTTTCTTTTGATAGCAATAATGCAAACTCAATGTATGATGCATTAGTTGATATCAAGACTGCAGGTCCTATCAGACAGGTTCAAGCTTTTCTTAATTCAAAATCATTTAAGAAAATATTCCCTAAAGCAGAAGATGCCGTAATATTAAAAGGAGACGCTAAGAACAAACGAATAGGAAGGATAGAATTATTTACAAGGAATTTTAGAAATAAAAATCCTTACTCAGAAGACGAGTTCAGCAGCGCTGTAAGAAATCTAAATAGAATTGCAAATGTTGGCGTTAGTCAAGCATTAGGTGGCATATTCCAGCCTGTTAAGCAGGTAATTCCTGCAGCAATGAACACGTTGATTAATGGTGGAAGCCTAGACTTTAATGCAATGACTAATCCTGATAAAATTAAGTTCATGATGGACTCAGGGTATGCTATTGGATTCAGAGGAATAGAGTCTCAGGCTCAGGTAGATTCTTTGAACAAGCTCATGGACATGGCTGCCAAATCAAAGGGCGAGAAGGCTATTAAGTATATAGAAGAGGCAAACAAGATTTGGCTTAAAGTATTCTTGGTTAAGCCAGATGTATTCATTGCTCGTGCTTCTTGGATGACTTACTATGAGCAGTCTTTAGGAAAACAAGGTCTTGATTCAAAGGGCATAGACTACAAGACCCACAAGCTTAATGAGAAGGCTGCAAACTATGCTCAGAGAATGTTAGACAGGCAGCAGAACGTTTCTGATGCTGACCTATCGGGTAAACTTTTCTCTGAAAAAAACCCAAGTAAGCAAGTGATGATGAAGGTATTTATGCCTTTTGCTTCTTTTAGAATGAACCAGTCTGCAAGACTTGGTGCAGACTTTGCAACCATCACGTCTAAAGTTTCTACCGAAGAGGATAGATATACTGCAGCTCGTTCTCTAGCAGGATTTACAGTTGAAATGGTTACGTTTAGAGCTTTATCTACAGGTATATCATTACTTACTGCTTCATTAGTAGCTACAATGATGGGAAGTGACGAGGAGGACGAGGAGAAGAAAAAGAAATCTATAATCAAAGGACAAGCGACAAATACAGTATCTGATATATTTTCTCCTATTCCATTTACAGACCCTATCATTCAGGCAATAGCTGCAACCACACTACAGGCAGCTCAAGATGTTGCAGGTGTAGACGAGGAAGATATGGTATCTCTATACTCTCCACAGGACAAAGGGTATCTAGAGCAACTTGGATTGTTTGGATTTGCTGCACAACGAGTATTTCAAACAGGAGAGTTGATTTGGATGTCTAGTGTTGGTAGCTACAGAGATAGTTATGGTAAAAAGAAATATGTTTCTGATGATGATAAGGAAACTCTTAGATTGCTGATAGGTCCTGCAATACTTACCAACGTAGGTCTTGCTCCATCTGAAATGAACTCTGTGATTCGAGCATCAATGAGTGCTGCAAAAAAGAACTCATCAACTAAAGAGGGAGGTTCATCTAGTGGTAAAGACTACGAGTCACAGATGCTTGATATCATGGAGGAGGATTTACTTGAGGGATACGAGAACAAGACTGAGCTCAAGAGATATAATCCTAGACTGTACGAGCAGAACTTTGGTGAACGCTCAGAGTACTACCAGCTAACTAAAGAGAAAAGAGCAGAGCAGAAAAAAATTGATGAGGAAGAGCAGAAAGAGAAGGATGCTGAGTACGGATACAAGAAAGACAGTAAAGGATTCGGCTCAAGAAGTAAAAGCTCAGGCAAGGGATTCGGTGCTAAGAAGTTTGGTAAGGACTAAACGTACCTCACGTACTTCATGGTCTTTTGCTTATCGTAGTAGACCATCATCTCATCATTAAGGGGAGGAGCAACTCCCCACTTTATTGCTCCCTCTAGTTTGGTGGCTTCAGCGTAGATGATGCCATCGTCACAGGCCCACACAATCACAGGATTGAGTCGCTTCTCTATGAGCTTGTTTAACTTGCTCAAAGTTATTGGCAGAGGGTATGATGTCTTCATGCTCCTAATCCTTGCAACCACTTCAACGTATGCAATCAGTTGTCCTCTATTATCGGACAACTTGTAGTCAACGTCCT
>Ga0209443_1002255_pt1 | contig 11453 bp, 21 predicted proteins | sample LauGreBMM110DCMD_2_FD_187571 | JGI IMG/M metagenome (GOLD analysis project Ga0209443, IMG submission 187571) | Freshwater lake microbial communities from Lake Michigan, USA - Su13.BD.MM110.DCMD (SPAdes) (version 2) | ecosystem: Environmental > Aquatic > Freshwater > Lake | place: Lake Michigan... | reverse complement strand
TGGTAAGTTGCACGATGGGTTTAGATATGGTAAGTATGGAGATGTAGACCCGGAACCAACTAAGAAAGAGTTCGCTGAATTTGTGATGAAGCAACAAGATATATTGAGACCTGTAATGTTCGCTATGTGGGATAAGAAACCATTCGATGATATCATTTGGAAACTTATCAGACCGAAGTGGAGTAAGCCCTTTAAAAAGGATTTGGATAATTAATAAAATTGTTGTATATTTGTAAACTAAATTATGAGACGTAAAATTATTTTTATTGATGTTGACGGTCCATTAGCTTGGGCAACATGGAATGATGGTAAGGTTACTATATCAACTGGAGTAGAGGATTTTCAAATTCCATACCCTTGGGTTAAAGAAGATTGTGATGCACTACAAAAAATATGCGATGAAACAAACGCCGAGTTAGTAGTTAGTTCAGATTGGAAAAAACATTTTACATTCAATCAGTTAAAACGAATATTTAGACACTATGGTATTACTACCCGATTGATTGATATAACCACACATCAGGATTTATGGATGAAGATGAGTAGACCATCTGCAGAATGGGAAAGAGCAGCTGAAATTTGTAAGTGGGTTAAGGATAATAAAGTGAGTAATTGGATTTCAATTGATGATATGAAATTGAATGAACAATATAAATGGATGACGCCAAAAATACCAATGTGGAGGCATATTCAAGTTGATGGTGATTTTGGCAATGGTGGTAGGTTAAGAGATAAAGTAGAAGAATGTATTAATAAACTAAACCGATAAAAATGAGCAGACGAAAAGCAGTATTGGATAATGAGAAAAGACTTATTGAAAAGTTAAAGGATATGGCCTTTGACGATTTAAATTTGCATATAGATGAAGATACACCTGAAGATTTACTTGAGGCGATTAGAGAAGCGTATGACGAACCCAGTATTAGTGGTGGAGGCGATTCTACGAACCAAACAACAACGGGACAACCATATCGTTTGAGTGATTCGGATGATTTTCCATACGGTACATACATTCAAAATCAAACCGGAAAACTTATTACAAAGCATTTCCGAATTAGCGATGATTATCAGATTAAACAGGCACCGTTTTTTACGGTAATTAAAGAGATGGGGTTTAATAGAATCTATGTTAGAGAATTCTATGGACAAAATAACTATGGTGCTAGTGAAGTGTGGGAAAAAAGAAATGGTATAGCAACCACTTTAATCAGTGTCTCAAATGTAATTCGTAAGTGGAATGATAAGGTTAAGAAAGCATTTAAAGATGGTATTGGAGTAGATGTTCAGGTATATTCGAATGATGAATCAGAAATATACACCGAATTAGTTGAGAAGATTATCGAATTGGGTAAAAGAAGAAAGCATGAAAGTAATAACATCGCGTTGGTAATCCAAACTCCAAGAGGGTATGATACAACTTCTTTTGAATTACCTGACCAAAAGTTAGATATTGAATTAGGATATGGTAAAGGATTCAAACCTATCCACGAAAAGATTATTAACACGCTTAACCAAAAAAATGGTAAAGGGTTGGTTCTATTGCATGGTACGCCGGGTACTGGAAAGACTCACTACTTAAAGTATATAGCGAGTAAGGTTAAAGATAAGAGGGTATTATTTATACCACCTTACTTAGCAGATTTCATTACATCACCGGAGATGACTCCATTCTTAATTCAAAATAGTAATTCAATTCTATTCATTGAAGATGCGGAGAGAGTAATTACGGATAGAAACAATGGTGGGGCAAATGGTGTATCAAACATTCTTAATATTACCGATGGTATCCTTAGTGATATTCTAAAGATTCAGATTGTAGCAACATTCAATATGGATAAAGCTAAGATTGATTCGGCTCTATTAAGAAAGGGTAGATTGATTGCAGAACATAAGTTTGATGCACTTCCAATTGAAGATGCTAATAACCTAATTAATCATTTGAGTAAGAACTATGTGGCAACCAAACCAATGACCTTAACTGAAATATATAATTTGGAAGAAACCGAATACAAATCGGAGGACAAATATTCACCAATCGGATTCAATAATAGATATTAATTTTTAACTATGTTTGATAAAAGTAAATTAATTATATTGGTAACCGGTACTACGATAGAGCCTTGGGCACAAAATTGGAAAGAGTGTAAATCAACTTGGATACCTGAAATTGAAAAATTCGGATATAATGTTATGGTTGCAATTGGAAATCCTGATTTAGAAACCGAATGGAAAATTGATGGTGATATGATTTGGTTTAAGGCAGAGGATACTAAAAGAGGATTGTACGATAAATCAATTAGATTACCAATTGATTGGATACTTAGTGAAACTGATTATGAATACTATTTCAGAATTGATTCGGATTCATTTGTACATCCTAGTAGATTTGATTGGATGATAACTGAAAATTTAAGTAATGGTATTCCGCATTATATGGGATGTGCGCACCCAGCCGCATCAACTAATCCATATGAAAGTTTTAAGTATGTGGTTTGTAAGGAAAGAACAATTGCAAGTGGATGTGGGTATATGGTATCAAGAGCTGCTATGAAAGTAGCTAAAGAAAAAATGAGAATCGATGAGGATATTGATTATGAAATAGATGATTGGGTATTGGGTAGAGCGATGTGGGAAAATCAAGTCCCACTAACGCATGATAGCAGAGTACTATTCGAATCAAAGCACAATCCATTAGCGCAAGACCCTTATAATATAGGATTACCATACATAGGAGACACGCATTCACATTTAGCTATTCAACATTATCTGAATGGGCATATGGAAGAATCAATGGTAAGTTTAGGATACCGAAATGATTAAAATATAAACAATGACAGAAGTATTAATTTTTTTAAATATAATGATACTAGAAATAGTATTGAGTATTGATAACGCGGCAGTATTAGCAGCGATGGTAAAAGAATTACCAAAGGACCAACAAAAAAAAGCACTAACTTATGGTATCGCAGGGGCATATGTATTTAGAGGATTGGCATTAGTGTTCGCATCTATATTGGTTCAATTGGTATGGTTAAAAGTAGTGGGTGGATTATACCTAATATATTTGGCATACAAAGCCCTATTTGGAAAATCGGAAAGTGGTGATAGTGGTATAAATGTAAAGATAGGTTGGTTATCACCATTATGGTCTACCATCGTAGCAATTGAGATTATGGATTTAGTATTCAGTATTGATAATGTTTTTGCCGCAGTAGCATTCACTCCTAACTTATGGTTGATATGTGGTGGTGTATTCATTGGTATCTTAGCTATGAGATTCGCAACAACAAAGTTTGTTAAAGTATTAGAGAAGAATCCCGTATTGGAGAAAGTAGCATATTGGGTAATTGGGGCATTGGGATTAAAGTTAGTATCATCTTATTGGTTACATGATTTGAATACGGAAGCGATTGATATAGTATTTTCAATCTTAACTCTATTGGCATTTGTAATTCCATTAATAATAAAAAAGAAATAAATTATGATTACCCCATTTTGTTATATCGGAGCCCATAATTGGGAGTACCGAAAAGAAAAGCACGAATGTAAAGGACATCCGCATAGTAGGGGTGTTATTCGAATTATTGTTAGAGAATGTAAATGGTGTGGGCATAGGGAGCACCATTCCCTTCCAAGAACAAATAGAAAATTTGGGGCTTGGAAATCATTTGATGATATTGGTAAAGATGATTGTGTAGATATAAAAAGATTAAACAATGAATTTTAAAACACGTAAGTTAATTAAGTACGAAGATTTAAATGCTAGAGGTACACTTTTTGGCGGACAGGTATTGAAATGGATTGATGAGGAAGCATCTATATTTTGTATATGTCAATTGAACACCCGAAGTATAGTAACCAAAGCAATGAGTGAGGTGAATTTTGTATCATCCGCTAAGTTGGGAGATGTTATAGAAATAGGATGTGAGTTAATATCACTTGGTAATACATCGATAACAATAGCTTGTGAAGTTCGTAATAAAGATACAAAGAAAACTATTATCAGAATAGATAAAATTGTATTTGTAGCAGTTGATGAAAATGGAAAACCAAATCCACATCGAATTAAAAAATAATGAAAGAATATATTTGCCAATATTGTGGTAAATCTACTTACGATGTAGATATAGATTATTTGGTTGGATATGACCATTTATCTTGTGATTTAGAAAGACATAATAAAGCATTCCCAAATAAGAAAAAACAATTAGAGATATCAAATTGGAATAAGTTGACCGGCAATGAATTTGATGTGATGGGAGCTAGTTTTTTTATATCCGATACTAGCCATGCTAGTAATTTATATACGGCTTGGGTACATTCATTGAATAGTGGTGAACCCTTTGCTAGAGTTACTTTATTTTCAAATGATATGCATTTACAAATTAAGGTACTCCCACCTGCAGATTATGGTAGTACTATGATACCAATAGAACTAACTACAACACTAACTAAAGTACATTTATCAAATCCATCTATCTTTATACAAACAATAGCTGAAGGATTAACGGATGACCCAACTGTAAGAGATATTCTATCATTTGTTGGTAGAAAGCAAGATAGTGTTAAGTTTAGGAGTGGGGGTGCTTCATCATCCGGTCTAAGTGGAAGTAGCGGAAATAATCTTTGGTAATGTGGAATAAATTTCGTATCTTTGAAAAATGAATTTATTAATAGGATTTCTTTATGGATTGGTTGCGCAAGTATTAACCTTTTATCAATTACAAGGTAGTATCAAATATGGTTGGTATGAAAAATACCCAGTCATAGTAATTTTGGCATCCATACCATCTGGTTGGTTATTTCTAAAATCGGTACAACACTTTGTTACTGCATTTGGTGGGGAAATATGGCCATCTCGTTTGATAGGATATGGAATTGGAGTTGTGATATTTACTTTGATGAGCTACTATTTATTTAAAGAACCACTTAATGCAAAAACATTAGTTTGTTTGGGATTGAGTGTTTTAATAATACTGATTCAAATTCTTTGGAAATGATAATTAATATTTTACCGGATGAGTTAGAGCCCGAATTTAGAGAAAATTGGAAGATGGGATTTATAACACAACCATCTATTGATTATTCTGATAACGCAATTTGGGCAATCTTTGAAGGTAAGGATATAATTATATTTAGATTCAAAGATTATGGATTTATAAATGATAATAGAAGGAACACTTATGATATATCAGCCGGAAAGGCGGGTATAACAATTAAAATAGATAAAAAATGAATATAGTAATTACAGGTGGTTTGGGATTTATTGGAATCAACTTAACCAAACGTCTTTTAGAAGATGGACATAAAATTATTGTAATAGATGATTATTCAATTGGTAAAATAGAAAACCAAATAGAAGGTGTGAGATACCTACCAATGAACGTAGAACAGATAGAATACATAAGAGGCGATGAAGTTGATTTGTGCTTTCATTTAGCCGCATTAAGTAGAATACAACCATCATTTGAAGCTCCATCTGAATTCTTCAGAGTTAATACAGGTGGTACTGAAGCTATGTGTGAGTGGGCTAGAAAATGGAATGTAAAAATTGTATATAGTGGGTCATCTTCACAATGGCATGACCCATTTCAATCACCATACGCAATGTATAAGAAGTTGGGTGAAGATGTATGTAAGATGTATAAGAAAGTATTTGGTACTAACATTGAGATTGCCAGATTTTATAATGTTTACGGTCCACATGAAATTACCGAAGGTAAATGGGCGGCTGTGATTGGGAAGTGGAGAGGGCAAGTTGAACAAAACTATCCGATTACAATTGTAGGTGATGGTGAACAAAGGAGAGATTTTACATATGTTGATGATATTGTTGATGGTTTGATTAAGATTGCATTTGGTGATGAAACCCACGAAGATGCTTGGGAATTGGGTACTGGATTCAATTATTCTTTAAATGAAGTGGCTGATATGTTCATCAAAAAGTTCAGTTGTGCGAAGGTATATATGACTGATGAGAAGGGTAATTATAGAGAAACAAAAAGAGAAAATAATGATGCTCTTAATAGACTTGGTTGGAGACCAAAAGATATATTAAGAGAGTATATTGAAAATTTACAAAAATAATATATATGAGTGGTTTAACAAGTTTAATATTAATTTCTATCATATTTTGGATTTGGATTTTCTATGAAGCATGGAGAGCCCCAATGATGAGAGAAAACGAAGATGGTACTTATACTACCATCAGACCAGAAAAGAAATTTAGAGACCTCTTTGAGAAAAAAAAGTAGTTATGAAAGTAGAATTTAAAGATACATTTTTTGAGAGTGTAGAGAAATTGGTATGGTATGATACTAACCTATGGAAAGTATGGTCAGCTATAAGATATGATATTCCACTGTTCTTTAAGAATGTATGGAGATTCAGAAAGGAGTTATACAATCACCAATGGTGGGATTATCGTTTCCATTTAGAAATGATGTATCGCTCTTTGAGTATTATGGAGAAGGGGATGAGTGAAAAAGGAATAGAGGTAACCGAAACCAGAGATGTTAAAGTACAAAAGATGCGTAGAGCATTGGAGTTACTTAAGCATAAGTTGGATGATGATTATATCCAAAGAGCTGAATTAGAATTGGGTGAAATCAATCGTAGTGAATTTGAGTTTGAGAAAACGGAAGAGGGAAATTATAGATTGATAGATAACGATACACCGGAGGATAAGAAGCATGCTAGGAAAGTATATAAGAGAGCCAGAGTTATAGAAGAAAAGGAGTGGAAGGAATTGTGGGATATCTACAAAGGAAAGAAATTCACTACTTGGGAGAAATACGATGGTAGTGATTTGAGAGGATGGTGGGATTAATACGAAGTAAAACAAATAAAATAAATATAAAATGGTGTTGGTTATTGTATTAATTGTCGCTTCAGCAGCTTTAGTAAGTTGGAGATGGGTTAGCGGAATAGATTACATGATGAAGAATCATCCTGATTATAAGGGTGAGGATTTATTCGATGAGGATTTGCATTCCGATGATAGTATAACAAAATCTGCAGGTAGAGATGCTTGGGATGATAATAATATACACGCAGAGGGGGATATTTGGTAGAAATACCTAATCCTATTATTACCTAAAAATTCGATATTTATATCATATATTTATTATTTTATGAAACTCACTCAAATATTGAAAGAACTAAAATGGGAAGCATCTGCATTGGAAATGTGTATGAATGACATGGTCCCACTTACACTCTCAATTGTAAAACAATTAGTAGAAACTAAAAGAACAAACGCGTTTCATATAACAGATGTAGATAATCTTCCAAAATTAATAAGTTTAGAAGGAAAGAGTAAATCCATTTCCGCATTTAATAAAACGGCAAATATGGACATCGGCCCTATTACGGGAGATGGAATGTGGACAAGGGGTGGAATATTGGTTTTAGTTTCCGGTATAGTTCTCGCAGAAAGTGTTCAGGATTTATGGTCTAAACCTGATAAAAGTGGTATAAGATGGGTAAATCCTGGTAATGCATTTTATAAAGAATTTAACGAAGAAAATCAAATTATAGATTTTGCTCCTCAATTAAAACCATTGAAAGAAAAATGGGAACAATTTACATCTTCATATAATCAGATTCATAACAAATATCCAGATTTATCAAATGAAGAAAAACACTACTTTATAAAAACTTACATCGATACGGCATATAAGTTAATGATTAAAAATAAACAATCCTTTCAAGACAAATATATCAATTCAAATTACTTATCTTCTAGAGCGAATTGGAACGAACTTGTAATAAGTAAAATTAAAGTAGAAAAGATTGCTGTAATTGAGGATAGTAGAGGAATGAGAAAAGATGGAAGTATGAATCCTGATAAGGAGTTGATTAACAGTATAAAAAAGAAATACCAAAATGTTGAAGTAATCAAAACCAAAGATATCTCCTCATTTATGAAAAAACACGGAGTACTAATTGTAAATTAAAAAATAAATAAAATATGTTACCATTAAAAGAAGCCATAGCTGAGAAGCACTCTTTGGCAGAGAAAATGACATTCAATCAAAGAATGTTCAACGGAGAATTATCTAACGAAGAATACGTTTTGTATCTTTCACAACAATTAGCAATATTTGATGCAATTGAAATACATGAATTACCACATCCATCATTGGATAGAGCTGGTAAAGTGTTTGAAGATATCAAAGAGTTAGTAGGTGAAGGGCAGATTCAAATTACACCATTGGTATCAACCAATGAATACCGTAAATACCTCAATACATTAACCAAAGAACAACTTTTACCGCATGTATATCTAAATTACTTAGCTATTATGTTTGGCGGACAGATGATGAAAGCTAAAACACCTGGTAGTGGTAAGATGTATGAATTCGATGGTGATATGAGAGAAATTGCCGGAACGATTAGAGCCGTGCAAAAAGATGAGTGGGCAGATGAAGCAAACAAAGCATTGGATTACAACATAAACATATTAGATGAATTACAAAGAGCATCTGAATCAGCTAGCAGTGAGACTGAAGTTGATGGTGGAACAATCGCCTAATTGTCAACCATTACATACTGATAATTACGGATGGGAAAATCACAGATACGAATCTAAACATTTTCGTTTAGCGCACGTTGAAAGATATGCCGATGGTAAGATTGAAGTATTACACTTTACTACGTTTCCTCATAAGTGGTCTCCCGAACCGATATTTGGTTTTGATGTGATAACTACTGAAAAGATTATAACCGGCGCCTATATGGATTTAAGCCCTATTCTGAATACCTATCCTTTTGATGAAGGAATGGATATTGGAGGGAGAAAGCCGATTCCTGAATGGGCTACTGTGTTCTCTGACCGATTTATAATGATTAAACCTGAATCGGATGCCGAATTTATTCGATTTTGTGATTGGGTGGTGGACAAATACGATTGGTATCTTAATTCATTACTTTGGTTAGAGAAAAAAACTGATGATATTGAAGGTGTAATAGAAAAGCAGAATATTTATTGTAGTGTACAAGCATCCAACCCTCGAACTTATTCAGCATTAAAAGCTTTGATAGGTGAGGAGAAGGCCCGTTATTTTATGGAAAACATTTTATTCCCAAAAATATGAAACCAAAAAAAATTCAAGTAGAACTAGGAATTCCAATTGAAAGATGGGCAGACGAAAATAGAGGATTAATAATGGATTCAATATATTATAATCTATCCGAATTTATAGAATCAGAGGAAGATGATAGAGTGGTACTTCAAGTCATACCAACTATGATTCAAAGAAGTAGAATACAAAGAGATATCGAACCTCCGATGAATGTAGATTTTATAATTTCAAAAGATGATATTGATTTAACAATAAAAAAAGTACTTGATTATTATGTTGAGATTGAGGAATATGAAAAATGTGCCGAAATAGTAAAGATGCAAAATCAAAAAGATACTCCGAAACCTAAAAAAATTGTAAGGAGAAAACGCAAAGAGGTTTAACGAATATTTATATACTTATAATAAATAAAATTTAAGTAGTAATGTTCGTACCAAATCATTTGCATCTATTGGTAAAGGGATACTTAAAATCCCCACCACAAACGGAAAAAGTGTTAAACATATGGTTTACACAATTAGTTGATAACGTAGGAATGAAAGTTGTTGCAGGTCCCACATCGGTTTATATCAATGAACCGGGCAACGAAGGGATAACGGGAACGGTAACATTAGCAACATCGCATGCTAGTATTCACATTTGGGATAATGATAAACCACCAATGTTCCAATTTGATTTATACAGTTGTTGTGAATTTTCACCCAAAGTAGTATTGAAACATATAGACGATTGGTTTGGATTATTAGAAGCACATTATCAAATGATAGATAGAAACGGTAATGACTTTAAAATAATAGATTCTGGTAATTTTAAAAAGAAAAATTCCTTATGAGTTATTTGGTAGCCAACATACCACCAATCGAAGTCTTAATCGATAAAAGATTTTTATACGATTTTCAAAAAGATGAGAAAGGTAATTATTTGGGTGATGGTGAGTGGGAAAAGGGTCATTGGGTAAGTGTTAAATCAATTCCAAATCGTGCATTATTATTTGAAACCTATATTGACTCATTTGGGGCAGTATATGACAAATTACCTATCCACGCATTTCGTTGGAGGTCATTGGAAGTGACTGATAAAACCTTTCCTTTGGATTTTCTACAATTATGGGATTGCCTTTCATACAATATATCAGTAATAGAAAAACGGGTATTAAGGGGAACAAAAACTTTCACAACTCTTAAAGACCATAGTGTTATTGAGGGTGAGTATATTTTTACAATTGATACCACACATTCAGACCCAAACGAAGTAGATTGTGGATGGAGTGAAACACCAAATGAGCATAAATGTTATAACATATCTAAATTGGATAATGGACAATTTTGTGCACAACCTAACAATAGGACTCGTTGGTATCAACCAAGTAGAACTGATGATATAACAAAAATACCTTATTTCCGATATTCAACTAAAGTTTGGAAATGTGAGGATTATGGTAAGTGGAGACCTTCTGAAACAAATTGGGATTATATATCTTAATCAAATAAGTAATATTTATAGATATGATACGATTAAAAGACATATTATCGGAAGAATTGAATGAAGCAGGATATCCTGAAGATTTATCATTTGAAGACTTTGCACAAAAAAGATTAGAAGGTGCAACTAAAATTTCAAATGATTCAAAAGAAAAGGGTGGAGCTGCATTACTAACACACCATCACTTTGTTGTAAAACTTCCACATTATAAAAAAGCAGCGGAAGGTAATTTTAAACAAGCTGATGCACAAATAGAACTTAAAAAATATTTAGATGAGTTATGTACCCTATCAGTTGATATGGAACAAATTCATTTTCAAGAATTAGTTGGTCTAATAGAAGTATTAGGTGAATTGATTATAAAATCAAAGTAGTTACAACGTTCACTAAATAAATTATACATGGACGAGGGTGATAGTAAAAACAATCAACAAGCTGAAAAGCAAAGAAAACAGAATAATGCTATACAAAGATATGGCGTTAATGCTGGCACTATTCTTCAATCCGTTTGGGTTCGATGCCGTACAATATTCCCTAATATTACTGACAGGAAGTTTATGGAAGGCGAACTTCGTTTTGTATTGTATAGCGGGGTTATTCTTTGGAGTTTATATATGGCTTACCAAACGTTTAAATAGATTTGGTAATATGGAATAAATTTCGTATATTTGTATTACAAACAAGGAGGTTACTATGGAAATTAATGAAAAGGTATTAGAACTTAAAGTTAGAGAAGCCGAATTAAAGGAACAATTGGCGTATTACGAAGCGTATCCACCTGTAAACAATATGGGTAAATGGTCTCGTCAAACTGCAATAGACCGTATTTCCGAAAGATTGGCTAAAGTTCAGGAGAAAATCAATTTCCACGATTCTATATATTTA
>Ga0209443_1002254_pt1 | contig 11454 bp, 16 predicted proteins | sample LauGreBMM110DCMD_2_FD_187571 | JGI IMG/M metagenome (GOLD analysis project Ga0209443, IMG submission 187571) | Freshwater lake microbial communities from Lake Michigan, USA - Su13.BD.MM110.DCMD (SPAdes) (version 2) | ecosystem: Environmental > Aquatic > Freshwater > Lake | place: Lake Michigan... | reverse complement strand
GTTTTTGTTTTTGTTTTTGTTTTTTGTTTTTTGTGTTGTAATCCTTCGCCGTGATACCATTTATGTTTTTTATACCAAATACCATATACATCTTCTGTATACCATTTATCATCCGTTTCATCCATTGGTTTAAAAAATCCAGCTCCGTTACTTTTAAAAATATCTTTATTTCTCATATTTTTAGCGTATGGTTCCCATTCTCCATCATCATCCTCATCTCCCCCAAATCGCGTAAATACAATCTTTCCGTTTGAGTTAAGCAATTTATATATAATAGTAAAATCCATAAATAATATAGGACAAGTATTAAGAATAATGAGTGAATATTTAGATTTATTATTGTCGATAAATCTATCATATTCCGAGTTATCTATATTTGAACCTTTTTTTAAACTAAATTTATAATCAGCGCCCCACTCATCGAGTTCAAACCCTATGCCGTCTGTTAAATATTCGAATATTATATCTGACCGTTTTTGATTATACGGGTCAGAGGGTTGAATATTAAATATTGGTAGATTATAAACATATTCTTCTAACTTCGTAATAGTAAGTTTTACATATTCATGATCTGTTATACTAGATTTTCGTTGACATAATACGAGTATATAAAATGGTTCACTAGTCATATATAATAAGTACACATTATTTATGAAATTGATTTAATTACTCGCATATTTAAAACATAAAATTTAGATAATTCATACATATTTAAAATAAGGTTTTCTTATCAAGTATAAGATATAATAATTAGTCTAGACTATTTTATTTTACGCGATCTATTAGTCTTTAATAAAATTTATAAATTATCAAGTCATATTTTCAAAGAAAATTGTTTTATAAAAAATATATATATGCTACCAGATTACGCCAAATAGAAGGCAATATATTACAGATATACAATAATTTATTGCCGACTTCAAATAAAGAATATAAATTGCTTCTCAAAATTACAAGCGAATTATTATTTAAAAATCTAGATGTAGATATAACCAAAATTAGTAAATTTGATTATAAAACGGATAAATTAGATCCTTTAATGCGTGTTAATTATTGCTTAAAGATAATTATACAAGACAAATTAATAATTCAATATATTTAAAATTGGCTCTTGATCATTCTAATAAACCAGATAATATGAAACGAATACACGAATTATTTTTATAATTCTATATTATCACATAAACGCTTATATAAAATATTCTTAATTTCTTGTTTTTTAGAATTAGATATTAATATTTTATTCATATTTTTAACATATAATTCACGAAAAATAGCATGGTCTAGCGTGCCTTCGCGTTCTAATTTCCAATAATTAAAACAATCCAAAATTTTACAATCAAGCAAATTATAAAATTTTTTCTCTATTTCAGAATCTATTATTTGCCATTTATTATTATGATAAATATATATATATGAATCTTTCTTAAAACATTTAATAGGAGCATCATTATTTTTAATATAATTAATTAACAAATCAGTAACAACTTTAATATAATTACTATCAGATATAGTATCAATGTGATTTATATTAATATCTATAGAACTAATAAAATCCAAAAAATTATTTGTACAAATAAAATTTTTATTCAAATATTCAATCATATTTGTATTTTTTTTTATTTTATTTACATAATGCTTTAAATAACTATAATCATTTTGTAATTTGTCATATTTTTTAAATAATTCTAACAACATAATATATAATTCACGATTTGTTGGAATATATTTAACTTCTATATTTTTTTCAATTTTATCACAGTTATATACCAATTGACAAAGTGTTTTGTGTCGGGCAAAAGCATCCGGTCTAATATATTTTTTACCACAAAAACATTCAAATGTCATTAATAATCAAAAATAATTATTTAAAATTAATATCAATTTTAATAATAAATTTATTTTATATATATAATGCCATTTAATATAGATTCTATTTATGATATTTCCGTTAATTTATATACTGATTGTAATACAAATTATAATTGTTCAACTAGAAATTTATATAATTTTATAGATACCGGATATATATATACTCTTGACCCAAGCGACAATTTAGATTATCTTAATAATCCGATTAAACAATATCAAAATAGTCGTGCTGAATATTTAATACGTCCATATAATAAAAATCAATTACGAAATAGTAAATTTAATAACGAAAAAACTATTTATCAACAAAAAAAAGTGCCGAGAGTTTCTATTACGGATTGTTCGAGCTCTCGTTCATTCATTCACACTATGCAAACTATACAACGACAAAATCGTGTTGATAGTTCAAGTTATATAACAAATTTATCAAGTTTAACTATTGCTGGAGACTTATCTAATTCATTACCAAAAGGTTTAAGTGATCAAATAGTAGCAAGTATAACAAAAACAAAAAATGGTGTAGAATATACCGGTGTAGACCAAAAACACGGTTCATATCAACGATATTTAGCACGATTAAAGTCGGGAAATTTGAAAAGTCAAATTCCGGTTAGTACGACATTTAATAATAAAAATATAAAAACAAATATAATTCAAAATTGTGAATGTCCCATAAATTTATAATATACTATATTTAATAAATTTATAATATACTATATTTAATAAATTTATAATATACTATTTTATATTTATAATATAATGCCATTAATATTTAAATTTCCAGAAATAACACAAACACCCGTTCAAAATACATCAATATATATAATGGTTAGACATATAAAAAAAAATTGTTTACCATTATTAATTCAAGGTAATAAAACATGTGGGTCGTGCGGTAATAAATAAATAATAAATAAATAAGAAATAAATAAGAAATAAATAAGAAATAAATATTTATTAAAATGATTTAAATTTATTATCTATTATAACAATATTATAATAGATGAGTTGTGAAAATATAATAGATAACCCGCAAAATAGAGAGCAACAAATGATAAAAGTACAAAAAGAGGCATTAGACCTTTTTAAAAACAAAAACCAAGATTATGGAGACGCATTTGCTAATTATGGAATTGTAGGTATATTAGTTAGACTTGGTGATAAAATTAGTCGTATTCAAAATATAACACATAATAGTATTACAATTATAAATACAGAAAGTTTAAGAGACACATTAATTGACCTTCATAATTACTCTGCGATGGCTATTATGTTATTAGATGAACCAAAATAAATATTTGATTTAATTTATAGTACAAAATAATATTTCAATTAAATTAAAAATTTGATTTAACCATATTTGTAGTATCCAAAATTTTTTTATCATAAAAGTATCTTCTTCATAATAACCAAATTTTTTATAATAATTTTTAACGCCTTCACCGCTAATAATAGCAATTTTATAAAATCCTTTACTCATTGCTTTTTGCTCAGCAATTTGTAATAACTTTTTTCCAATACCGATGTGTTGACTTCCGCGATGATTATTAATACCAACAGCCGTTGTATCTCCATAAACGTGTAATTCTCTTATCAAAGCGCACCCTTTTAATACTTCTAGACTTGTTAAACAATTTGACCGATCAATTAATCGTAATTTAATAAACCCAAATAATACACGCATATCTATACTTTCATAAGCAATAAAATAATCATCTCCATTATTCGCTCTATTATAATGTACATTATAACTTGCTAAATTTTTATAATATGCTGGATTTCTTCCAATTTCTCTTGCGCGCATATCTAAACTTAATGTTTTTTCAATAGATAACTCATTATCTATCATTTGTCTCATATTAGAAAAGGTATTACCACTTTCTATGTAATCTTTTGGTATATCTCTTATAATACGAGGTAGTCTAATATAATTTGGACATTTAATCATCGCATATTTAATAACATCAAACAAATCGCCTGGATTTTTATCAAAATATGGTTGATATTTTCCATCTCTATACCATTTCTCTATAACAGTCCATGGAACAACCTCACATGGATAAATTTTCATTTCATCTGGACATACAAATTTATATACATAATCAAACATTTCTTTGTCTTTTTCCGGATTACTTCCGGGTAAATCTGGCATAATATGTATATCAATCTTAAAACAATTATCCTTTAAATAATTCATAGCCCACATCGCTTGCTCTATTGTATGACCGCGATTAATAATCTTTAATATAGTATTATCTATATGTTGCATACCAATTTGAATACGAGTAATACCCCATTTTCTAAATCTTAATAACCAAGTATCATCTATTGCGTCTGGTCTAGTTTCGCAAGAAATACCAATTATATGAACCTTCGAATTTCTATTTAACGCCGTTTCTTCACAAATAGATAATGGTTGTCTAATTTGTAATAATTTTTCTTTAATTAATTCCGCCCGTATCCCCCCATCAGTCTCTATATCTATAATTTCGCGATATTTTTCATACACATTGGCTATATAAAATATATCACGATTAAAACGCTCCAAATATTCAGGTGGGTATTCTGTATAAGTACCACCCTCCAAAATTATTTCTATTTTATCTATAATATGTCCGTTATAAAATAAAGTATCCATGCGATACAGCATTTGTTCTATTGCTAAAAAATTATTTTGATTAGCCCGCATAACAGCCGGTTCTTTATATAAATAACTTCTTGGTTGCGCTTGCCAATTGTTATCTTTGTGCGCGGGTTCATTTGGACAATAATAACAATTATGGCGACAACTAAACTTTTGACCGTCTGGAAATGGAGCAGTTAATAATGTAATTGATGTAATTCCTGAAATATTTCTACTAGGTCGTTTTCGTAATAAATATTTCAAATCATCCATATATTTCAAAAAATAATCATCATTACTACTATTAAATGTACTTAAATATCTACATACATTTAATACTACCGATTTTCTAATATCTTTAATTTTAGATTTTCTAAATTCTTTATTTAAATATCGTTCAAATTTAGAACCGATGTTAATAATTGATAGCTTATCTGTATTTATTTCGTCAATCCATTTTAATAAATTTAATATTACTCTTTTAATTAAATTTATATCATAATTAAAATTATCATAATTATCATAATTTTTATTATTTTTGCTATTATTTTTGCTATAATAGTTACAAATACTTAGTGACATTATTAAATATGTAGAAAAACAAATATTAAACAATTTTATTAAATTATTTTAATTTTATTTTGATTTAATAGATATTATTATATTAATATATTGATATTTTAATATGAATATTTTTAATCTAGATATTAAGACTTATACATTAGAAGAATTAATAAAATTATTAAAATTAGAAAAAAATTATAATAAGAACGATTTAAATAACGCTATTTTAAATATAAAACAAAAAATACTTTCGAGTCAAACTCTAAATCCAGCAAACAAACAAGAACTTGAAATATTTATTGATAATATTAATAATAAATTAATTAATGAATTGAATAGTATAAACGATACAAATTACAACAATATTGGACAATATGACACTAATCATTTTATTATTAAAAATCAAAATATCGGTAAATCTGTACTAGAAAATAATCAAATTATTAATAAAACTATTATTAAAAAAACATATAATATTGATAGTCTATTTAGAGAAAATTATAGCAATAAAGATAATCTTAGTAATAATTTTACATTAGATCTACCTGAAACCGTAAATAATGCTATTACAATGACTATATCATCAATAGAAATACCAATCACATATCATAATATTAGTCCTATATATAATAATAATGCTTTTATTATAGAAACTTCTATTGGTACGACTAAAACAAGTTATCTTGTTGAATTATTACCGGGTCTGTATTATACAAGAAAAAACGCATCTACTCAAATTATTAACGCTGGGTACGATTTTCGTCTCGCTGTCAATGAAGCACTATCAATATCAAAAAAATTACCAGACCTGGTGGATATATTTAATATAAATGATATAACTAATATAACTGTTAATAGTTTTAATATTATATATAAAATTGAAGAACATACCGGTTTTTCGTATTTTGATATTAGTAAGAATAGTATAGCTTTAAACATCCGTATAAATTTTGATATTAATAACCGTTTATCTAGCGAAAACGGACAAACTGATACAGAGGAAAACATGTGTGAAAATACACCTGACTTATTTTTTCAAAATAAATGGTTTCAACGGCTTGGATGGATGATGGGATATAGAGTTCCGTCACAAGAATTAGTTAATATAACAGTGAACAAAATTAATAATTTATCACTAGCGCCTTGTCATATAAATTATCCAAGATATATATATATATGTATAGAAGATTTTCAATCAAATGCTAAAAATTATTTTTCAATAGCGTCAGAATCAGTTATAGCACCAAATATTATAACTAGAATTAATATATTATCATTATTAGAAAGTAAAGGAGCATATCGCAGCGGTTCAGAACCAATGGATTATATTAACAATCACAAACATATTCGCGAATATTTTGGACCAACAAATATTAAAAAATTAAGAATAAAATTAATAGATGAATTTGGTAGAAGTTTTTCGCTTAATTATATGGATTGGTCATTCTTACTAACATTTGAATGTTATTATAACTAAATTATTTCATCTACTAACCCTAATCTCTTTAATTTTGTGCTATTCCATTCTCCTCCATATTGAAACATTTTTTCTATATTTTCACCCGACAAGCGTTGCTTACTTATTTTAATAAATAATAATTTTAAATGTTCTCTATATTCTTTAATTTCAATATCCTCACATTGTTTCAATAAATACCAGTAATTTCGTAGTATAACTCTCATCGTAAATTTACTGTGTTTTTTACATAAACGCGTTTCACATAGTCCAGATAGTAAAATCGCACAATCCGAAATACTATTTTCTATTACCGAAATTATTTTTACAGATAAATCAAATATATCTATATTCTTTATTAAATCTTTTACATAACCTCCGCAACTATTTATATGTAAATATATAACCTTTTTATCATTATTAAAATTATAATCTTCTATAATATCATTTATTCTCATTTTTAATAATTTTAAATTTTCATTATTAATTAATAAATTAAAATATAAATGATTTTCAATTACAATAATCTTACTAATATTTTGAATTTCTTTTTCGCTATCTAAATCTATAGATATATCTAATTTACGTTTTGTCATATACACTATAGAATATTCAATATTATTTAATCAATTTTAAAAATAATTTATCCATTATTACTAATAATGGATAGATATAATATAGATATTCAAAGATTAAAACAAATACCATTTTTACAAGGAAATACAAAAATCGCAGTTTTAACAAGAGCAATACACGATATTTTAAATTCAAATAATATATTAGATGCTATAGAAAATTTATATTGTGAAAATACTATAATTTCAAACGGATTTATAAGTGTATTAAATATATTACTTAATAATTTAGAAAAAGATATTAAAAATTTAAATGTTTAAATTTGTTAGTTGTAAAAAAAATTGATTTAAAAATTTTGTTATATCCATACATTAGCAATCTATCATAATGAGTTCAATGACTGCGTCTATTTACATTCCAATCATTCGTGTCAAAACAACCGAAGAATTTATTAAGAATGTTTTCCAATATAAAAATATTGGAGAAGTTCAAACGGTTGATTTTGTATTTAACAAGGTTAAGCAACGATATGAGGCATTCGTTGATTTTAAAATTTATGAAGGTTCTCAAGAAGCTACGGATTTTATCAATAGCATTGAAAACTTAGAGGAACAAACCAAACTATTCTATAATGAGAACAACTTTTGGCCAATCTTAAAAAACCGTAATCCTGGTAAAAAAGTAGTTAATCACGATTATATAAATACCAGTGATATAATTGAAGAAAATAACAAACTCAAAAAAGAGAATGAGCGTCTTACCAAACTGGTTGCCGGATGGAGTGGCTACGAAGTAAAACAACCAGAATACGCATGGGCAGATGACCCGGCTTATCAGGTAATTTATCCGCCGATACGCCAAAGCAATGCTAAATACGCTAAATCTCGCTAAATTGCGATCATATATTAATTGACATATAAAAAAACAAAAACCCAAAAACCCAAAAAAATTTTTTTATTTTATAAAATTGTTTTATTTTTTACTATTTAATAAATTATAAATCGTATAAAGATAATGGGTGCCGGCATTTTACCCGTAGCCTTATATAAAGGAACCGTTTATGTTTTATTAGGACAAGAACGATACAATAATAATTTATGGGTAGATTTTGGTGGTTCAAGTTATAAAAATGAAAGAAACAATCCGTTTAAAACCGCTATTAGAGAAGGTAGCGAAGAATTAAATGGACTATATGGAACAGAAGAAATTTTAAATGAAAATGTACAAAATAATTTATTATTAACTATAACTAGTAAAAATGATCGTTATACAACTTATATATTTGAAACTATATACAACGATTATTTACCAATACATTTTCAATTACAAAATCAATTTTTCGAAAAGCATTTAAACTATGAAATTAGAGATCCAGATAACGGATTATTTGAAAAAATAAATATTAAATGGTTTAGTATTCGCGACCTAGATAATCCAGAAACTAAAAAAATAATTCGCCCTTATTATAATGTAATTTTAGAAACAATTGTTAAACAAGAAAAATTAATTAAATCTAAACTATTGGATTCTAAATTAATTCATTCATAAATATTCAATCATAAATATTAAATTATTAAAGTTCATCTATTTTCTCAACTAGTAATTCTTGACAAATATTTAACGCTAATTTTTTTATATTTTCACTAAAATTATATGGTTTTTTACACCTTTTCTCATTTAAAACGCACATATAGTTATAATTTTATAGGATGATAAATTTTATTTTCAATATATTTTCTTGTATTATTTTTTATATCTGTTTTTATCAATTCCATCAATGGTAAACAATTATTAGTTGTTAATATTCCGCAAGTTTCGGGTAAAAATTGTTGTATTGATAAGTTATTTTCTATACATATGTGAGGTAATACCGCCTCTAAATATCCAAAATATTGATTATCTATAGTATCAATTAATTTCAATAAACATTTTTGTGAAAAACGCATAATAACAGCTAAAACACCTATTTCATAAATATTTTTAAATCCCTCTAATGTATTTATCCAACACCAATTAGGAGACCTTAGACCATATTCAGGAACTAATAAATCATTGTTATATGAGTTATGAATATTAATGAAATCTATAAAACTATTTGGATAATAAACATCATTTTCAATAATCCATATATATTCATATTTTTTTATTTCATTATAATTATTTTTAAAATAATTAATATACATTGAATGACCTGTAAATTGGTCATATGATGTATTAATTCTATTAATTGGAATAATTGTAATATTTGTTAATTTACTATCAATGCTAATATCATACTGATTTTTATTATCAAATAAAACTATTATTTTATAATTAGCACTATCAAGAGAAATATTTACTTTTACTAAAGAATTTAAAAATTCTTCGTTAAAGTTATGCGTTAAAAAAATTATCAAGTTCATATATATATATTGTTTTATGTTATGTTATGTTATTTTAACGCAAAATAATGGGCATTTTAAATGTGCAAAGGTGTAAAAATTATTATTATATTCGTGTAATCGCCTGTATCAATCGCGTCATTAATCATATCTATTAACTTATAATCATCCATTATACACTATAAATTAATTTATTTATATTCAATTTTATTTATATTCAATTTTATTTTATAAATAAATAAAAAATTGAATATAAATAAATTAATTTATAGTGTATAAATAATTTATTATGTTAAATCTTATAAACAAATCACATAATTTACAAATTGTTAAACATCATATCTATGTAAAACAGAAAATAATATGCCATTTTTGTAAAGGTAGTGGTTGGATTATTGATATTAAAAAAAGTAAAATTTCATCTTTCATTAAACTACCAATTCATTCAATACATTATAAACATTGTTATAAATGTAATGGTCTTGGCCTAAATTAAAATTACATTATTACTATTGTTTCCATTAATACTTTTAAGATAACTATTACATGATACCTTATGTGAAATATTATTTTTTATATTTAAATAATATTTATTGTAATAATCTATTAATGCCGGAAATATATTTAAGGTTTTACAAATTGAAATATACATATATACATTATTTTTATCTTGTTTATTTATACAATATATATTAACATTTTTAGATAATATATTAGAAACAATTAATAATTCAAAAAGACTATAATTTATTTCAAATTCATTAAAAATTAAATATTGAATTATAAAACTCGAACTTATTATAAAATTACTATAATTATTTTCTATATCAAATTCTTTACATTTATTAGTATAAAAAATATATCCATTATTCGAAAATTCTGTTATTGTTAACTTTGTATTATTTACATACTTATAACATATACAAAATAATTCATTGATTAGTTTTTTATCTATTGAATAATCAAACTCTCTAAAATCATTTATTAAAAAATTATCACAACAATAACCAAAATCATAAATTATTATTTTATAAAAATCTTTATATTTTCTAACTCGCCAATTACCCTCATGTAAATCTAAATGTATTTTACTTAATTCAAAATTACAGTTTTTAATAAATAAATTTAATAATATAAAAATCTTACTACGCATATATTCACTCTCAGTTAAATCTTCAAATGACACACCATCCTCGTATGTCATAATTAATATGTTTTTGGAAGAAAAGATAGGTTTTGGTATAACTATAAACTCATTATTTTTATAATAATCATAATATATTAATAAATTATTATATTCATTATTCATATCAAATTGCTTATTAAAATTACAAATATATTCTTGTGCATTTATTGGTAAACTATATTTATTTAAATAATTTATTTTTTTAGATAAATATAACCAAAATATAAAAATATTCTCAATCCAAAATTGTTGCCATATAGTTTCTGGGTGTACTATTTTAATAATAAGAGGTTCATTATTTTCTTTATAATAACATTTATATACCTGTGCAATAGACCCAGATTTAATATCAAATTCATTATCTATTGTAAATACATCATCCAAGTCGGATTTATATTCATTTTTAAATATTTTTTTTGTATATTTTAAACTATGAATATTACAATTTTCATAATATTTCTTTAATATTTGTTCCATGGTAGTGTCATTCTTATTATTAATACGCAATAATGGTATATACCATTGTATTAATTTTATTAGAACAGAACCATTTAAATTAATTGAAAAATATAATAATTGTATAATACAATTATGAATATTACCAGTTATAGATATATATATATAATTAAACAATAATATAAGTATGAAAATTTGTAAATAAATAAAATATTTACAATACATTAATAAACTATATACACAATTTATTATAGATACAAAATGTTCTTTACAATTTTTAAATAAAGAAAAATTCTTAGTTATTATCATTAAATTATTCATTTAATATATTATTAAATAA
>Ga0209443_1002250_pt1 | contig 11476 bp, 8 predicted proteins | sample LauGreBMM110DCMD_2_FD_187571 | JGI IMG/M metagenome (GOLD analysis project Ga0209443, IMG submission 187571) | Freshwater lake microbial communities from Lake Michigan, USA - Su13.BD.MM110.DCMD (SPAdes) (version 2) | ecosystem: Environmental > Aquatic > Freshwater > Lake | place: Lake Michigan... | reverse complement strand
AATATCTAGACATAGATTAAATGCATACGCAAGTAGCTTTGACCAAATTGGTGTATTTACACATACGGTTGATGATGCTGCCTTGTTACTAGAAGTAATGCAAGGTGAAGATGAATATGATAGCACAACAGAAACCCAAACCCCTAAAAGGGCTTCGAACCTCAATACTAATTATATATTTTCTTCAACTAACAACTCTACAAAAAAATATAAAATTGCCTATTTTAAAGAGGCATTGCATCATCCATCTTTAGATAAAGAGATACAGCAACAACTATTTTCATTAATTACTACATTAAAAAAAGATGGGCATACTGTAGATGAAATTGATTTTGATTTATTGGATTATATTGTACCCACCTATTATGTTTTAACCACTGCCGAAGCTAGCAGCAATTTAAATCGTTATGATGGTGTACGCTATGGATATAGAAGTAGAAATGCCGAAATAAAAGATTTAACTAATTTTTATAAATACACCCGTACCGAAGGCTTTGGTAAAGAAGTACAAAAAAGAATACTATTGGGCACTTTTGTTTTAAGTACTGGATATTTTGATGCTTATTTTACAAAAGCACAACAAGTACGTAATTTATTACGTGCTAAAACCAACACTATATTTACTGATTATGAGGCTATTATATTACCCACAAGCCCTACAACCGCATTTTCGTTAGGCGAAAAAAGTAAAGATCCTATTGCTATGTACCTAGCAGATATTTATACCGTTTTTGCAAACTTAACAGGCATACCAGCCATTAGCATTCCGTTATTTAAACATACCAACAGCCTGCCTTTTGGGGTGCAACTACTTACAGCAAAAAACAATGAGTTAACTTTGCTACAGTTATCTAAAGCAATACTGCAACAGTATAAAACATACTAACAATCTTTAGGACTTATTTATGTTGAAAAAAATTTTATACCTTTTTACCGTATTATTTTTTACCACAATAAGCTATGCTCAAAACATAGGGGATACAAGTATTGTAGATGAAAAGCTAGAAACTGAAATTATTGAAGAAATAATAACCACAAAAAAAGCCCCAACATCAAAAGAAAAAGAACAATATTTAAGCCAGGTAACTAAGTACGGTTTTAAAAATTTATTTACAAAATATAGTTACAATGCTACCGCCCCTTACACATCGCAAATAAACCCCAATGCCGAGAGTTTTATGCAAGATTATTTAAAGGCGCATAGCAAATCATTATTAAAAATGAAAGATTGGGGTTTGCCTTATTTTAATTTAATTGATAATATTTTAAGCCAGTATGGCTTGCCAAAAGAATTAAAATATGTAGCCGTAATAGAAAGTAATTTAAAAACCGGTGCTACCAGTTGGGTTGGTGCCGCAGGCCCTTGGCAATTTATGCCAGCTACTGCAAGGCAATATGGCTTGGTGGTAAATGGTTATATAGATGAACGAAGAGATTATGTAAAAAGTACGCATGCCGCAGCAAGGTATTTGTTAAACTCTTACAAAGTGTATCATGATTGGTTGTTGGTATTGGCTAGTTATAACGGCGGCTTAGGCAATGTAAATAAAGCTATACGTAAAAGTGGCAGTAAAAATTTTTGGGGCTTGCAATATAACCTACCAGGTGAAAGCAGAAATTATGTAAAAAAATTTATAGCTACTCATTACATAATGGAGGGCGGTGGTGGCGTAACCATACAATCGGCTAGTGGTGGTAATGTTGGCATTGGTTATCCTATGAATATAGAAGCTGGTGGTGGTGTTAACCCGTTTGATAATAAACTAAACTTAACCGATACCGAATCTCAAAATGCGCTAACACAAACTATTTCGGGGAGGTATAATAGTATGGTTATTACAAAAAACTTAGCCATGGAGATTGTACAGTTTAACCGCTACAATCCTCAATTTGATAATATGATGAGTACCCATGGCAACTACGACTTACGCTTACCTGCCGATAAAATGCAATTGTTTTTGGCTAACAAATACATTATTTTAAATGAGTGTGTACAGTTGTTGTTGGGAGATGATAATGTGGCAAGCACTCAAACGATTTACCCAGGCCCGAAAACGGTGGTAACTAAAAAGAAGAAAAAAAAGTAACTTACTCCAACACCCTCTTCATCACTTCTGCCTTCAACATACTTTCGGCATACTCACTTTCTGCATTGCTATTAAATGTTATTGCCCCCCCAGTTGTAAAGGATAAATACTTATTTGTGGCATTGTATAAAATACTACGAATAACAACATTAAAATCAAAATTGCCCGATGGCGTTACATAACCAATTGCCCCACTAAATAAACCTCGCTTTGTTTTTTCGTATTGCTCTATCAATTGCATTACTCTTTTTTTAGGTGCCCCCGTCATACTTCCCATAGGAAAAGTGTGTTTAACAATATCTGTCCAATGTACATCGTCATCAACCTCTCCTACAATAGTGCTTATCATTTGGTGTACTTGCGGAAAACTATAAATACCAAACAACTCCTCTACTTTTACAGAGCCTTGTTTACACACTCTACTTAAATCGTTTCTAACTAAATCTACCACCATTACATTTTCGCTACGTTCTTTTGGGCTATTCCTTAATTCAGTTTTATTACATTCATCTTCAGCACTATTTTTACTTCGTTTAGCCGTTCCCTTTATAGGCTGGCTAATTATTTTATTACCTTCTTTTTTTAAGTACCGCTCTGGGCTAGCGCATATACCATACTTATCATCTATTTTATAAAAACCCGAAAACGGTGTTGGAGAAGCGTTGCTTAGTTTACTATAAATAGCTAAGGGGTTTATTACGGTATTTTCTGCATAAAACTCCTGGCAAAAATTTATTTCGTAACAATCGCCTTTAGTAATATGTTGCCTTAATTTTTCTATGGTTTGTAAATACGCTTCCTTACTTAACCTATTTTTAATCGTAATTTTTGGAGTTGGTTCTTCATTTATTTTATTGGAGCTAGTTAGTATTGCATTAAATATATCGCTTGCACTTTCATCATCACTAAAAATAGTAAGGCTGGTTTTTGTAAGCTGTAAAACTATTTTTGGTACAAAAAAATGTACATCTGCAAATTGTATTCCATCAAAATTTTGAGAAGTTAATTGTTCTGTTTCATTTTTTAAATCATACCCCAAATGCCCAAAAAGCCATTCGTTATTGGCCTTAGCAAATGTTTTTAATTGCTCAAATGCATTGCTGCTTTGTAGTGTAGTACTTTTTTTGCAGCCTGCGGCTACAAGGCATTCAAAATTTGGGTTATCAAAATGATATTGTTGATTATCTAAAAAACAAAAACTGTTGAACTGGTTTACCCAATTCAACAGTTGTATTTTAAATTCTTTAAAGTTAGGTATGGTAAATGTTGAGGATTTTTGCACTAGCTATTTTTTGCCACAGATTACACTAATTTTCAGAAATAATAAATTAAATATATCAATTTCCCACAAAGACACAAAGAGCACAAAAAAATCAATTCAGACTACTCTAATTTACATAATCAGTATTACATCAAAATTTAAAAGTCATCATCATCATCATCAAAACCTCCGCCACCGACACTTCCATCATCAAAACCTAAATCTTTAAAGTCATCATCTACTTTAAAATCATCTTCCTCATCTTTAGCAGCTTTTTTACCACCAACAGCTTTTTTACCTTTCGACTTTGGTACATCAAACTCATCAAAGTCTGGATCCCAATCATCTTCTGTTTCTTTTTTTTCCCATTCATCCTCAACTTCCACATCATCATCATCGTCATCATCATCTTTCGATTTCTTTTTAGCAGCTGATGCTTTTCCTTTTTTTACAGGTTTATCATCATCACTATCAAAATCATCGTCATCATCTAAATCCTCGTCGTCGTCTTTTTTAGATTTAGATGATACTTTTTTTTCTGGAAGTACAGTTTTATTGGCACTCGATTTTTTTGCGGTATCTTTTTTTGTAGCCATTTTTTATATCAAAATTAGTACTGTAAAATTTGGGCTAGATTTTGAAATAGCCAAAAAAAAATGCAACTTTTTTTAATTTTTTTTATGCTGACACTATTTGATTTTTTCCTGGGCCGTTACTTATGTACTTTACAGGTACACCCAAAAAAGTATTTAAATAATTTATATAGTCTTTCATTTTTTGTGGCAGACTTTCGTAGGTATCACAAGCAGTAATATCTGCATTCCAACCCTCAAATGTTTTATACAAAGGCTCAATTTCTACCCTATTCATTTGAAAAGGAACATAATTTTTTTCCTCTCCATTTATTTTATAGCCGTTACACACTTTTAGTTCATCTAACGTATCTAAAATATCGGCTTTTGTCATAATTATTTGTGTAACGCCATTTATCATTATTGCAAATTGAAGAGCTACCAAATCTATCCAGCCACATCTACGAGGCCTACCGGTGGTGCTGCCAAATTCATTACCAATTTTACGAATGATTTCGCCAGTTTCATCAAGCAACTCTGTAGGAAAAGGGCCGCTACCCACCCTTGTGCAATATGCTTTGCTTACGCCAAATACTTCCTTAATTTTTTGTGGGGCAATACCTAGTCCAGTACAGACACCAGCGCTAATGGTATTGCTGCTTGTAACAAAAGGGAATGTACCAAAATCTACATCCAACATACTTCCCTGTGCACCCTCTGCTAAAACTCGTTGGCCTTTGCTAATTTTTTCATTAATAAAATATTCCCCATTTACAATTTTAAATTCTTTTAAATGCTCTATGGCTTCAAAAAACTCCTCTTCCCAAAGGCTAATATCCTCTTGAAAATTAAAACTCTCTAATATTTTTTGATGCTTCAAGCGTAATTTAATGTATTCGGTAGTAAAGCTTTTATCTAACAAATTACCTACTCGTAGTCCATTACGTCCTGTTTTATCCATATAAGCCGGACCTATTCCTTTTAAAGTACTTCCAATTTTTTCGTTACCCTTTGCTAGCTCACTAGCTTTATCTATGGCACGGTGGGTGGGTAATATTAAGTGTGTACGCTCACTTATGTACAAGTTCTTTTTATAGTCAACCCCAAAAGCCGCCACATTTGCACATTCTTTTTTTAATGTAACCGCATCTAACACCACTCCATTTCCTATTAAGTTGGTTTTTCCTTCATGAAAAATACCGCTAGGTATTTGGTGTAACACAATTTTTTTACCGTCTACATATAATGTATGTCCAGCATTTGGTCCGCCCTGAAAACGAGCCACCACATCGTACTTATCTGCAAAATAATCTACAATTTTTCCTTTCCCTTCATCGCCCCATTGAAGGCCTAGTAATACATCTACCATTTCAATTTAAGTTTTACCCCTATCCCTTAAAAGGAGACAATTGGGAGATTATGTTATATTTTTATTTTGTTATCTGCTTTAGTTTTTTATAGGATAATCGCCTGACTACCTAATGACAGGCAGGCTCACTTGTGCTACATAACAATATTGATCGTTTACTATAGCTTAAACAACTCAACACTGTAAAAATAAATTGAAAAATAACAACCACCTAAAATGAATGCTATTTGTTTGAAATTTGGGGAGAACGTATTTTTCACCTCAAACTATATGCTATTGAATAATAGATTATTTTTACATTCGGTATGCATTTAAAGTTAAAAGTTGTATTTCTTTTTTGTGTGTTGAGTATAGCCAACGTTGTAACTTATGCTCAAGTATGTTCAGGCTCTTTAGGCGATGCTGTTGTAAATATTACTTTTGGAACGGGTGTTGGCATAGGCTCCCCCTTATCAACTAATACCACAACGTACACTTTTGCTAACGCCGATTGCCCAATCGATGGCAGCTACACTATAATAAACAATACTTTTAATTGCTTTGGTGGAACTTGGCATTCTTTGGTTGAAGACCATACCCCTAATGATGTTAACGGCTATATGATGTTGGTTAATGCAAGCCTTACCCCAAGAGATTTTTATGTAGATACAATTATTGGGCTTTGTGCTAATACTACCTATGAATTTAGTGCATGGATAGTTAATATATTAAAAAATACTTCTTGTTTGCCCAATCCTGCAAGACCAAAACTGGTGTTTAATATTGAAACGGTTACAGGCACCGTTTTAGGTACCTTTACAACAGCCGATATTTTAGAAAATGCCTCACCGCAATGGCAACAATATGGTTTATTTTTTAGAACCCCAAACAATACAAATAATATTGTACTCCGTATTACCAACAATGGCCCAGGTGGCTGCGGAAATGATATTGCTTTAGACGATATTACGTTTAAACCCTGTGGACCAAAAGTTACTACCTCCATTTTAAATACTAACCAAACTAATATAGTTGTTTGTGTTGGCAGTACAAGTTTACTAACCCTTAGTGCTGTAGTAAGTAGTGGTTATACCAACCCTACTTTACAATGGCAATTAAGTATAGACAATGGCATTACCTGGACTAGCATTGCTGGAGCAACTACAACTACTTTTAATTTTACAAATACAGTAGTAGGCATTTATCAATACCGTTTATTGGTTGCCGAGGCTGGTAATATTGGCAATACAAATTGTAGAATAGCCTCTAACGTTACTACCGTTACCATAAGCGATTTACCTGTTGTTGTTGTTGCAAGTAATTCGCCAGTATGTGAGGGTGCTACACTTAATTTAACGGCAAGTGGGGCAACTACATATAGTTGGACTGGTCCAAATAGCTTTACATCTACCCAACAAAACCCAAGTTTTAAAAATACGTTACTTGCCGCTGGAGTATACACTGTAAAAGGGTTTGATGCATTTAATTGTAGCAATACTGCAACCGTTCCGGTAACTATTTTACCAAAACCAACAGTAACTATTACCCCTAACAAAGCAACTATTTGCAGTGCAGACAGTGTGTTACTTACTGCAAGTGGAGGCTCCACTTATTTATGGACGCCAAGTACAGGATTAACCAACTCAACTAATGCAGTAACGTATGCTAAACCAATAAGTGCAACAACTTTTTCTGTTATTGTAACAGATGTAAATACTTGTGTAGATAGTGCCTCTATAAAAATTAATGTAGCGCAAAAACCTACTGCATTTGCAGGCGATGATGTAGTTTTAATTAAAGGGCAAACAGCCGAATTAAATGGTTTTGTTGATGTTGCTAATGTTAGTTTCTATTGGACCCCTAGCGATTTTTTAAATAGCACAACTCGTTTAAACCCTACAACATCTGCAAAAAATAATATTGAATATTATTTAAATGCTTTATCAACTGCAGGTTGTGGTGTAGCTGTTGACACGGTGCTTGTAAAAGTATTTAACGATTTATACATACCCAATGCGTTTACACCAAATGGCGATGGCAAAAATGATCAATGGGTAATTACCGCTCTGGCGGCTTATCCGCTAGCTAAAATTATTATTTTTAACAGATATGGTGAGGTTGTTTTTGAAGCACAAAGTGCCTCCCAATATTGGAATGGAACGTATAAAGGAAAGCCTATACCAATGGGTGGTTATACGTATGTGATTGATTTAAAAAATAATGCAGCAGTTCTTAGGGGAGTAGTGTTTGTGGTTAGGTAGAGCAGCCTACGCCACCTTTAACATACTCATTTTACTACTGCCAAATTTACGCATTGAATACTCTAATGTAACTTCAAAGGCTTTAACTTTTTCGCTTGGTAGTTCGTACATGGCATCGGTTAAAATACTTTCGCAAATGCTTCGTAATCCTCTAGCTCCTAACTTATATTCTAAGGCTTTTTCTACCATAAAATCAAATACGGCTGGCTCAAAGCTTAGGGCAATGCCTTCTATATCAAACAAACGGGTAAATTGTTTTATTAAAGCGTTTTTGGGTTCGGTTAAAATGTTTCGCAACGTTTCTGCATCTAACGGATTTAGGTACGTAACCACTGGCAATCTTCCTAACAACTCTGGTATTAAACCAAAATGTTTTAAATCTACTGCATTTATAAATTGTAGTAAATTATTATGCTGATAATCTTGTAACGCTTTGTTTACATTAAAACCAATAGCATTGGTATTTACTCTGCGGGCAATAATTTTATCTACCCCATCAAAAGCACCACCACAAATAAATAAAATATTTTGAGTGTTTACTTTTACCATTTTTTGCTCTGGGTGTTTTCGTCCGCCTTGTGGTGGCACTAGCACTTCGGCACCTTCTAATAATTTAAGTAAGCCTTGTTGTACACCCTCGCCACTTACATCTCTGGTAATAGATGGGTTATCGCTTTTACGAGCTATTTTATCTATCTCATCTATAAATACAATTCCTTTCTCTGCTGCTTGTACATCAAAATTGCAGGCTTGTAATAATCGGCTAAGCATACTTTCTACATCTTCTCCTACATAACCAGCCTCAGTAAAAACAGTAGCATCTACAATAGCAAAAGGCACATTTAACATTCGAGCAATACTTTTGGCTAAAAGTGTTTTACCTGTACCGGTTTCACCAACCATTATAATATTACTTTTTTCAATTTCTACATCATTTTCTACTTTTTGGTTTAACCGTTTGTAGTGATTGTACACTGCTACCGCTAATATTTTTTTAGCATCATCCTGACCTATTACATACTCATCTAAAAAGCGTTTTATTTCTATGGGCTTTTTTACAGTAAGTTTATTTGTAGTTGGTTGAGTTGGTTTTGCTTCGGTAGTTGCTAAACCTAGTTCTTGTTCAATAATTTCTTCGGCATGCTCAACACAGCTTTCACAAATATGCCCATCTTGCCCAGCAATTAATATTTTAACCTCATCTCTATTTCTTCCACAAAAGGAGCAATGTAAAATTTGTTGTTTAGCCATTGTAAAACGTATTAACTGCAAAGTTATGCACTATGCTTATTTTAAGACAAGTTTTTTACTACTAACGATGCTTTGTACTAAATATGATAAAAAAAGCCCAAAAAAGGGCTAAATATTAAATAAACTACTAGTGATTCGTTTAAATTCTGTCCATCACACCATCCACAATACCATAGGCTACACTTTCTTTGGCGTCCATCCAATAATCTCTATCAAAATCTTTCATAACTTTTTCTACCGTTTGGCCACAGTTTTTAGCTAAAAGTTCGGCTCCCATTAATTTGGTTTTGCGTATTTGCTCTGCCATAATTTCAAGGTCGGCACTAGTACCTCTACCACCACCACTTGGTTGGTGTATCATTACCTCTCCATTAGGAAAAATAAAACGTTTACCTTTAGTCCCACCACTTAATAAAATACTTCCCATACTTGCGGCCATACCCATACACACTGTACTTACTGGGCTGCTAATCATTTGCATGGTATCGTAAATTACCATGCCACTTGTAACAACCCCACCGGGGCTATTAATGTAAAAGGTAATTTCTTTACCCGGATCAATGGCTTCTAAATACATTAAGCGATTGGTAATATCTTTCGCACTTTTATCATCTACCACACCCCATAAAAATAGTTTACGTTGTTCAATAAATTTTTTATCAAACTGCCAACTACTCATCATTTTTTCCATCGGATTTTCGGGCATGGTTACTTCTGGAGTATCTTCTTCGTCGTTGTATATTTTGTATAAATTCATGTTTGCTGTTTATTAGTTTAGAAGTTTAGAGGTTTAGGAGTTTAGTTGAACATCGTACATCTAACATCGTTCATCTAACATTTAACCTTGTACTAGTCTTTTTTTAATTTACGAGGGTTAATGGTTAACACTTCATCTACCATTCCGTATTCTTTAGCTTCGGTGCTTGTCATCCAATTATCTCTATCGCAATCTATGGCTACTTTTTCTACTGGCTGCCCCGTGTGTAAAGCAATAATTTCGTACAGTTCTTTTTTTACTTTTCGTATTTCATTTACCGTAATTTCTATATCACTTGCTTGCCCACCAGCACCAGCGCTTGGTTGATGCATCATTATACGGCTATGCTTTAGTGCGGTACGTTTACCTTTTGCACCTGCACACAATAGCACCTGCCCCATACTCGCAGCCATGCCTATACAAATGGTAGAAATATCTGGTGTAATAAATTGCATGGTATCATACATACCTAAGCCTGCATATACACTGCCCCCTGGACTATTAATATACATTTGTATATCTCTAGTTCTATCTGTGCTTTCTAAAAAAAGTAATTGTGCGGTTACAATATTAGCCACTTCATCACTAATAGGATAACCTAAAAATATTATTCTATCCATCATTAAACGGCTATACACATCCATTACCGCTACATTCATGGGTCGTTCTTCAATAATGTTTGGGGTAAGGTTGGTAATAGCTCCCCAATCCTTTAAAGCGGTTGCAGATTTGCTGAACTGTTTGGCATTATTACTGGTGTAATCGTGTAATAAATTGCTACTAATTCCTTTATGCTTTACGGCATATTTTTCAAATTCTTTTCCAAAATCCATTCCTTTGTTTTTAAATTTTTAGCAAATATAGTTCATTAATCGTCATTAGATCTTGACATATAAATAAGTAAATATTGTACCAACATAGCATAGAGGCTAACGCCGATACCACATACGTTAATGCTGCCCATTTTAATGCATCTTTAGCGCCTTCATGCTCATGTGGGGTTGTAATATTTGTGGTATTTAACTACGTTAATGCCCTATTTGTTGCATTAAAACTCCACTGGTAATGTTACAACAGAAAAAAACGTAGTTGTTGCAAACAAAATAATAGCAATTAATAATATGGTGGGGTTCTGCCACTAAAGGACAAGAGATTTACGTTTCGGTTGGTGGGGACAACAACCGATAAAAAAATTTTATTTTAATTAACCAATTTGCTTTGTGTGTTACAAACCAAGGCTATAAAAAAAGCTCCTTAAAATAAGGAGCTTTAATTTTATTTTTAGTTAACTAACTTTATTTGTATTGAGGCGTTAATCCATTGGCTAACTCAACCATCTTTTTAATACTTTCATCTTCTAACTTACCAGCTTTAAATTCTTTTAAAATTTCTGGATGTTTGTTAGCCATTTCCAATAAAAAGTGCTCTTCAAATGCTTTTACATTTTTAACGGCAACATTTTTTAACAACCCTTGTGTACCCAAGTAAATAATGGCTACTTGCTTTTCTACACTATACGGACTGTATTGAGCTTGCTTTAAAATTTCCACATTTCTAGCGCCTTTATCAATTACGTTTTTGGTAGCCGCATCCAAATCGCCACCAAATTTACTAAACGCTTCAAGCTCTCTGTAAAGTGCTTGGTCTAGTTTTAAGGTACCCGCTACTTTTTTCATGGATTTAATTTGAGCATTACCACCTACACGGCTAACACTAATACCTACGTTAATTGCCGGACGAATACCAGCGTTAAACAAATTACCTTCTAAGAAAATTTGCCCATCGGTAATACTAATTACGTTGGTTGGAATGTATGCAGATACGTCACCAGCTTGAGTTTCAATAACGGGTAAGGCCGTTAAACTACCACCGCCTTTAACTAAATGCTTAATACTTTCTGGCAAGTCGTTCATTTGCCTAGCAATATCATCTTTTGCTA
>Ga0209443_1002247_pt1 | contig 11480 bp, 14 predicted proteins | sample LauGreBMM110DCMD_2_FD_187571 | JGI IMG/M metagenome (GOLD analysis project Ga0209443, IMG submission 187571) | Freshwater lake microbial communities from Lake Michigan, USA - Su13.BD.MM110.DCMD (SPAdes) (version 2) | ecosystem: Environmental > Aquatic > Freshwater > Lake | place: Lake Michigan... | reverse complement strand
TTGATTTGATGAAACCATATTATTAAACATATGTTGAACCATATCCTTAATATCAGTAACAGCAGTCTCTAAACTCCAAACTCGGTCGGAAAGCTTCTCAACCTCAGATACATCCTCATCCTCGTCCTCATCCTCATCCTCATCCTCATCCTGATCCTCATCCTCATCCTCATCCTCATCCTCATCCTCATCCCCAACATATTCGGAATCATTATCACAACATTCTTGTTCTTCTGCCTCATCATCATCATCAACATCGTCATCATCATCTAGACAGGATTCCTCATTACAAACACAATCCTCAGCAACAATATCCTCTTCAATGGAAGCCTTATATGATTCCATATCAAAACCTCTAGCAGCATTCCATGAAGTAATAAATCCTTCAGATTCTAATCTGAATAGAATTGCTCTCTCAGTTCTTTGATGCTTTTCGGCAATTTGTTGAATATCCCATTCTAAAAGCTCGTACTCTCTTTGGAGTGAGAGTAATTCATTAACAGTCCAGCTATTTCCGTTTCTCTTATTTGTGTTCATTGTATAATACTATAATACCTGTATTATCTTTAAATAGTTTTAGATAATATAATATTTTAATTTATATTACTACGGTATATCAGGTGGGGTCTATGTGTTAATTTTCAATAGTGTAGAACATACCCACGTACCACATACTATCCACATATTATTAATCATATTTGCTGCATTATAAATAACCCATCTAAGACCCTGACAATGTGGTGTTGCTGTCATAAATGGTGATAAAAAAAAGCCCGTTACAGTTATCGGAACACAAAATTTTACATATAAATGAGAAGCAAAATAATGTAAGCATATCCATAGTAAATATATACCAGATACACTAAAAATAAATTTAAATATATTTTGTATATGTGAAAATATATTATAAATTCTCTCTAAAATAAAATCTGAATTGTGTACAATATTTTGTAACTCATCATCTAGATAAACTGATTCGTTTTCAATAACATCATTATCATTTTCATTTTCATTACTTGAAATACTTTCTGTTTCAGATTTTCCTATTATTTTTTCGATTGCTTTTTCTATTTTTTTAAACCTTCTAGGCATTGTATTTTAACATAACATGTCTTTATATTATGTTAAAAATTAAATTGTGGGATAATTTCTGCTATTAAATTGTCTCATCAGTCTTGATTGTCCTGAAGAATTATCATTACCCGAAGGATCAATCGAATTAAACAAGTTTAGTATCTCTGGTCCACGTTCATTGATATATTCGTTTATAAAAGCATCAAAAATACTGCTAACAAAGGTTGATGAATTGTTTCTCTCTACGTTTGAATTTGAAGTAGTATTTTCTGATAAGTTATTCTGTGAAGATATGGTTGGAGAAGTATTATTAGAAGTATTTTGATTTACTGAAGAAAACGCCGAAGAAGCATTTGAATTATCATCTCTAATATCATATCTACAAACTGGACAATTACAATGATTTCTAAACCATGTATTTAATTCATTTGTATTAAATATGTGACTGCAATGTCGAATAACAGTAACCATATCATTATCATTAAAATTAGTTAATAAAATTGGACACGATGTGTTTTTTGGCGAAATAATATCAGAATATCTTACACGTCTTGTAGCTGTTTCAATTTGTGATTGAGTAGGATAAACTTCAACCGGATCAAAGAAACTTTGTAATACTCGAGAGAAATCGTTATTATTATTTAAATTCAAATTTCTTGAATTATTGTTAATAGGAATTCTAATTTGTTCAATATTATCAACGATATAAGGTGTACTATTTAAATAAACTCTACCTAAATTTCTATTTGAAGTATTATTCTCTCTAAAAGTATTACGCTGATTATTGGTTCTGTAAATATTATTATTATTATTATTATTATTAATACGTCTTGGAGGAGTATTTGTATTAAGTATTTGAATAATTAAATTTCTAATTTGTTGATTAGAGTCCGTTAAGTTTGTAATTTGTCTTAAATTATCATTATACATGGTGTTTAATATATCAATTAACAAAAGATGTTCGTTACTGATAGTATACGTTCTTTGACTGCTATTCATATAATATATATATTATTAAATCTGTTTAAATGTATTATAATAAATAAATATAAGAAATGAACTTTCAAAAATATCAAAATAAAGGATTAAGTGGTCTCGGAAATCTGGGTAACACCTGTTTTATAAATTCTTGTATACAGGTACTATCACACACCTACGAATTAAATAATTTTTTGGAAGATGAAACGTATAAAAATAAGTTAAGAAAAAAATATGACTCTGCTCTGCTTTTAGAGTGGGATAATCTTAGAAAAATAATGTGGAATGAAAATTGTATTGTCTCTCCGGGAAAATTTATAAAGACAATTCAAAAGGTCGCACAATTGAAAGGTATGGAAATGTTCACAGGGTATTCTCAAAATGATCTACCCGAGTTCTTGTTGTTTTTAATTGATTGTTTTCATACATCATTGTCGAGAGAAATAAAAATGACTATATCTGGTAAACCAGAAAATGAAACAGATGTTGTTGCTATAAAATGTTTTGAAATGATAAAAAATATGTACTCAAAAGAATATTCAGAAATATGGAATTTATTTTACGCGGTTCATGTTTCAGAAATATCTAGTTTAGAAACCGGAAAACAATTAAATATAACACCTGAACCATATTTCATGATAAATTTACCAATCCCACCTGATAATAAGTCGCCAACTTTAATTGATTGCTTTAATCTTTATGTTGAAGGTGAGGTATTAGAGGGAGAAAATGGATGGTATAACTCAGAAACGAAAGAGAGAATAAATATTAGAAAAAAAATACAGTTTTGGTCATTTCCAAACATTTTGGCAATTGATTTTAAGAGATTTAATGCTAGATTTCAAAAAAATCAAATTTTAATTTCATTTCCATTAGACAATTTAGATTTATCTGAATATGTTATTGGATATAAAAAGGATAAATATAAATATGAACTTTATGGTGTTTGTAATCATAGTGGTGGAGTTATGGGAGGTCACTATACAGCATATGTAAAAAATGCTAATGGTAAGTGGTATCATTATAACGATACAAGTGTGTCAGAAGTGGGGCTAACCGAGTCTATAATATCACCAAAAGCATATGTTTTATTTTACAGAAAGAAAACAACTTAAGATATTTAATTTTATATTATAATATATTATTTTAACTATTTATATATTATAATGGAAGTCGTAAATACAACATCAACAACAGATCCAGTTAACATGTATAATTATTTAAACAGTTACATTTTAAATCCTATGGTTTTTATTATTATATTATTAATTGTAGTAGCATATTATGTGTTTTCTTCATCTTTAGATAGTGGTTCTTCTGGTTTAGGAAATGGAGATGATAGCGGTTCAATTGTTATGGGAATTATTATTGTAGCCATTTTAGTCGTTTTAATTACTGTAAATGCCTTCCAATACTTTTTTAGTATAAATGTAACTGCTTATATTCAAGATTTATTCTCTCCAACAACAAAGGTTGACATTGTTGTTGACCAAAGTACATATCAACCAACATCTGTTCCGGAAATAAAATTTAAGAAACAAGTATTTAATATTCCTGGAAACTATTATAGTTATGATAATGCGAAGGCTGTTTGTCAAGCTTATGGAGCCAATTTAGCATCATATGATCAAATTGAAAAAGCTTACGGTAATGGTGCCGAATGGTGTAATTATGGTTGGTCGGCTGATCAATTGGCGCTTTTCCCAACACAGAAGAAAACATATGACCGTTTACAAACCATACCAGGTCACGAAAATGATTGTGGTAGACCAGGTGTGAATGGTGGATATATTGCTAATTCAAATGTTAAGTTTGGTATAAATTGTTACGGAAACAAGCCCAAAATAACATCAGAAGAAGAGGAATTAATGAAGACAGCGACGCCATATCCTGAAACGGTAAAGGATTTAGCGTTTCAAAAACGCGTTGATTACTGGAAAAATAAAGTTGATGAAATATTAGTATCACCATTTAACTACAACACGTGGGGTTCATTTTAAACAGTTAAATTTTATATAGTTCACAATAATTTTAAATTATATAAAATATTTATTCGGTTATCTCTTCGCACTTATCATCATTCTGATTACGATTTTTAAATATAAAATAAGATTTATAAATATGATAGCTACATGCTAAAGAAAACATAATCCAAAATACGAAACAAACACGAAATACAAGTAATATACATGTACCACAAAAGTTGGTGACTTTAAAACTAAAAATAGATATTATTGACTCAGATTTTTTCATATATAACCTACATATCGGACAGCTGTTACTTATCTCATGCCATTCGCATAAACAGCGTAGATGAATCCAACCTCCACATTCACACTTTTTTAAATATACTTGTTGAGTTTTAAAATTAATAGGCTTTACATTATCATGGGTATAAATTTCCAAACAAATTAAACATTCATTTAGTTCTAGAGGTTCGTCTTCGGGAAAATCCGCATAATGATCAATTACTGTAAAATACATAATATTATATTTGCTTAATAATTTAATATTATACTTATATCAATTTTTTCTTTCTAGTTATTGCTTTTTTAGTAAGTCCTTGTCGTCTTGTTTTTTTCTTTTTTATTCCAGCAGCTTTAACATCATGTTCTCTAACGAGTCCTAATAATTTATCATGAAGGTCGTCATCTATTTCACCTTCGGAATCAGACGATTCATCTTTGTATTCTCCGCCGTGCATACTATAACTTAATGCCCAATTAGGAATAACTAAATCTTTGAATAAATCTGATACTTGACTAGCTCCTCCTGATTGTAATGGTTTATTTACTGTAAGTATTGGTGATAATCCAGATTTCATCATAATTGAATTTATACTAAATCCTCCGGAATAAATTCCTGCTTCTTTATCTGTATTAAATACTAATTCACCAGCTCCTATATAATCAATATCACTCATATATAAATTATTTATATATTAATTAATTATTAGAAAAGCGCTTTATTTCTGGAACGACTTTTATTTCTCTCTTCTGTCTTATGTGTTCCATTATTAATTTGACTTGATTTTCGTTTTTAATAACCTCACCTAATGTCTTTTCTAAATATTTAAAAGTAAGTGGTTCGGGAACTTTTGTATTCGCAAATTTTAATTTTCCATCATTTATTTGAACTGTCGCATTAGAGAGATTATTTGAAGAAGCGTAAGTTGTAATATTTTTTTCTAGCGTATTGCGTTTTTCTCTCAATTCTTTTGTTTTCTCATTTATTTGCTTAAGTTGGTTATCAATTTGAACCCATTGTTGAATCTGATTTTCAAAACTCATTTAATTCCTATAGGAATAGAAAATATAATATAAATAGTAAAAAAACTCAAAACCATAAACCACTTAAAAGATTTACTTAACGTCTGTATCTGCGAGTTTTGCGAGTTTTACCACCAGTTCTCTTCTTTCTATAAGTTTGTTGTAATCCTAAAAGACCAAAAGGAACGATTGCTTGGTTAATAACTTCACCAAAGAACCCACCACGTCTACTCTTTCTGCGTTTTCCAGCAGATTGAATTAAAGCTAAATTTTGAGCTGATGGTATGCCAGGTTGTTGAGCGTTTTGTCCTTGTGCTCCAACGTATTCTGTACCAACTCTGCTAGCATAAGGCCCAGTTGTGTCAAATGTTCTTGCGAATTGTGACTCACCAGAACCATTTACATAACTATTATAAGTGGTACCAGAAGTAATATTTCCATTACCACCTCTCATTCTGCGACTTCTGCTTCTATGTCTACGACTATGTCTATGTTTTGCCATATTATATAAATTGCTGAGAATAAAATAAATTAAAAGTTAAAAATTAAAAATTATTAAGTTTCCTAAACTAACGCGACTTTATGAATTAAAAAGTTTAGTAATTATTAGTTTATTACGTAATAACATTATTAAAATAATAAGAATGGCTAATATCATTACAAAAATTAAAAATACTAAAGCAACTGTAATATAAATATAAGGATTAATTTCATAAAGTATAAAATCAATTACCGGTTTTAATAACATTTTGAATTCATTTTTAATATCATCACGTTTTAAAATATCTAAACATTGTTGAACTAAAGAGTCTTTCATACTAAATCAAAATAAAATTATAATGAAATTTTAATTTATGCGTGTTATTACATTTAAATTTTTCTATATTTTCAATAAATATGGATAATATTATTGAACCAGATGAAACCTTCGATTTTACAAAGCTTTCTTTAGCACATCCTAGTGGTATCCAAGGAGGCGCATATTTTACTAAAATTGAATATAATAAGAAACCTTTATACATACAAACCTGTAAAGGTCAAACAAGACAAGGATTTGTTAAGACTGGTAAAAAATATTATTGTGATTTAATGTTTGACAAGAACTCAGAAAGTCTTATAAACTGGTTTGAAAATTTAGAGGAAAGATGTCAAAAGTTAATATTTGAGAGAAGAGATACATGGTTTCAAAATAGTTTAGAAGAAAATGATATTGAAAGTGCGTTTAATTCTACTATTCGTGTTTATAAGTCCGGTAAATATTATTTAGTAAGAACTAACATTAAGAACAATCATAACAATACTCCTTCTATTAAAATTTATAACGAAAAGGAGACGCCTATGACGATGGAAGAAATTAATAACGAAACAAATATTGTCTCAATTTTAGAAATACAGGGAATTAAATTTACATCTAGAAACTTTCAAATTGAAATTGAATTAAAACAGATAATGGTCTTAGATAATGAACCTTTATTTGACAATTGTCTGATAAAAACATCAAAAAATTCTCATGTTAAACCTTTAGAAGAAAATCCAAAAATACCTGAACTTAAAATTGATAATATTAAATTAGATGATAAAAAAATAGATGACAATAATTTAGAAGAAATTACAAAGGAAGATATTTTAGACGATTTAGAGCCTATTGATATTTTAGACGGTTTAGAGCCTATTGATATTTTAGTTGAACCTGATCTTAAAACAAAGCTACCTTCGGTTAAAGCAGAGCTACCTTCGGTTAAAGCAGAGCTACCTTCGATTAAAGCAAAACTACCTTCGCATGAAGAAGATGTAACGCTTGACGAGCCTGTAGAAAAGGAAGAAGAAAATATTACTTTGGATTTGGATTTTGATTTTGAAGATTTAAATGAAGATATTGAGGAGAATAGTGATGAACTTAAAGAAGTTAATAATATTGACTTGTCTTTAGAGAATAATTTAGAAACTATGCAACTCAAAAAACCCAATCAAGTATATTTTGAATTATATAAGGAGGCAAGAAAAAAAGCAAAGGAGGCAAAAAGATGCGCAATTTTAGCTTATTTAGAAGCAAAGAATATTAAGAAAACTTATATGTTAGATAATTTAAATGACAGTGATAGTGAATTTGATGCTGAGATTGATGAAGTATCGGAAAGTGAATTGGAAGATTTTTAAATTAACAATTGTTTCATAAATGTTTAGAATAATTAATATGTATTCTAAAAATTATTTTATCATTAATTTTATATAATGACAGTCTCTTTTAACAAGCTATGGAATGACTATGGAATTGGAGCCATTTTGGTTTTATTAATTATTGCCTACGGAGTTAGTGTTTTTGCTGGTTACTTAGGTGCCAAAGGAATGTCTGGTCCTGAATCTGCTGCTATGATGCCTTCTCAGTACAAGAATACAAACGCACAAATGTCTGCCGGTGTTCGCCCCTCTGACCCTAATGGAAATGAAGTTTACTCATCTGTTAATGGTCTCCAAACCAGCATGCCTGGAATTCCCTCATCATGCTCTCAACCTAATATCCAAAATCCTGCCGAACTTTTACCCAAGGATAGCAACTCTCAATGGGCTCAATTAAATCCTTCTGGTAAAGGTGAGCTTGCCAACGTTAACTTGCTCAAGGCTGGTTACCACATCGGCATCGACACTGTTGGACAAAGTTTGAGAAATGCTAACTTACAAATCCGCTCTGAGCCTCCTAACCCTCAATTGAATGTGGGCCCCTGGAATACTTCTACAATTGAGCCTGATTTTATGCGTGTTCCGCTTGAGTTAGGGTCTGGTGCTCAATAAGCATAAATGATAACAAATTTATAAATAATTTTTAATATTTACTAAAATTATTTATTTTCTAGAACGTCTATATTTTCTTCTTCTTGTACTACGCTTCTTTTTGTTTACTCTCTTTTTAGTTGAGCGTTTTGATTTCTTCTTTCTACCACCTTGTACAGGAGCTGCTTCCGGATGGTAAAATGAATCAAAAACATCTTCAACAATATCATGTTTTGTATACTCAACTCCATTATTTTTAAATACACCTAACATATAATCAGCAACACAAGCGTCGTCACCAGTTTGCCAATTTAAGTTATAAGGTGCTGAGCGCGCCATCTGTAAATATCTCTCGACTAATTCATTTTCACTTACTTGATTCATATCAAAAAACATTTCTAACTCACCTTCTTCAAAACCTAAACCAGGCAATAAATCATCACATTGATTATGCGGTTGTTGATAAGCGTCTTCGTTTTGAATAACAAGATTATTATTATTTGGTAGTAAAGCTGCTGAACCTTTCATATAAAATATAAAAATATTTTAATAATACCTTTTCTAAACATACTATATGGATAAACATAGTATATTTTTTTATATTTTCATAATAATTGTTCTATTTTTCTGTTTAAGAATTTATCTTGAATCAGACGCATATAATTTGAAATGTATAATAGCTTCAGAAGATGGAAATAGATATTGTGTTAGAGAAAGAGAGAAATTAGAACTTGCTGCGAATCTTTTAGCTCAAGTTACACAAAAAATGAAAGACATGGTAACATATTTGAAACAAAAACATCCTGAAGATCCTCGCACTGTAAGACTTGTTGAAGGATTTAATCCTAAAACAATTAGCGAAACTTTACCAACAAGTGAACTAACTGCATTTAGTGAAAATAAAGGAGAGAAAATTGCTTTCTGTTTAAATACAACAAAAGAAGGAAATAGATTAATAGACATCAATACATTGACATTTGTAGCGCTTCATGAATTATCTCATGTTTGTACTGAATCTATTGGTCATAAACAAGATTTTTGGCAAAATTTTAAATGGATATTACAAAACGCAAAGGAAGCAGGAATATATGACCCAGTAGATTACAAAAAATCACCACAAGAATATTGCGGAATGAAAATAAATGATAATCCTTATTATGATTTAGTATAATTATTATATTCGTATATATATAGTATAATGGAAAACGCGCTAATGATGTTAGTTCACTCAGTAATTATAACTGTAATTCTTTACATTATAATGAAGTTCTTTTTAAAGCAATCTGAAACAATGTCATTAAATAGAAGCATACTTATTGGAGCATTTGTTCTAATATATATGATTCTATTTGGACATGGGTTACCTACGCATATAAATAAAATATAACATTTAATTTAATTCTTTAGTTAATAATTAAATTAAAAATAATACTGGCTTTATATATATGTCAAAGTCAATATCTTCAAGCAAAGCTACCTTGAGTTCAATAAAATCATCAGATACAAAAGACCCATCTTTAGATAACCCTGTATATAAAGTTAAACAACTAATTAATGGTTCAATAAATACTATTTATGTATTTAATGGTAAAAAATCAGAAGAAAATGAAGAATTATTTAAGAAAGTATTTACAGAAGAGGAAAGACAACAAATTAAAGCAGACAAAATTACTGTTAAATTTTCTGAACAACAAATTCATTTTGATGATTCTATTGGTACAATTAAAATTAAAATTCTTAATGAGCTTAAAACTGAAATTGTATTAGACGAAATATACTTATATTGTCAAAAAAATGAAATTTTAAATGCTGTTTCAGTTTATCAATCATTAACTCAAAATAATAAACTTCAATTAACAAAAGTTAGACTTGAACAGTTCTTATCAAATATTGTTAGTGATGAATCTGGCAAACCTTTTGAAGAACCTCCTGAAAAAGAAGTTTATACATTTGATGATATATTTGAAATGAATTTTACTAATAAAAATTTTATCATTAATAATGTTCTTGGACAAAAATTTTTTATTGTTGAAAATGAATATCCATTTGTGTGTAACCCTTTTGATGTCAATGATTATGACAAATTTTTCGAAAGATCCGCAAGAAAATCATTAACTACTCTTAATAACCATTTATTATTAAGTAGTGGGAACATAATTGATAACAGTATTTATCTTTGTTTAGCAGAAGACGTTTTACAATATTTAAATAAAAAGGATGTTTCCGAAGAGACAACAATAAAAGTGTATTATCCTTTTTTATATAATAAAAATATTAACAGTTTGGAAGATTTACAAAGCCAAAAAGATAAATTGCTTGAAAATAATAAAAGAATTATTAATGAAAAAGTAATTGACTCATTTAAATCAATTGATATGTTTTATGATGTTTATAATTTAAGAAAAACTGAACTTAATTACATTAATAAAGGGGTAAAATTTATTAAAGCTGTTATAAGACCTGAATTTGATATTAAAATACCACTTGAAATAATATTCAAAGTTGTTCATGCTACACAAGAAAATCCACTTATTAAATACAATCCCTCGTCAAGACAAGAAAATGTTTATAGGCTTTTTACTGATAAAATTGCTATAGATGGTAGAAAAATTCCTTACCTTAAAAAAGCAATAATTTTTAAACTTATGAAAAGTATTGCTCGTAATAAGTCTGTTGCTGTTTATATTGAATCCGAAAAAAACGGTAAGGCTTTATACTTAGTTTGTGAATTTGACGAAGAAGGTTATGTTACAATTACATCTGAATTTAATGAGGTTGTTACTATAAATGAAATTAATGAAATATTTAAAAATTCAATTAATCCAATTATAGAAGAAATTAAAGCATTATTAGAGCAAAGTGGTTATAAATTAAATAAATTTAATAGTTTAACTGACGATAATGTAGAAGTTAAACAACTTACGTATCAAACACAAATTTCTATTAAAAAGGCACTCGATATTGAATCATATAGAGGTTGTGTGTCTAGTGTTTTCATTAATGAAACTAATGCTTTTAAAAGCGGCACAATAAATTTACGTTTTAAACGTGTTTCTAATTACAGCAAATTTAATAGCATAGAAGCTTTTATATTAGAAAAATCTGAACAAGGTTTAAGAGGCGAACAGATTATTGAAGCTTTACTTGAAAATTTTCCAGAAGATTTAGACCGCAAACAAGCTATCGAAATTGTAAGTAAAATTGCTAATGAGCTTGAAATTGAAAGAGGTGCTAGAAAAACTGACATTAAAATTAAAAATAACCCTGGATTTAAAACGACAATTGGATTAGAACAGGAAACTGGTATTATAACAATTACAACTGAAAATATAAATAATATTAATTATTTAAATACCTTACCCATTTATTTAGATACAATTGTTCGTTTGA